>Ga0116157_10001357_pt1 | contig 24656 bp, 23 predicted proteins | sample AD_UKC048_MetaG_FD_89882 | JGI IMG/M metagenome (GOLD analysis project Ga0116157, IMG submission 89882) | Active sludge microbial communities of municipal wastewater-treating anaerobic digesters from USA - AD_UKC048_MetaG | ecosystem: Engineered > Bioreactor > Anaerobic > Digestate | place: USA... | reverse complement strand
ACTTGCATACGTTTTGCGCGCGATTCAGCCACACATCACCTCTATGTTTGCTTAGCGCTGTTGATTTTGATGCTGCGACGCCAGCGGCCCGGCATTTTTGGGGCCCTGTGTGCGCACGACTGCCTGCAGATTAGCGATAGACTCAGGCATAAGTACGCGCTGATTAATGCCCTGCTGAATAAAGGCTCGCAAATGGGGGAAACGCTCAATTGCCGCATCGGTTTCGGCATCCGCGCCTTGGGTATAGGCGCCAATAGAAATCAAATCGCGGTTTTGTTGGTAGCGCGACAACAACTGCTTAAAGCGTTGCATTTGTTTAAGGTGTTCTTCCGGCACAATATTTTGCATGGCGCGGCTAATCGAGGCCTCTACATCAATCGCGGGGTAAACCCCCTCTTCTGCCAATTTACGTGATAAGACCACGTGACCGTCCAATATCGCGCGTGCAGCATCAGCGATGGGGTCTTGCAAGTCATCGCCTTCGGTTAGCACCGTATAAAAAGCCGTGATGGAACCCTGCCCTTTATCCGCATTACCGGCGCGCTCTACTAATTGTGGAATCTTGGCAAATACGGAAGGTGGATAGCCTTTGGTGGCTGGCGGCTCACCAATAGCGAGAGCGATTTCACGCTGTGCTTGGGCGTAACGCGTGAGCGAATCCATTAGCAATAAAACGTTTAGACCTTTATCGCGATAGTACTCAGCAATACGACTGGCGAGTTGCGATGCGCGCAAACGCATTAAGGGTGCGTCATCCGCAGGCGATGCAACCACCACCGCCCGGCGCAAACCTTCTTCACCCAAAATATGGTCAATAAATTCTTTTACCTCACGCCCACGTTCACCAATCAAACCTACCACCACAATATCGGCGGTGGTGAATTTGGTCATCATGCCCATAAGCACACTTTTACCTACGCCCGAACCCGCCATTAAACCCAACCGCTGACCACGGCCTACGGTGATAAGTGCATTGATCGCACGCACGCCAACATCAAGGGTTTCGTTAATGGGATTGCGCTGTAAAGGGTTGATTTCTTGCGGGGCAAAATCGAGAAATTCATCGCCAACGAGCGGGCCTTTGTTATCCAAAGGCTGACCGATACCGTTGACTACGCGACCTAATAATTGTGGGCCAATACGCATGCCCTGCTGTGATGAAACCGGCACAACACGCGCGCCGGGCTGCAACCCTTCTACACGCTTAATGGGCATAAGAAAAACGCGATCACCCGCAAAACCTACGACTTCCGCTTCTATCCGGCGACCATCGCTATTAATCACTTCACATTGCTTTCCTACAGATACTTTTAAGCCGACAGCTTCCAAGGTTAAACCGACAGAGCGCGTAATACGGCCTTCAGCAACCGGCTCGTTATTGATTAAACGACGCGGCGCGTAGTGTTGTAGGCGGGATGTTATGGATTGACGTTCTGACATAGGTGAACCGTTTTTTGTAGCGAGAACTTTACCCCCTCCCGGCCTCCCCCTTCACAAAGGGGAGGAGATTAGAGCGAACCTTGCGCACAGGTGATCGCACTGGGTGTCAGCCCCTCCCCCTTTTCAAGGGGGAGGTTGGGAGGGGGTGCCTTTTGTTCATTAGGAGGGTGCTTTTACTCAGTTTCTTCTGAATCATCAGCGCCATCTTCTTGCGCTAACTGCCCCGTCAAAAATTGTTCCAGCACCGTTTGTAAACGTTGCGATACCGAAAAATCCACACGGCTTTCTGGCGTTTCTATTTTGCAACCGCCGGGCTGCAATTGAATATCGCCAAAAAATTTCCACTCCAATTGTTGCTCAGCAGCATAGGTTTCTACGGCAACCAAATCATCGGGATTTAAACTCACGCGAATATTTTTACTGCCAATCGGCAAGACATCCACGGCGGCTTTTACCAACTCAACTATGTGCGATGAATCTGTTACCAACTCGCGCTGAATAACACTTTGTGTGAGCGAACAAATCACATCAAGCAACATATGCTCTACATCGTTGTCTTGCGCGGTAAGTGGGTTCAATAAGGCATTCGCAAGATTATGAAAGCGCTGCTGCTCCAAAGTTAATTGCGCGCGCATTTCCATTAAACCTTGCTGGCGCCCAGCTTCAAAGCCATCGCTTTTACCTTTTTCAAAGCCTTCAGCGTGGCCTTGTGCGAAACCATCTTTTTCCGCGGTATCAAAAATATCCTGCATCTCTTGCGCAGTCATACCGGTTTTTTGTTGTGCGGGAATTTCAACCGTTTCTATTTTTTCTTTGCCCTGCCGCAAGAGTTTTTCACGGCGCACACGCGCTTCTCGTTCAGCACTGGATAACACCTTGCTCGATTCGTCTACCGGAGGCAGCATCCAAGAGGTTACTTCACCTAGGCTTTCTGATGCGATACGACCCGGCATGGATTTGGATGTCATACGTCTTCCTAAATTTTTAACAACTGCGTGGGAGCGGCTTTAGCCGCGAATGTTTTAAAAACTTCGCGACTAAAGTCACTCCTACAAATCACACCATCGCCTCGCCACTGCCGCCCAGCATAATTTCGCCAGAATCGGCCATGCGGCGTGCGGTGGTGAGAATTTCTTTTTGCGCGGCTTCTACATCGGCCAGGCGCATGGGCGGTTTGGTTTCCAAATCGTCGCGTAAAAGTTCGGCAGCACGTTTGGACATATTTTTGAAGATTTTTTCTTTGAGTTCGTCGTCGGCACCTTTGAGCGCAACAATAAGTACCTCGGAAGAAACCTCGCGCAGCAAGGCCTGAATGCCGCGATCTTCCACATCTTTGAGGTTTTCAAACACGAACATAAGATCTTGAATTTGATTGCCCATGTCTTCGTCCACTTCTTTGATGGAGTCCATCAAATCCGCTTCAATTGAGCCATCCAAATTGTTCATAATTTCCGCCGCCACTTTGTAACCGCCCATGGCTTTGGTTTGCGATGCAGCATTACCGGAAAATTGTTTTTCTAAAATATCGTTCAGTTCTTGTAGCGCGCTCGGCTGAACCATATCCAGCGATGCAACGCGCATCATAATATCGAGGCGAACTTTTTCGGGGAAGAACGTCAAAATTTCTGCGGCTTGGTCGGCATCCAAGTAGGCAATTACAATTGCCTGAATTTGCGGGTGCTCGTTGCGGATAATATCGGCCACTGACCGCGCGTCCATCCACTTAAGCGTGTCTAAACCCGTGGTGTTGCCGCCCAGTAAAATACGGTCGATAAGACCATTGGCTTTATCTTCACCCAGAGCCGTCACCAACATTTTGCGGATATAACTATCTGCACCCACGCCCAAGCCAGTTAGGGTGCGCACTTCTTCCAAGAAGTTGCCCATAACAGCTTGCACATCGGATTGCTGCACATTATTCAATTGCGTCATGGCAGCGCCTATACGCTGAACCTCTTTTGGCCCCATATGCTTGAGAATTTCTGCTGCATCTTGCTCACCTAGAGACATGAGCAAAATAGCAGCCTGATCCACAGGGCGCAGTTTCGTTTTAGATTTTTCACCGGCTTTGTCTGGAGTCGCCATAAAATTTATTCGCCTGCCTCTTTATCTTTTCGCACTGGCTTTAGTCGCACAGGCATTAGTCGCACTAGATTTATTCGCCCTGATTAACCCACTTTTTAACCACTTGCGCCACACGGCCCGGGTCGTCTGCAATCAAACCTTTAATAGCATTGAGTTGTTGTTCATAACCTTGTTCAGGCCCCCCTAACAAGAGCGCACTGCCACCGGATAATGTCACAGTTTCATCAGACACACCTTCCATTCCGCCAAGGCCAGCCGCTTCTAATGCGGCAAGTTGACGCGCCTCTTCTTGCTCAGCAATGCTTCCACCGTTGCGCGCTAAGCTTTTAAATACAGGGCGTAGCAAACCAAAAATAAGCGCCAAAATAATAATCACACTGGCAATGGATTTAATATGGGGCATTAACCACAGCTCCCACCAAGGTACGGGGGGGAGCTCGGTTTCTTGAATTTCAACACCGGCGGTAAAAGGTGCGTTCAAAACATTGACACTATCACCACGTACAGCAGAGAAACCCACGGCATCTCTCACCAGTATAGACAAGCGTTCAAGATCATTGGCCGACCATGGTTGGCGAGTCTCTGTACCATCCTCGTTTTTGACGACTTTGTCATCCACAACCACTGCAACCGTTAGACGTTTTAAGGTGCCTTGTTGATGCTTGGTATAACTTACGGTGCGATCCAACTCAAAATTACGGGTGGATTGTTCGCGATTATTGCTCGAAGGCTTTGGCGCAGGAGCCTCACCTTCTTGTGGCGTTGCTTGCTCGGGTGTTTGCCCAGTGGCGGGCGGTTGATTGGTTAAAGCACCGGGAATACCTGCAGCTGCATCGCCACCGGCTTTAGATTCAATTAACTTTTGTTCGCTGCGTATGGCAGGTAAATCGGGGTTAAACGTTTCAGCGGCTTGCTCTACGGCGGTGAAATCTATATCCGCGCTTACTTGGGTGCGGAATTTGCCGTTGCCAACCACAGGTTCAAGAATACCAGTGATGCGTTTCATAACGGATTCTTCAACGGTTTTAGCGTAATCATGCTGCTTGGTAGCGAGCATTAAATCCTGACTATCTTCTCCCGTGGAAATCAAATCACCGTGTTGATCTACCACAGTGACATCGGCCATTTTTAAATCGGGCACGCTCGAGGCTACCAAATTCATAATCGCTTTTACTTGCGCAGGCTCTACGCTTCTACCGGCAAACACTTCTACAAAAACAGACGCGGTTGGCTTAGAAGCATCGCGTACAAAAACGGTTTTTTTAGGGAGGGCAAGATGCACACGGGCGCTGCGAATACTGCTGATACTGGTAATGGTGCGGGCAAGCTCGCCTTCAATACTGCGTTGATAGCGAGTCCCTTCCACAAACTGACTGGTGCCGAGTGGTTGCTCTTTATCCATTAACTCAAAGCCGGGCGTTTTGGTACCTGGCAAACCCACTTCGGCTAATTTTAAACGCGCCATGTGAATATCATCGGCAGCAACTAAAATGGCGCCGGTATTGCCATCCAACTTAAATTTAATTTGGCTTTGTTCTAGCACTTGCACAACGCTCGAGGCATCCAAGTTATCCATACGGCCTAGCAATGGGCGGTAATCTTCGCTTTGCGTCCAAAGCACGACTGCAAAACCTATGGCCACACTCGCGGCTAGGGCGACCATGAGCCCCACCTGACGGAATAAGTTCAGGCTGCTAAAACCTTCTGCTAAATCACCGCCACGGCCTCTGGATGTAGTGGGGAGATTAGTTGCATCTGCTGTGGCCATATCAAAAACCTTTTATGAATGTACGTGAAACTTATGACTAAAACGCCGCCCGTTAACCCCTTAGGTTAAATCGGCATACTCATAACATCTTTGTAAGCTTCAACTAATTTATTACGCACTTGCACCATCGCCTGAAAAGATACTGAGGCTTTTTGCGAGGCAATCATCACATCGGTAATGTCCACACCCGCTACCCCTTTTTCATAGGCGGTTGCCATGGCGCTAGAATTTTTTTGCACTTCATTCACGTTATTAATTGCCTTGGTCATAAGATCGCCAAAGCTGGGAACCTTGTTGCCAGTATCAACCTGCAGGTTATTTAACCCACGGTTAATACCCACATCACCATTTACTAGGGCTTGCGGGCGCTGAAATACCTGCGTTTGCGATTTAATACTGCGCATTTCTCCAAGAAGACGATTGATATCAACACGGTCTACCATGGGGGTTCTCCTACAAACAACGACGATAAAAACGGCTACGACAAAAAATTGGCAGATAGCCTAATTGCAGGGAATATTGCACAAAGCAGGCCAAAACTTGCCGCATGGCAATTCTTGGCCAAGCGTTCAAATACCATTCAAGTTTTGCTGGAAAATTAGCCACAAAAGTGTCGTTATTTATTCACGGAGCTGTCATCTACTTCAGTTAGTTTTTGAACCCATCGTTAATACCAACCAAAGGAGACAAGCGATGAGCCAAGCACTACACGCGCATGAAACAGAAGTCATCGATCAAGCCATGGCGGCTTTTTTGCGGGATGCGGTTAATGCAAAAGGCAAACATAAAAAAATAAAAACCAATATGGAATGCAGGAGAAAGCTGGAAATTAAATGGGAGGAGAAACGCTTAGCGCGGGAAACATCAGAATTCGACTTTAATTAATGTCTAGGAAGTGCTTATTTTTTGGTGTTTTTTATCGTAATCAGGGTGCGGTTAGCACTTTTAAGAATATCTTCGCCCTCTTTAAAACTTGGCATTTGATAAAACAACTTATCAAATGAACCGTCTTGTATGGCAATTTTAAGACCCCGATCAATTCGATCAGCTAACTTTATGTTATTTTTGTTGACGAAAAAGCAGTAGGGGATAGGTACATCATAAGTTAGCAGTAACTTTTCCTCTTTGACCAAACCAAACTCTTTATATGCGTTAGCATCGTAACCAATTTCGTGCAAGCCTCGTGATATAAAATGAAAACGTCGCGCGGCCAGCATCTTAAAAAGGCCATAATAGCTCGACGTTGCCATCACATTAAAACCATTGTCCTTCATGATATAACCATCAGTCCAATGCTCGCCTGAGCCAACGGTAAACTTTCTTAAATCATTCAAGGTTTGTACTTGGCTAAACAGTGGTTGTGCGCCTTTATTAACCAAGAGCACGCGAAAGTTGTTAAGATTTTTTAGCAAGTCAATCGGCACCACCCGCATTTGTTCTTCTCGTTCTCTCGTTACAGATGCCCACATAACATCTATACCGACACCTGCAACTATCATCGCTCGATCACGCGCTATACCACCACCATGAGTGTTGTGACCTAAAGTATAATCCCCATCGGTTAATCTGGTTTTATCTAATGACAACACTAATAACTGCTCAAAGAAATATGACGGATCCTGACTGTTGGAATTTCCATCGCCAGTAATCACCACACGCAGGGGTTCTGCCACGGATAGCGCGGACAAAGAGCAAACAACAACTAATGCCATGCGCTGCAATATCGTCAAGAAAACAGCAGGCGGTTTTGCCAAGTAAAGCAATCTCATTGGTGGCTCGATAGCGAGAAAAGTGAAATTATATAAGCTGCCTTTTGGTATAGACCTAAGCAGGCAATTATTCCACTTCTGAGCACATTTTCCCGATCTTGTTATCTATTTCACTCAGTGATGGCAAAACCCTCTTCACGTAAACGTGCCATTTTGTAACGTAAGGTACGTGCGCTGATACCCAAACGCTCGGCAGTGTTTTTACGGCTGCCATTTTCTTTGCGCAAAGTCTCCATAATAATTTCGTATTCGCGCTGTTTTAAATCTGTGCCCAATGCAGGATTCGGGACATAAGGTGTTCCACTGATAAGCGCGATATTGTCACCTGAGTATTTGGGTACCGATAAATCCTGCGCAAATTCCCGCGCGGAGTGCACATTTTGAGCATCGCGCAGCATAGTTGCAGGCTGGTGGGTTTGATACTGCATAGCCGCCTCCATTAAGTTGGGTTTTTGACTGTAAATATTGCCGGCATCCAAACCTAAATCAACCGCATCTATAGAGCTGCCGATTTGTAAAATCAGCGCGCGCTGCATAATGTTATCCAGCTCGCGTACATTGCCCGGCCAGGAATAACTCAAGAGCGCTTGCTGTGCAGCCATGGTCAAACTTGCGCCGTGACGATTTTGTTTTTGTGCGTGCTTTTGCAGAATTTTTTGCGCAAGCGGAATAATGTCTTCCAAGCGGTCGCGCAAAGGTGCCCATTGCAAAGGCAATACACTTAAACGGTAATACAAGTCTTCGCGAAATTTCCCCGCGACAACTTGCTCGCGCATATCGCGGTTGGAAGTTGCAATAACGCGTACATCCAACTTAATTGTTTTACGGCCACCCACACGCTCCACTTCACGCTCTTGTAATACACGCAATAATTTAGCTTGTAGGCCAACATCCATTTCTGAAATTTCGTCTAGTAATAAAGTGCCGCCGTTAGCCTGTTCAAATTTACCCGGCGCGCTGGAATGCGCGCCGGTGTAAGCGCCTTTTTCGTGACCAAACAACATGGCTTCCAACATGTTTTCTGGAATAGCCGCGCAGTTAATCGCAATAAAAGGTTGATTATAACGAGGTGAATGATTGTGAATATAACGCGCTAAAACTTCTTTACCCGTACCTGATTCACCCACAATTAAAACGGTAGATTCAGATTGCGCAACGCGCTGTGCTAATTGTAAAAGTTGACGACTGGATGGCGCATGAGCAATGGGCTCATCACCTTGAATTTGTGCAACGCCTAAATGACGCGCCATGGTTTCCACCAATACATTTGGCGCAAAGGGTTTTACTAAATAATCAACGGCGCCATTTTTTATGGCATCTACCGATTGGCTGATACTGGCGTAGGCAGTGATCAACATCATAGGAATATGCGGATAATTGGCTTTCACCTCGCGCAGTAAATCATGGCCGCTCATTGCGCCCATGTTTACATCTGAAATAATCATGCGCAGATCATCGTACTCTGCTAATTTTTTCAGCGCGTCTTCAGCACTATTAGCGGTAACGACTGAATAGTCTGCCAATTGCAAGGTATCGCTTAAGGCCTCGCGCAAATTGCTATCGTCTTCCACTACCAACACTTTTATCGTTGTATTGTTGTAATCGGATGATGAATTCATCGCTAATGCTGAAAGTGCCATATGTATTTCTCCTACCGATGAATGATTTTTTAAAACGAATAAATAATAATTAAATAGATGCAAACGGCATAAAGAGGCTGGCACATGTGCCCTGCCCCTGTGTAGATTGCAAACTAAAATTACCGTGGTGCGCACGCGCTACCGCTTTTACTACCGCTAAACCAAGACCTGTGCCCTGCGCTTTAGTGGTTACAAATAAATCGCCAAGGTTGGGCAATAATTCTGCGGCAATGCCAGGGCCGGCATCGCACACAGCAATCATTAACTGGGGCGTTTCTGCAGGATTTTTAGGCTGAGTGCATGTAAAAGTAATGCGCAGTTTTGCGTTGCGCTCAACCGCTTGGATGGCGTTATTGACGAGATTCAGTAAAGCGCCAATTAAAGCTTCGCGATTGCATTGAATAACATTTTCACCGCAGTCATTGCGCCATGCACACACGGATTCGGTAGTCATCAGCGGAACTTCCATCGCCTCTGCGAATGCCTGCTGCAATTCATTCACGCTGATAACATCTTTAAGCGGCAATTCACCTTTCGCAAACACCAACATATCTTGCACTTGGCGTTCGATATTATTTAAGCGATTACAAATTTTTTCTGAAAATTGATGACGTTTTTCATCATCCAATTTGCTGTTGCACAAGTGACCGGCATACAACATAGCGGCCGATAAAGGCGTGCGAATTTGATGTGCCAACGCACTCATCATTTTGCCCATAGCAGACAAACGCTCATGGCGACTAAGTTGGCTTTGCAAACGGCGAGTTTCAGTTTGATCGGTAAGCAAAATAATTTGCCCATCTTCACCTTGGTTGCGGGTAGATATGCTGATGCGGCGGCCATCACGTAAAGAAACTTCGTGGCCATCGTCTTGGCGTGGCGCAAAGGAGCGAACAATCACATCGCGCCAAAGCTCGCCCTCTAAAGGCTCGCCTAAAAGATCAATCGCAGCGGGGTTACATTCCGAAATGCGGCCGGAGGAATCCAATACCACCACGCCACCGGGGAGGAAATTAAGTAGGTTCTCAAGACGGTTGGCGATTTTCTCTTTCTCGGCCAGCTCTTGCATGCGCTGATCGGCAACGGTGGAGAGCTCTTGATTCAGCTCAGCCACGCGGTTTTCAAGCATGAAGTAAGAGTCAGTCAGCTGTTGCGACATCTCATTAAACATATCGAATGCGCTTTTTAAATCCTGCCCCTTGACGTCACGGCCTTTATCGCCAGATTTGGCCAAAGGCTTAGTAGCCTCTAAAGGCTCGCCCACGGGCTCGGTAAAGGGCACCAGCTTCAAAGGTGTATTCGAGGTTTGGATAGTGTGCATGCCCGCCATGGGCTACCCCTTTGTTAGTGTTCGCTGTTAAGTTTTCGCGTCAAACAATCAACGCTTGGACTGGTTCATAACAGGAGTTTTGCAAAGGCAATGCCAAGAGATTTATTCTTTATTTATCAATTACTTAAAAATACACACCTAGTTAAAAGTCAAAAGCTTGGCACTACACAACAAGCCATGCCAAGACTAAAAGCGAGCGCCAAATTCACACACGCAATGCTACACTGCGAAATCTTTTTTAATCGTTCAAACGCCTACCACTAAGGGAGAAACCAGTGGCTAACTATAAATTCGGCATTAATGAACCGCCCCACAAACGCTGGCCAGTAGCTTGGTATAACCCAGCAGTGTTGTTCCGTTCAGCCAGAGAGATGCTGGCCACTGCCAACCAAATTCGCAATCTAGACCGCCGCGAACTATTCAAGAGCGATTTCAAAGTCATCGAGATTAAACCTGAAAACCCCAATGGTGATTTCTGGTGGGATTTTGTGTCTGACAGCGGCGATGGCGGCAACGCGACTTACAGCATCGCGCGCGCCATGCAAACCCATGATTTAGAAATTGATGCTGGTGAATTTGACACGCCCTTACTACCATTGCCGCGGGGGAAGCTACTGGTATTAGGCGGTGACCTCGCCTACCCCGGTGCCAGTACCGAAGAATATCAATACCGTTTTATTGAAATGTGGGAAGCCGCGCGACCAGAGCACGATAGTACTCGCACCCTGCTTGCCATCCCGCAAAACCACGATTGGTTTGACAACATATCGTCCTTTAATCGCCACTTCATTGGCGATTATGAAGACAGTGTTCTTAACGCCAATACTCCACAAACCCGCAGCTATTTTGCCGCGCGTTTGCCGCACAATTGGTGGCACTTAGGGTTGGATTTTGCCTTAGTCGGCGATTTAGACCGCGCCCAATTCGATGCCTTTGTAAAGCTTGCGGCTAGCGACATGCAACCCGGCGACAACGCAATTCTGCTCTACCCAGAACCCTATTGGACACGCCCTTTAGGCGATAACGCACGCATTGGCTACCCCAAACGCTATCAGCGGTTGGAAGAGATTCTGCTTGAGCGCGGCGTAAAAATTCGCCTGCGTTTAGCGGGCGACTTACACCTTTATGACCGCGCGACCGCCGGCAAAGGCGCAGGCTTGAACTATGACGATATGTTAGTCACCTGCGGCAGCGGCGGCGCTTTTTTGCACCCAACCCACGCAAGATGCGTTACTAACACAAAAATTTTAGACCGAGCACAAGAGACCAGCGCCATCACCCCTGACTTGAAAGGCCGCACCCGCGTGGGCACCCAAGATGGCACGCCAACAGCCAAGCAGCGCACTTACTACAGGAGCGCTAGCTACCCCTCAACCTATGACAGCCGCTGGCTGTGTATTCGTAATATATGGTCGCTGTTTAAACCTTCACCCGTTAAAGACTTGTACTCAGCGCCCGCAGGCCGCGGCCTTTACAAGGTATTTCAGCGCTTAGGTGAAACAAAGGATTGGGTATTTTCCGGCAATATAGTGCTACCCATTGTACTGGGCGTACTCTATTGGCTAGCGGTTTATTGCAACAGCTTTGTGTTTAGCAGCGCTTTTAAAGACAACGGCTTTGTTATGGCAAGCCAAATCCCGACCTTGGAATACTTAGACTTTTTACTGCGCTGGTTTAAGGCTTTCTTTTTTAGTCCCTTAGCACTCACCGTACATTTAATTATTTTCTTTCTGTGCTTTTCTATCGCCTTGGAAGACGGTTGGAAATCATTTATTCCAGGTGGAATTCACGCGGCACTGCAAGTTGTGGCTGTGCCCACGTTGTTTTATCTAATTACGCTCAAAGAGCCCAACCCCTATTTTCAAGGCTTGTGGTTAACAGGCGGTGGGGTTCTTGTCAGCGGCCTTCTATTTGGTGTGTTTTTCTGTGTGATGTCACTCGTAGGTTTAATGGCCAACAATGCTTTTTCCACACTTGCCCATGAGGGCTACAAAGGCTTTTTACGCTTTCGCATAGACACCGAAGGAAACTTACATGGCTATATGATTGGTACAGATTCGGTACCTAAAAACTGGGCCATAAACCCTAACGCCGAGCGTCCCTTATGGGTTGAAAAAAATAGTGCAGAAGCGCCCAAGTGGAAAGTGCGAGATGTGTTTAGGCTCAACCAATAATAAAGCTGATCTAACGAAAAAATGAAATCTAATTTAATGCTGTTAATTGCCGCCGCTATTTGGGGCTTTGGATTTGTGGCACAGCGTTTGGGAATGAATTATCTCGAACCCTTTGCCTTTAACAGCGCACGATTTTTATTAGGCAGCCTTTCGTTGCTGCCTTTGCTTTGGTTTCTTTCGCGGCAAAAGATTAAGCTAGAAACAAAACCAAATCACTCGCTGACTAAGGGTGGCGTTATTTGCGGCTTGGTTTTGTTTGTGGCCGCCACACTGCAGCAATACGGATTATTTTATACAACCGCAGCAAAAGCCGGTTTCATTACCGGCTTATATTTAATCCTAGTTCCCATCATCGGAATTCTACTCAAACACACCACCGGCCTCACCACGTGGTTGGGCGCTGCACTTGCTGTGGTTGGTTTATATTTACTCAGTGTTAACGATAATTTCACCATGTCGCTCGGCGACACACTTATTTTTATCGGTGCATTATTCTGGGCATTTCATATTTTAGTGATCGATCATTTCAGTGGCCGCATTGATCCTATTCAATTATCTGCTGTGCAATTTCTCGTGTGCGGGCTATTAAGTCTCGGGGTTTCGCTGATAATTGAAACACCCACCTTAGCTGGCACGCTCGCAGGCTGGCAGCCCATTTTATTTGCCGGAGTTGTGAGCGTTGGCATCGCCTACACCTTACAAGTTATCGCACAAAAAAATGCGAAGCCTAGCCATGCGGCCATCATTATGAGCTTAGAAGCGGTATTCGCAGCGATTGGCGGAGTGTGGTTATTGGATGAAAGTTTAAGTCCACGCGCATGGTTTGGTTGTGGGTTAATGTTAGCGGGTATGTTGTTGTCGCAGGTAAAATGGGAATATAAATCGAAATAATAAAACAGATGAAAGTGTTGCGCTAATTACACCCAACACTTCATTTCCTAGAATAATTTTTAAGACAAAGCCCCACGAATCTTCTCTGCCGTTTTCTTCAAAGCTTCGCCATCTGCATTTTTTGCAAAGGAAAAGCTCAAGTCGTCCATAGAATCCATAGGCACTAAATGGATGTGTGTATGAGGCACTTCTAAACCAGCGATCATCAGGCCGATGCGTGTACACGGAAATAGTGGTTTCATCGCATTGGCAATTTTGTGACTGACTTTCATTAGGTGTGCTGCGGTATCCGCTGGCAAATCACTCCATTGATCCACTTCTGCTCGTGGAATTACTAACACATGACCTTCACGAATCGGTTGAATAGTTAGAATTGCAACGGCTATATCATCTTCATACACAAAGTTGCCGGGGATTTTTCCTTCCATAATCAACGTGAATACACTTGCCATAAGATTCTCCTAAAAATAATTTCACAGGGAATTGTCATAGCCGCAGGGGATGACAATTCGCTTCTTGGTTAATAAATCGCTAGGCCATAACCTAATAGTTGTTTTGCTAAAACCTCATCCACCTGCGCGATCGTTTCATCATGCAGCTCAATAAAGTCATAACCGTATTTTTTATAAAACTCTTGCTTGTTTAATTTTTCAGTTAGGGCAGCCGCATTATCACTTGCGCCCCAAATATCTATGCAGACTTGCCATTCAGGCAAGAAAAAATCGGAGTTAATAGTTTCGTTACCAGCATGTAAGGTGTAATCCCGAGCATGATTAATACCGGCAATGTACAACCAGTTTTCAACAATTAATTTTTCTCGCGATTTGACTTGCTGACCGCTTAATGCAGTAGCTAAATGTTGCGAACTCAATTGAGAGAAGCTTGCCCCCGTAATTTGCGCAATCGCTTCTAAAAAAAGTGGATTATCCAACAAGGTTTCCGGCCAAGTCGCATAGGGAACACCCGTCTGTTCACTGGCATGTTGTTCACCGCCGATAGCTTTTCCGCGCGGACTCAACAGCCAACCGCGAATATGTTTTTTAATCCACCCGCGCTCAGCCAATAACAAATTAATTAAGCGCGCGGGCAAATCGACCTTGTTGCCGAGATGAGTCGCACTGAGTGGCGCTTCTGGCAGTAGTCGCAACAGCGGATGATCCTGCACGGATTCCGGCCACGCAATGTACTCGCCATATTTGGGGTGATTGATATAAATCCCGCCCTCAAACTTCCCCTTCTCGGTCAACTGCCAATGATTATCCACCTTCACCATCCAACCACCTTGGGCAAGCAGGATAAAAAGCTCTTTGCTTTCTTTATGAAGCTGACGAGCCAGCGCGGTGGTGGAAATGTGCTTTTCGGACATCAAAGGTTCCTTATTGCGATTCTTGATGTGCGCGAGTCTAACCCATGATTACGCCAAAATGTATAATGCCCGCCCCTCACTTTCGCGGAAATTCACCATGCAAATCTGGGTTGATGCAGATGCCTGCCCCAAGCCGGTTAAGGAAATCCTCTACCGCGCCGCACATAAGCGCCAAATCACTATGATTCTGGTTGCCAATCAATTTATGGCTGCGCCTGCATCGCCTTATATAAAGAGTATTCAGGTCAGCAGCGGCTTTGATGTGGCGGATAACTACATAGTGCAAGAACTGGTTGCGGGCGATGTGTTGATTACCGCCGATATTCCCCTCGCTGCAGAAGCCATCGCCAAAGGTGCCGCCGTCATCAATCCGCGCGGTGAGCGCTACAGCAAAGACTCGATTGGCGCGCGTCTCAATATGCGCGATTTTATGGAAACCATGCGTTCAAGCGGCGTGGTGCACGATGGCCCGCCGCCCTATAACGACCGCGACAAGCAAGCTTTTGCCAATGCCCTAGACGCCTTATTGGCCAAAGCCAAACCTTAGTAAATGTGACGCACCGCTATTTTGCTGGCTTTATGCGCCGCAACTCCCTATACTGCCCGCACTTTCAGTAACACCCCTCCCTTATGAGTTTATGTTGTGGGGTTCGCTGAGCAGGCAGGATGCCTGAGGGCTGCCCAAATAAGTTAGTTTTGTAACTAACAGACAACATGAAGTTCAATTTTCAGCCTGCTATAAAGTGCGCAATTTTCCAGAAAGCAAGATGCTTTTGAATTGCACTGTGCTCAAGTTACACAACCTGATGTTTCAAATGTTGGTAAGAGCACGCGGGAATCCGTTGATTTAATCGCCTTATCTTGCACCTGCCCTGCTTGTGCGAATTTCTTTTGTGTGCAAATTCTGTAACAGGTTTTCACACCCATAGCGACCCGATCATCGCTCCCACAAACGCTGTGTGATTTATTTTGCTCAGCAAAAAAAATATTCGATCAATAAAAACAAAAACCGAATCCTTAACTAGCACTCCTTTGCTAGCGACGGCTTTGCTTTATTGTTTTTTACAATCTTTTTTGCATTAACCAAAGGTTTAAAAATGACTGAACAAATTCTGTTTGCCGACTTAGCACTCTCTGAGCCAGTAATGAAAGCCGTACTAAAAGTTGGCTACGAAGTTCCCTCGCCCATCCAAGCTGCTGCAATTCCAATTTTGCTAGCGGGTGGCGACATTCTGGGTATGGCTCAAACGGGTACCGGCAAAACAGCAGCATTCGCTCTGCCACTGCTTTCACGCATTGACATGAAGCAACAAGATCCACAAATTTTAGTTCTCGCTCCTACGCGTGAACTGGCAATTCAAGTTGCCGAAGCATTCCAAAAATACGCGAGCGAAATCCCCGGCTTCCATGTACTGCCAATTTACGGCGGCCAAGATATGTCCACCCAATTGCGTTCACTAAAACGCGGTGCGCATGTTGTGGTAGGTACTCCTGGCCGTGTGATGGACCACTTGCGTCGCGGCAGTTTAAATCTGAACAACTTAAAAGCATTGGTGCTCGATGAAGCCGATGAAATGTTGCGCATGGGCTTTATCGATGACGTTGAATGGATTTTGGAACACACTCCAAAAACTCGTCAAACTGCATTGTTCTCTGCAACCATGCCGCGCGAAATTCGCCACGTATGCAATAACTATTTGAACGATGCGAAAGAAATTAAAATCGAAAGCAGCCAATCTACCGATGCAAATATCGAACAAGTTTATTGGATGGTAAGCGGCACTAATAAATTAGATGCACTGACCCGTATTCTTGAAGTTGAACCTTTTGACGGTATGATTATTTTCGTGCGTACAAAAACGGCAACAGTTGAACTCGCTGAAAAATTAGAAGCACGCGGTTATTCTGCATCTGCTTTGAATGGCGATATGAATCAACAATTGCGTGAACGCACAATTGAGCGTTTAAAAACCAACAAACTCGATATCGTAATCGCAACCGACGTTGCCGCGCGCGGCATTGACGTTGAACGTGTAAGCCACGTTGTAAACTACGATATTCCCTATGACTCCGAAGCATACGTTCACCGTATTGGCCGTACTGGTCGTGCTGGCCGTAGCGGTAAAGCGATTTTGTTTGTTGCGCCACGTGAAAAACGTTTGCTGTACACCATCGAAAAAGCGACTAAAAAACCAATTACTTTGATGGAATTGCCAAGCGGCGCAACCGTTACGCAACATCGTATTGATCAATTTACATCGCAAATTTCTACCACTTTGGCAGAACAACCCGATTTATCATTTTTTAATGATTTGTTGGCAGAATTCAGCAACAAGAATGAAGTATCGCCAGAACAAATTGCTTCTGCACTTGCATTCCTATTGCAAAAAGAGCGTCCATTACAAGTTAAGTTTACCGATGTAAAACCTGAACGTGAAAGCAGCAGCCGAGACCGCGCTCCACGCGATGATCGCGGTGGTCGTGACGAACGCGGTTCACGTGATCGCAATGATCGTGGCCCACGTGATGGCGGCGATCGTGCTCGCAGTGATCGTCCGCGTGAAGATCGCGCGCCACGCGAAGATCGTCCACGTCGTGAACACAATGACGAGAACATGGTTCGCTACCGTATTGAAGTAGGTCGCAATCACGAAGCTCGCCCAGGTGATATCGTAGGTGCAATTGCTAATGAAGCTGGCATTTCTAGCAGCAACATTGGCCATATTAAATTGCACGACGAATACTCAACCGTTGACTTACCGAAAGGTTTGTCTGGCGATGTATTGAGCCAATTGAAGAAAGTGCGCGTACGCAATCGCCCGCTGGAAATCAGTGTTGACCAAGGCGGCGCTGGTGGTGGTAGCGGCAATAAAGATTTCGGTGATCGCGGCCCACGCAGCTTTGATAAGCCACGCGATTCTGCTGACCGCCCACGCAGCGACAAGCCACGTAGTTTTTCTGACAAGCCACGCGATGGTGCACCACGCAGCTTTTCTGACAAACCACGTGACGGCGCACCGCGCGGTAAATTAGGTTTTAGCGATAAAGCGAAAGAAAGCAAAAGCTTTCGCCCAAAAAAATCTGATTAAGCGCTAAGTTTTGTCCCCCCTCTTTAACAAAGAGGGGCTGGGGGAGATTTGATGGTTTAAATCCCCCTAACCCCCTTTTTCAAAGGGGGACCTATAAAAAAGGCCAGCTAATATGCTGGCCTTTTTTATGTATTAAGTTATTGCGTTTTAAGGGGATGTTTTCGAGACTCAAAATCTGCCATTACGCTGTCCATCATTTTTTCGCTATCGCTAGGGCCACATTTAAAAGTAGTGTAAGCAGTACCTCTATCACGAGAATCTGTTTTCGGTAAAGCTGTCATACATAGCCCATCACCAATCTCGTCAACCATTTGCCCACCAGATGTTCTCCAGCTTTTCAAAGAGCTGCTTTGCAACACACGATTAAACGGCTCCGCTGCAATTAACTTCTGACGCACTTTAGGATCAAACACATCGCGATATTTAGCATCATTTGGATTGGGTAATCGATAATTGGATTGCGGAAAATCCAGCTGAATAACTAGCGCAGACTGCTCATCAATAATAATCTCTGGCGCAACTACAGAAGCATTTATTGAAATGCTTTCAACAACGGGGGTATGCAGTTCTATTTGATCTGGAGGTTTTACTTGGGACAAGTGAATCATTTTGAACGCGGGTGCAACTGAAGTTTCACGATGCTTTATTTTTGAGTTAAGAGCAATAACGATTAAGGCCAGGTGAAAAAATACAATTACGATAAATATAACAATAGACCCTGACTTAGACTTACGCCCTTGGAGATAGCTAGCGCGAGCGAACCATAAATCGCCAAACCGACCTTGCAGATTCAAAAAAACCATTCCACCAATGCCTTTTGTAAAAACAACCAATGGGCTGATAGACCATCATCTCTACAAAAAGTTCTCGCATTCAAATCCTGCAAACAAGCAATCGAATGCCGCCTTGCACGTAAACCATACGACTGCGTATTGTGTGAAAATTAGGTTTTAGCGATAAAGCGAAAGCTTTCGCCCCAAAAAAGCTGATTAACATTTGCGTGTTGAATTACGCTATTGCGTTTTAAGTGGATTTTTTCGAGATTCAAAATCTGCATTCACTCTATCCATCATACTTTCACTGTCTGTTTTTCCACAGCCCGTACCGCCCCAATTTTTTCCGCGATCTCGTGAGTCTACTTGCCGCATAGAAACAAAGCACCTGCCATCGCCCTTAGCTGCGAAATCTCGTCCATCACTTTCTTGCCAATCGCTTGTTTGCCCTTTAATACGAGTCCTATTTAAGATCTCAGCATCAATTAATTTTTGACGCATTTTAGGATCAAACACATCGCGATATTTACTGTCATTAGGGTTTGGCAATACATAACTAGAAGATGACGTATCGATCCTTAGATCTAGCGCTGGCCGCTCCTCAAAAATAACGTCAGGCAACACCATAGAAGCCCTAATTGAAACAGGTTCAATAACGGGAATATCCAATTCTGTATTAGCAGGAGGTTTTTCTTGCGACAAGTAAATCATTTTGAAAGCAGGCATAACTGATATTTCGCGCTGCTTTGATTTTATATTGAGCGCAACAACAATTAAAATTATATGTAATAGTGCGATTGCGATAAATATAAAAACGGACTCTTTTTTTGGCTTGCGCACTTGGTGATAGCTAGCGCGAGCGAACCATAAATCGCCAAGCCGACCGTACATATATAAAAATGCCATTCCACCAATGCCTTTTGTAAGAACAATCAATGGGTGGATAGACCTAGCATTTGCTAAAAAAGTTCAAACCTAAAAACAAAGAACCCAAAATGCAAAAAAGCCATCGCAAATAATTTACGATGGCTTTTTTGATAGATTAATTTCTAGCGTTAAATCGCTAGAGTTTAATCATTACGCAGGCAACAAATCTGCTACTGCGTCGCGCTCTTCCTGCAATTCTTTCTCAGTCGCTTGCATTTTAGCGCGAGAGAAATCATTGATATCCAAACCTTGCACAATTTCCCAATCGCCGTTTTTGCAGGTTACTGGGAATGAGTAGATCAAACCTTTTTCGATGCCGTAAGAGCCATCGCTGTATACGCCCATGCTCACCCAATCATTTGCTGGTGAACCCAATGCCCAATCGCGCATGTGGTTTGCAGCAGCATTTGCAGCAGAAGCAGCAGATGAAGCACCACGAGCAGCAATAATAGCCGCGCCGCGTTGTTGTACGGTTGGAATATATTCGCCTTCGTACCAAGCTTGATCAACTAAGGTCAATGCTGGTTTGCCGTTTACCAAGGTATTGTGAAGATCTGGGTATTGCGTTGAAGAGTGGTTGCCCCAAATCAATGCTTTGGTGATGTCGTTGATGCTGGTGCCAGTTTTGGTAGCCAACTGTGACAAAGCACGGTTGTGATCCAAACGGGTCATTGCAGTGAACTGACGTGGGTTGATATCTGGAGCATTGCGTTGAGCGATCAAGGCATTGGTGTTTGCCGGGTTACCAACAACCAATACTTTAATGTTGCGTGAAGCGTGGTCGTTAATCGCCTTACCTTGAACAGAGAAGATTGCAGCGTTAGCAGCCAACAAGTCTTTACGCTCCATGCCTGGGCCGCGTGGGCGCGCGCCTACCAACATAGCGTAGTCCGCATCTTTGAAAGCAACGTTTGGATCGTCAGTGGTCACAATGCCAGCCAACAATGGGAATGCGCAGTCATCCAACTCCATGGCCACACCTTGTAAGGCTTTAAGGGCTGGAGTGATCTCCAATAATTGCAGAATTACTGGTTGATCTTTACCCAACATATCGCCAGCAGCGATGCGGAACAACAATGAGTAGCTAATTTGGCCAGCGGCGCCAGTGACGGTAACTCTTACGGGTGCTTTCACGGTAGGACTCCAACTTGTTTAGAAAAGAGATAGAACAAAAGTGTAGGGCATTTTGTGCCAATTGCCTGCTTTTTAGCGAGACCGGCGGGCATTATAGTGATTTAGAGGGAAATTTCACCCTGTTTATAAGACAAAGGCCGCTAGGCGGCCTTTGACGACAAATACACATCAATCAGATTGAATAGCGATCTTTAAGCGCTACATACAACTCGTCTTTGAATTCGACGTTGCTAGCGTCCAAACTCAACACAATCTCAACCAAATGCTCGTTATCTTCACGGCCATCGTGCCAGTGTTTACGGTAGCTGCCGTCTTTGTAGCCGTGATCTTGGCGGAAGAAATTCAACACATTTTTGCCCACGTAGCCGCGATAAAGTTGCTCAAAACTCATATCGATACCTGCCATTAAACGGCCAAATAAACCAATATGGAATTGATGATCATTTAAAGTCGCGGCAACAAATTTTTCTAAATCCAAACGGAAATCTTGTTCATCGGTTGCGATGACTAATTGATTCTGTATTTGCGCAACAATCAATTCTGGCTTAGTGCCGCTCTGCAACAAAATGCTTAAACCAAAATGCCAAATGTCGATAAGCTCAAGCGCAACTTGTTCGGTATCCGGAGTTTGTTTTTTCCACCACTTCCAACCGTAGTGATCCAACAGTTCTGCACACTCAACCCAAATGGCGCGATACCATTCGTAGCCTTGAGTTTGCCAATTGGCATTTACTTTGGTGTTCATGCTGTCTTGCAGGTCGAGCATGATTTTTATTTGTTGTGGATTCATGTTGTTTCTCTATTTTTAAAAAAGGAATTTATGCAGGCAAATGTTGTTTGGCTTTATTAAATAAGCGATAAAAATTTTCGCAGGTATGTTCACCGAGCTTTTCGATGCTCATACCTTTTAAATCCGCTACAAACTGCGCAACTTCGCGCACGTATTTAGGCTCGTTAGGTTTGCCGCGATAAGGAATAGGAGCAAGGTACGGCGAATCAGTTTCAATGAGCAAACGCTCAATCGGCATATTGCGTACAACCTCGCGAATTTGTTCCGCATTTTTAAAGGTGACAATGCCTGAGATGGAAATATAGTAATTTAAATCCAAGGCCGCTTTGGCCATATCCCAATCTTCAGTAAAACAGTGCAGCACACCGCCGCTCTCCAAACTGCCGTGTTCTTTTATCAACGCAAGCGTATCGGCTTTGGCTTCGCGGGTATGAACTACAACGGGCAAGCCAATTTTTTTACCAACACTCAAATGCAGCGAAAAACTTTCGTGCTGTAATTCTTTGCTTTCGGTTTCGTAGTGATAATCCAAGCCGGTTTCACCGAGCGCGACCACTTTGTCTTGAGATGCCCATTGGGTAAGTTGCTCGGCAGTTGCGGTGCCTTCTTTTACATCGCAAGGGTGAACGCCCACCGAGGCAACCACACAAGGATGCGCTTGGGCAATATCAATAACGGTTTGTATATTTTCCAAGCTGACGCCGATACACAACATTTGCTGAATACCGCGCTCATTGGCTGCAGCAATCGCATTGGCTAGCTGGCCGTCGTAGCGGTCAAGATTAATTTGGTCTAAATGGCAATGGGAGTCGATTAGCATAAGAAATGAAGATCAAAAATAAATGTGGGGCGATTATAAATGAAGAAAGCCAGCACAAGGCTGGCTTTTTTGAATCAGATTAAAAAGACTTACATAGTATGGGTTGGCTTATCCGAATTGATCGAACCCGCGAGATAGGTTTCGATTTTGGTAACGGCGGTATTGTCTTGATCGGTAAACTGCACACCTATTCCCGCTGCGCGGTTACCTTGGGCGCCACGTGGAGTCACCCAAATCACTTTACCTGCCACAGGGATCTTCTCAACCTCTTCCATCAAACTCAGCAACATAAAAACCTCGTCGCCCAATTTGTAGCTTTTACCCGTGGGGATAAACATGCCACCGTTTTTTACAAATGGCATATAGGCGGCGTAAAGCACCGCTTTGTCTTTAATGGTAAGAGAGAGTATGCCGTTACGGGCACCGCCACCTATCGCTTGCATAAGCTAATCCGTTTAAATTCAATGGACTGAAACATAATGTACTGAAACATAATGTACTGAACTGTAATGCACTGAACCATAATTGATTAGTTTAGACCTGTCTAGTCGCTAGTGCGTGAGTATTTTTAGGCAAAGCCGATAAAGCTTATTTAGCACTTCTGAGTAGCGCACCCCAATCCATCAACATTTCTTCCAGCAGCAATTGTTTATTCGGGTTAGAAACACCCAACAGCTGGCGCTTGGATACCAACATTTTCTCTAAATAACGATGCAAAAGCGCAGCAGGAACCTTAGCCAAGCGGTCACGTAAATCTTGCGGAAGCTGATTCATCAGCACCTGTTCTACTCCAAGCTGCCAGCGCATCAGTGAATGTAACCACACTAAAAACCATTCAACCAAGGCAATCACATCGTCTTTTTGCCATTGCGCGGCAACTTCAATCGCCGAGATTTGGCCAGTACTCACGCGAATCAGGTTTAGCAACCAAGCATCGCGACGTTCCAAGGCATCGCTTTCCAAGTAAGACAGCGCCGTAAGCGGCGCACCGCCCGCGGCTTCAATCAATTTTTCAACGGGAATATTGCTGCCTACCATTAAAGGCTTGAGCCAGTGAATTACCTGTTCAGAGCCGGGCGTGGCCAGTAAACGCATTTGACAGCGGCTGCGGATGGTCGGCAACACGGCGCTAGGCGTGTGGCAAACCAATAATAAGAGTGTATTAGCGGCAGGCTCTTCAAGGGATTTCAGCAAAGCATTGGCCGCATTGGCATTCATTGCCTCGGCGGGTTCCAACACCACAACTTTATAGCCGCCCTGCTGCGCGGTTTTGCCTAAATCCTCAATCAGCGCCCGCACTTGATCGACCTTAATACCTTTAGCGCCCTCTTCTGGCGAAATCACAATCAGGTCCGGGTGATTTTGCACTTTGTTGAGCATACAGCCGCGACATTTACCGCAAGGCGTGCCCTCTATGGGGGATAAGCACAAGAGCAGTTGTGCCAGCGCTTCAGCGAGGTGGCGCTTACCTATACCCTTGGCTCCCGCAAACATTAAAGCATGGGGAAGTTTTTTGGAGGCTATTTGCTGGCTCAGTTGCTGCCATTCTTGCAGTTGCCAAGGATAAGGATGCGAAGGGAAATCAGACATAAGCGCGCTCAACACAATGAAGGCCGCAAGCTTACCAACGGCAGCGGCTAGATAGCAAACCCAATCCCAATAAGAGTCTGACAAGACTCTGTTTAGCTATTTAGGCGAGTATTTGCGATAATCGCCGCCCTGCTTTTTAGCCGCCCTTATTTCTAGTAGCCCTTGCATGAACGACATCAACAACGCACTCGATTTCGACCTCGACATCCTGCATCTCGACGACGATTTAATGATCTGCAATAAACCCGCAGGTTTACTGACTGTGCCCGGCAAGGGGCCAGAGAAGCAGGATTGTTTGATTAATCGCGCGCTGAAATTTAATCCCAATGCACGGGTGGTTCATAGGTTGGATCAAGGAACATCGGGCATTGTGATGTTTCCGCTCAATTATATGAGCTTAAAAATTCTGACCAAGCAATTTGAAGCGCGTGGTATTCACAAGCGTTATGTGGCTGTGGTGAGCGGATTAGTTGAAGATGATGAAGGCGAAGTAAAACTGCCATTGATTTGCGATTGGCCAAACAGGCCATTGCAGAAAGTCTGTTTTGAATCAGGCAAGCCAGCGCACACGCGTTATCAAGTACTAGAGCGAGATGAAAGTCGCAATTGCACGCGTGTATCACTAGAACCTGTGAGTGGCCGCACCCATCAATTACGTGTGCATATGTTAAGCCTTGGCCACCCTATGCTAGGTGATCAACTTTATTCACCGCTAGATATTCAAGCACAAGCACCGCGATTGTTATTACACGCACAGCACATTGAATTAACGCACCCTATTTTGCGCCATAAAATTGAAGTGGAATGTTTGGCAGAGTTCTGACTGAGGATGCGCAATAATGAAACATAAAAAAACGCAGGATCTTTCGATTCTGCGTTTTTTTCGATCAAGTAAATAGAAGCTTGTCTTAACAGCCAGTAATTACTGTCGCAAAAGTAGGCGGCAGAATTGCGGTAGTAGGCTGAGTATAGGTCGCAGTACAGTTAGTAGTAACTGTTACTGTCGTAGTTGTACCAGCCGTTGTCACTGTGTAATCCGGCGCAGCTATACCTGAGACTGCAGCAATAGT
>Ga0116157_10001353_pt1 | contig 24703 bp, 26 predicted proteins | sample AD_UKC048_MetaG_FD_89882 | JGI IMG/M metagenome (GOLD analysis project Ga0116157, IMG submission 89882) | Active sludge microbial communities of municipal wastewater-treating anaerobic digesters from USA - AD_UKC048_MetaG | ecosystem: Engineered > Bioreactor > Anaerobic > Digestate | place: USA... | reverse complement strand
TTAGATAACAAGAAATAAAATATGACCACAATATTACAACAATTATTGCCTTTATTGATGGAAGCTCGCCCTCCGCCGTGATGGATCGCGCGCCCAGCTCGCTTCATTTTATTAATTAACTTTTTAATTATTTATCCTTATGTCTCCACAAGACGCAACGAATTTACTACAGGGAAAATTGCGCATCGTTGAAGTTCCCATCTCGGAACTCAAAGTTGCGGAATATAATCCTAGGATCCACGAACGTTCGGCTATAGACCAAGTAAAAGAATCTGCCTGCCGTTTTGGTGTAGTAGACCCCTTTATCGTGAATATCGCGCCAAGCCGCAAAAATATTATGATTGCCGGACATTTGCGGCTTAAAGCATTTGTCGAATTAGGATATACGACCGTGCCCGTCATTTATGTGAACATCCCCGACATTGAAAAAGAAAAAGAGCTAAACCTGCGCTTAAACCGTAATGTTGGAAAATGGGATTATGAGATGTTGAAAGATTTTGATGTTGGCATGCTCTTAGATATCGGCTTTGATGACAGCGACCTGTCTACCATCTGGGACCAATCCCTTGAAACCGAAGACGACGGCTTTGAAACCGAAAAGGAATTAGCCAAGATCAAAACCACCGACATCAAGCTGGGCGACATGTTTCAGCTTGGGCCACATGTCCTGCTCTGCGGCGATTCCACTATCCTTGAAACCGTCAAACAGGTGGTGGGAAAAGAGACTATCGCGTTTGTGACGGTGGATAGCCCATATAACATAAATCTGGATTACGGTGGCGGGATTGGCACAGATAATAAGTACGGCGGCACCAAGACCAAAGACAATTTAAGCGATGCCAATTTTGAAATATTCATGCGCTCACTTATGAGTAATTCTTTGGCCGTGGCCGGCAAGGATGTTCACGCCTTCTTTTGGTGCGACGAGTCATATGTATGGCTTTTACAGAAGCTGTTCATAGAACTGAGCATGACCAATCGTCGAATTTGCACTTGGGTTAAGAATAATGCTTCGCCGACACCTAAGGTAGCATTTTCCAAAGCGACCGAGTTCTGCGTCTATGCCACGCGCGGTAAGCCGTATCTTGATCCCAACATCCGGAATCTTAATGAGATTATGAATAAAGAAGTCGGATCAGGCAACCGCACCATCGAAGATATTCTGGACTGCATCAACCTGTGGCTGGTGAAACGCCTGCCAGCCAGCGATTATGAGCACCCCACGCAAAAGGATCCGACATTATACGAAAAGATGATTCGCCGCTGCACCAAGGTCGGAGACGCCGTCCTAGAATTATGCGGCGGTAGCGGATCGGTTTTAGTGGCTTGCCATCAACTCAAGCGCCGCGCGTTCGTAATTGAATTAGATCCTATTTTTGTTCAATTAATTATTAATCGCTATGAATCCCTTACCAACGACAAAGCCGTTAAGCTCAATTAAATTGGGCGATTTAATCCAATTAGGTGATCATCGCATTATCTGCGGCGATGCTCGTGATCCGGAAGTGGTTAAAAGGCTGGTCGGCAACTTGAGAATTAATTTGGTTCTAAGTGACGTGCCTTATGGTATAGATTTAGCCGCCAGTAAATTAAGCTTTGGACAAAACATTTCTGTGCCCAAAGACATTCTCAACGACCACTTTCAAACCGACGCGGAATATTCCGAGTTTACGCAAGCGTGGATCAATGCGGCCAAGCCGTATCTGGCCGAGAAAAACAGCTTGTATGTTTTTAACTGCGACAAAATGATCTTTGCCTTGCGCGATGGCATGCTCAAAGCCGGATGTAAGTTCAGCCAGCTCATAATCTGGATCAAAAATGCGGCGGTGATGAGCCGATTGGACTACCACGCCCAGCACGAGCTTATCGCCGTAGGATGGATGGGAGCCCACAAGTTCTATCGTGGTAGCGATCAAAGCGTGATGGCTTGCCCCAAGCCAAACAAAAGCCCGTATCACGCCAGCCAAAAGCCAGTTTCGCTTTTGCGGCGGTTAATTCTCAATAGTTCCAAGATCAATGACGTGGTTTACGATTGTTTTCTCGGCAGTGGCAGCACTTTGCTGGCCGCCGAGCAAACGCATCGTATCTGCCTTGGGGTCGAGCTTGATCCGGACTATTGCTTTACAACCGTTCGTCGTTGGGAAAAGCTGACCCATCAGCAAGCCCAGTTAATTCAATAATCATTACTGCCATGAAGACCAAGCAAACTAAGAAGTCATTAATTGAGCACCTGCGTAAAATTCCTATTGTTCAGTTGGCTTGCGAGAAATCTAATGTCAGCCGCGCCTGCTACTACAAGTGGCGGGCGGCTGATCCGGATTTTACCAAGCAAGCCGACGAGGCGCTCGACGACGGCATCGCTTCGCTCAATGATCTTTCTGAAGCTCAGCTTATAGCAATGATTAAAGACCAAAATATCATGGCTATACAGTTTTGGCTACGAGCAAGACACAAGGCCTATTCCAATAAAGTGGAATTGTCCGGAAAGATAAAGCATGAGGTTGACGCGTGGACGCCGGAAACAGAAGCCGCGTTCAACAAAGTAATTCAACTAGCCCAAGGAATCATTCCCGGTCAGCCACCATCCGATTTAGCAATAAATTCAGCGACTGAGCAAACCAGCGAAGAGAATATAATTAATAGCTCGAAAAACATTTCCGAACAGCCGACGCCATCCGTCGGAATTAAATAATTTACTTAATAATATGACCGATAATTTCAACATCAACAGCCAAAAGGATATTGATGATGCGGTAAAAGCCATGGGCGATCCGCAGGTTCGCCGCGCGTTAATGAAGAAGAGTTTGCTCTTATTCACTTGCGCGTATTTCAATCACTACATCACTTTTGCGTTGTCTAAATTTCACAAAGAGTTGATTGGCCTATTGGAAAATTTATCTATCCGCCATTTGGGCGTGATGGCCTTCCGCAATAGCGGCAAGAGTACCTTTATGACCACCATCTATCCCATCTGGGCGATTATGGGCGATCACCAGAAAAAGCATGTCCTCATAATTAGCAAAACTGATCGGCAAGCTAAACTGCATTTGCAAAGTATTAGAACCGAGTTGGAACATAATGCCTTGCTGAAACAAGACCTCGGACCATTTAAAGAAGATGGGTCTTGGGGTATTGAAGGGTTGGTCTTAGAGAAGTATGGAGCTCGCATTGCCTGCTATTCCATTGAGCAAAGCGTGCGCGGTATCCGCCATGGCGCTCATCGTCCGGATTTAATCATCCTTGATGACTTTGAGGACGGCGAATCCGTAAAAACCATTGAAGCCCGGGATAAAACATATACTTGGGTGAACAACGAGGTGCTACAGTCTGGATCTCGTCAAACTCGCGTATTGTATGCCGGTAATTATCTTCATGATGATTGCTATTTGATGCGCCTCAAAGCCATACTGGAAAGTAATCCCAGCCAAGGTAAATTTATGTGGGTACCGTTAGTTTATCCCGATGGCAGTTGTTCATGGTCGGAGTGTTTTAAGACCAGGGAAGAAATAGAAGAATTCCGGCAGCAGATGGACGATCGGACATGGCAGACCGAATATCTGCTGCGCAGCGTGCCGGAGAAGGATCAGATTATTAAGGAAGCAGATATCCACTATTATGACGGCTGTCCGTATCTTAATAATCCCCGAACCCAACTGTTTGCTTTAGGCGTTGATCCGGCCTATGCCCTTGGCCCCAAGAACGATTATACCGGCATGGTGGCCGGAGCCTTGGTGGGTTATGGTAAGGATGCTAAATTGTATATTCTGCCCGGCGTTGTTATTAAGCGAATGCCGACGGACGGCCTGATCGGCGAAATTAGACGGATCGTAAAAGGCTTTCCGGAATTTAAGCGCAGCAAGGTTTACATTGAAGGCTCGCACGGCGAGCGCGGCTGGGCAACAATGCTTAAGACTGAAAAAATCGAGGCCGAAGCAGTAGCGGCCAAAGATGGCAAGAGAAATCGCCTAGAACTTTACTCCCACCTCATCAGCCGCGGGACTATACTTTTCCCCAAGACCGGCGCTGAAGAATTAATTAAGCAATTAGTGTATTTCAAAGGCGCGGAACATGAAGACGCGGCCGATGCTTATAGCTTGATGGTGCAGTGCATGGCGGAGAAGTATTTTGGCCGTGGCGAGGGCGGGGTGACGGCGGCCAACTTAAATAACTGCCTAATTATTGGCCCGAGGCCGGATGGCGTAATACGCGATCCGAACTTGCCTCCCAAAGAGCAGGACAGGCGGATGGTAGAATACTATCGGCGCGTGAAAGAAATAGTGGATAAGCAAGACCGCATAATACAGGATATGATTGACGAAGGTTATGATATGCGAGGGGCGTAATATTATGAAATAAAATAGCCGCGCGAGATGCTAGGCTATTTTATTTCATTAATTAATCGTTGGCCTGTGTTAATTTGAGAAAGTCTATAATTCTATAACCCTTAAGATGCTTTTTGGGATCAACAAATTTATACCACGGCTCTGAATGATACCATTGTTTTCCGTCTTTGACCTCTGTCACTGATTGCGATTCGGTCAATTTTTTGGGTGGTAAAAAGTCCTTATTATCCTCAATGAGAAACAAATGTGCGTGCACCCCATTACCATAATGACTAATAGTTCGTTCTTTAATAACACCGTCTCTAATCCACTTTCGCCAAGTTGGGCTTTTAATATTAAACCTGCTTTCAAGATCGTAAGACGAGTACCAACATTCCTTGTATTTGGCAACATGGGGAGGTACTTCGCCCTCATCAATGGCTTTTTGACAAACCAGGCATTTAATTCCCCACTCATCATACCAATTATCTCCTTCCGGCGTCGTATTGCCGCAGACAAAGCAGGTATAGCCAGATCCCTCAAGATGGAATCCTTTAGGGTTTGCTTTGAGCTTTTCAGCGCGTGCTTTCTCTTTTTCTTCCCATTCTTTTGCAAATTTAGACATTTGCTCCAAATTCCATTTCTCATCTCGATATTTCTCTCCTTCCTCATCGGTTAAACAAAAGCGATCGCGGTCAGCGGCAAAATTATCGTCCACCGGCTCATCTTCTGTATGAGTCCATTTAATTTCCTCGTCTTTAGTATGGCCGCACTTTGAACATGTATGCGTTACAACCAATCTTTCTGCGTTGTTGTTTTCTTTTTGTTCAAGCTTAATATCGCAATGCGGACATAGATCGGGTTTCACTCGCCACTCCTCGCCATCGGAAAAGAACGCTCGGCGGGGCAAGCATTTATTCGGGCAATCATACATAAACAATACTCTATCCGGCTTATCATGCTCTGACCAAAATTCTTTCAGCGTCGGCTTTAATAGGTTGCGGCACGACAGGCAACGAATGCCCTCTGGTGCTTGGGCAGTTTCAAATAGCTCATCTCTTTTTTGATCAGCATCCATCCATTCTTGAATTGTCTTTCCCTTATTTAAAAAACGTTCGCCTGATTCGAAATGAGTGATTAACTTCATTACGTAAGATTTCGCGCACGCCATATCGTCCTTGTTGAGTTTCTCGTCTTTTAATGATGGCAAATCATTATCCTTACAAACTCTTACGGTTAAACGGCAACGCTCAACAGTATGGCGATCGTAAAGGTCGACATAATATTGGCGAGGTTTTAAATGTTTGTCGGGCATATAGATTAATAAACCCAAAAATGTATTAAGTCCCGTAAAAAAATTTTAGTACTTGGAAATGAAATAGAAAAAATAACTAATCTGGTTAAATATGTTTTTTCAATGTTACAAATTTTGTAAATAAATAAACTGATTACAAAATAAATTAGGAAAAAAGTTAAACTCCCCACTGCGACATTTACAGCTGGAGAGTAACCATTTTTTGATTTATATCTGCGGTGATAGTACCTCATAAATCAAAGTAGTTGTTTTTTACAATAGTCAATTATTAATTGAGTTGGATCAGGCGCTGCGCTGAATGATTTTCCTTGATATTGCGAACAAAATCCCATCTTGCTGGGCTTAGTGCCGATACATAAGGAGATGATTCTTTTATCAAGCGCCAAAGCGAAACCACATTCCTGCTCAGTCGCAGATTTTTTAGAGTATATTTTAGTACGCAAGGCAATAAATACGGATGAGGTTCTTAGGTTTGAGATTAACATATCAAGCCATTCGTTGCCAGGAACGATGTCGTCGTGTGCTAAAAATACAAATAAATCTGGATCCAAGCCACGCTTGATCGCGCCGGCCAGCTTCTTATCTTCAATCGCGTATGATAAGAATATTTTTTTAGGGTCGACGCCGTTCATCGGAAATAGCCACTCGTCCAAGCCGCGCTGCGTCAATGCTACGCTTCTTAAATCCGCGCCAGGACCATATGGCTTGAAGTATCCTTTTTCTATTAAATGCCTAATACCATAACTAAGTTCTTCCGTCGCGACATCAGGCCACAGGGCTTTGACCCCGCTTGCACACTGTTCAAAATCAATCATAACGCCAACATCCTTCTCTGTTTCCAAAAGATACTCCTTTAGATAGTTATACACCAAATTGAATCGCCTTTCTTTAAGTTTCATATGTTCAAATTATTTCAAAATATTTAACATTGGGTAGTATAGAGCTTTCAAGCGACGCCTGTCCAGCCAATCATAACGCTAATATAATAATTGCTCAGCCTACTCCGGCGTATTTTTATCCGCCGCTTTCTTTTCTTTCTTTTCATTGGTAAAATCCCGATAAACTTTTACAATCTGTGGAAATTTTTGATCTTTGTTTACTTTTACGAGAAATTCATGAGCCACTCTTAAAATTTGTTCTCCATAAATTATATCGACATGCTGAAAATACGGGCTGCGCTTCGATATAATTTCGTATCTATATTTTGTTGGCTTTTTAGGAATGGGGGTACTAGTTATTATGCGGACCCTTATTTTTTGTCCAAGCATTTTTACCGAGCCAATCTCGGTTTTTTTATCTGACAACTTTCGTCTAAGGTTTACATTGTTAAGTGGATTTAATTCTGCATCATTACCAGATTGCCTCGCAAGCTTGTCAGCGATTTTATTGTACTGACTCTTGTCGTGGCCCTTAACCCACGCAAACTCAACGGAAACGGATACTTTTTGTACTGCCTTTAACAGTCTTTTCCATTCGTTAATATTGGCGACAGGCGCTCCGCCAATTTTCGTCCATTGATTTTTTCTCCATTGGAACGCGGCGCGATGATAATTATCACATACATATTGCGAATCAGTGTGTATGATTATTCTTTGCCAATGCTTATCTAAATTTAAGCTCTCTTCAAGAGCGGTTACGCATGCCATTATTTCCATCTGATTATTAGTCGCTTTTTTATACCCCGACGGACAAACCGATTGGGGTTCTTTATTCAAATACTCTGGAAACACAAATACAATACCCATGCCGCCACGACGAGGATTAGAAAACGATGAACCGTCAGTATATATGTTTAAGGCATTGTAGTCTTCCATATATTGCATTATACAACCAATGCCACCCAATAAAAAGGACGCCACTAGGCGCCTTTTTATAATTTTAAACCAGCCTACTAATTGTACGAATCAATCGAGCCGTCATTATTGTGATCGTAAAAACAAGATGGCGTGTAATTATGCCAGCACCACTGATACTGCGTGCCCGAGCCATAATTTGATGGGTTAGCCGAATTAGGTAACCCTCTTTCTGCTTTTAGCATATCTAAACTCATGCCAATCCAAATTTTGCCAGCGGCAACTTTTGTACAGTCTGTATGTGACCAGTCTCGGTGCTTATTGCATAATTTACCCTCAGCACTAGCATTGTATTTTGCGCTTACCGTTTTATAATCATCTTTGGACAATACATATTTTGATTCAATCCAGCCAATACTTGCCTCGCCCTCGGTATTATTAAATTTTATAAGCGAGTAATTTCTATTATCACTGCTTTCTTCTTTGTATACCGAAACTTTTTCACCGCTATTTATATTGCTGACTCTTTTAACGCTTTTGTAATTATCCGCCATGGATTCATCGCTGAATGTAACTCCCGAAGCTATTAGATCAATCGCGGGACCTGGTTCTATTAAATTTACGCCTATTTGATTGCTAAACGAAACTTGATCAAAGACATAAGCCTCTTTTTGAGGTTGGTTTTGTTTAATAAATTCCGCCAAGGCCCCGATTTTATTTTTATCATCTAAAACGCTTTCCGAGGATTTTTGCTGTGACATTTGATCCAGCGCACTATTCAGCCCGGCAATTAAGAAAAATACTACAACTACCCAGATGATGATTTTTTTGATGCCGAATTTTTTCTTAGGCTTTTTCTCCGCTGTTGCAGGCGCGCTTGGGTTAATGTTTCGTTTGCAGTGTTTGCAAATGATCGCCTCATCTAATATTTCCTCGGCGCAAAATGGACACTTTTTCATATGCTTAAAAATTAAGAATTATTATTTTATTAATTCATAAGTAACTTTGGCCTTTGATTCCCTGGCGAACAGGACTAATGGAAAAAATAATAGTAATAAGCAACACGCCAACCCGCTATTCCACTCTTTTATTTGTTCCTCTTGAAGTATCTTATATCCTTGAGCGAACAGCTGGGCTTCGGTGCGCTCGCGGTCTTTTTTGCCAAAGCGACTTTTAGCGTATTCCTTAATCACTCTCATTGGCAATTCGTTGGAATTAGTTTTGGCGGTTTGATCTTTGGGACCGAGATCGCTTCCGCAATGTCGGCAAGCGATGGCCTCGTCCTGAATTTCTTCGGCGCAGTATGGACATTTTTTCATAGGCGTATTTTTGGTTAAAAATAAAAAACGACTTGGATTCCAAGCCGGCGTAGAAACACAAAACCCCACGCCAGCTAGGCCTTGCGGCCCCATACTCCTTTCGGAATATGACTCGTTGAAAAGTCGCTGATCGTGGGGATCAGTGTTTTCAACGAGTTTTTGCACCATGCCCAAAAGCAAGCTTTTGGGTTTAGGCGCCTGGCGTGTGCCAGCTATTAAATTGTCAATTACATTATAGCCATAAAAGGGCTAAAAGTCCAGCCCATAGTAGCTTAGATCAGTGATTTTGCGAAGTCCGAGTTATCAACAGTTTGTCTACTTCTGGGCTGGACGACGGGGACGGGACGCGTCATTCCTGTGTTGTAAAGTAAAAAATAACATAGCAACCATATGACGCAATATCAATTAAGTTCGATTCCGCAAGGACAAAATGCGGCGGTTTTAGAGGCAAATTTGGGGGTTCCAACGCGTTATTGCCTATACGCCAGGAAAAGTACCGAGCAAGACGAATACCAAGCGCTTTCAATAGATTCGCAGGTAAAAGAGATGTTAGAAATGGCAAATAAGGAAGGCCTCAATATTGCCGAGATCAGGCGCGAGAGTCACTCGGCTAAGGACTCGGGCCAAAGGCCGGTGTTCTCCAAACTTTTAGGAGACATAAGGCAAGGCGCATTTAACGGCATATTGTGCTGGGCACCGGACAGGTTAAGCAGAAACGCTGGCGATCTTGGATCGGTGGTGGATTTAATGGATCAGGGATTGCTAAAAGAAATCCGCACTCACGGTCAAAAATTTACCAACAATTCAAATGAAAAATTCTTACTCATGATATTAGGCAGCCAAGCGAAATTGGAAAACGATCATAAAGGCGAAAATGTAAAACGCGGACTGCGAGCTAAATGCGACTTGGGCTGGCGACCAGGATTGGCGTCGCTCGGGTATGTTCACGACAAGTATGCCGATAAGGGGCAGAAAAAAATATTGATAGATCCGCAACGCGCACCAGTCATCAAAGAAATATTTGAAAAGGTCGCCTATGAAAATTGGAGCGGACGAGATTTGTATAAATGGTTGATTGAAGAAAAGAAATTCAAAACTAGAAAAGGTAAGAACATCACCTTGAGTATGGTTTATCGGGTGCTAACAGATAATTTTTACTACGGCGAATACGAGTATCCTGTTGGTAGTGGTAAATGGTACAAAGGCGCACACGATCCAATCGTATCGCGCGAGCTGTTTATGAAAGCGAGAGAAAATATTACAGCTCCACCGAGAAGACACCCAGGTACAATTGATTTTGCCTTCACCAAACTACTGTATTGTGGTGGCTGTGGATCAACCATAAGTGCCGAAGAAAAATTTAAGCATCAAAAAAATGGCAACATACATAGATATGTGTACTACCATTGTTCGAGAGGTAAAGACAGAAATTGCAGAGAGAGCGCGATACGAGAGGAAGATTTAATGGAACAATTAATTCTGCTTATGGACAAAATAGATATAGATCAGTTAGCGACGCAGGAAAAAATAAAAAAAGAACTTGAAAGATTCAAAAAATTTAGTGCGATTGTTGGGCGCGATTCCAACCTGCCCAAACGATCTAGTGATGTTGATATACGAAATTATGCAAAGTACGTGCTTTCAGAAGGGACCAAAGAGGAGAAAAGAGAATTGCTGGAATGTTTAAAAAGCAGAATAATTCTTAAAGAAAAATATATATCTATTAATAAATAGGTCGTTTGTTCTTAATTGATTAATACACACCTATGTAATAAATCAAAATTCAACTCACCGATTTTATTTCCAGTCCCCGTTTATTGTTTTCCATTTTTTGTTTTATTTATGATATTTGTGTCCAATAAATTTTCAAACACACTTTTTTCGTGGGCTTTATTAGCCACTGAAGTAACAAAACTAAGAATTACTCCTATACCAGAAAATATATAAAATACAGTAAACAACTTTCCAATATTGGTTTTTGGAGCTAAATCACCATAGCCCACGGTAGTTAAAGAGATAGAACTAAAATAAAAGGAATCAACCCAGCCCCATTTTTCGATACTGTGATAGAAAAATGTACCAATTAATAAAATAACTAATACAAAAATCAAAAGGCCCCGAAATTTAGCATCCTTTAATCCGCGTAAAATTGATCCGAAAAATTTTAAAAAGTGTTTTAAAAATGAGGACATATTTTTTAATCTATTATGATTATTTTTTCTCCATTTTTCCTTAATTCCACTTTTATAAGCAAAGCCAAAAAAGCGCCGACTAATACAATTAAAGCAGAAATTTTAAAAACGGTTGCGTAAGCCATTATTTGCGCCTTTAACGTGACCAAAGAAATAAACTGGCTAACGATTGTTGGGTCGGTAGAATGCAAAACACTATAATGAGCAATGTCCAAAACATTATTTTCTGTGGCATTGCTTAAAATGGTGCCAAAAAGAGCGATTCCAAATGCTCCGGCAATATTTCTAACTAACGCTAACACCGATGAGGCTAAACCCACCTCATGTTCAGGAACAATTGAAGCAATTAAGCTAGTGCGTTGTGCCATGCCAAAACCTAAACCAAACGCCATAATACTTAAGGGTATAATAATATCCCAAACTGTTGATTTAGGATCAAGAAATGAAAAGAAAAATAGGCCAATCGCCGCCACTGCCGTACTAACGGCAATAATATAGCGGGGCTGTACCTTACCTGCAAAATGTCCGCCCAAGGGAGATGCGACCATCATCATGAAAGCCATAGGCATGAACAATAAACCCGTTTCGGTCGCATTAAGACCTAAATAAGTTGAGGCAAATACTGGTATTAAAAATATTCCGCCCATCATCCCCATAAAGACGACGAAGTTGTTGGTTAAAGTGTTTAGAAAAGTTCCAATTTTAAAAAATTTAAAATCAACGATTGGTTCGGAAATATTTTTTTCAATTCGATAAAAAATAATTGAAAAAATAGCCATGGTCGCGTAGGCGATAATACTTTGGGCAGAAAGCCAGCCCCAGTCCAAACCCTTATCTAAAACCAAAACTAAAGCGGACAAGGCCACGCCCAAAGTAATTGCTCCCCACCAATCGAATACAACGGTTTTCTTTTCTGAAATAGATTCTTTAATATACTTCATAGCCATTACTAGGCCAACTATTCCTACGGGTAAGTTGATCAGAAAGACTGAACGCCAATTAAAATTATCAATGAGTGGCCCGCCAATTAACGGACCGAAGACAGCGGCGGCGGCAAACGACGCAGACCACAAGCCCAGGGCTTGAGTGCGCTGTTTACCAGCCGGGAATGTTACAGTAATAATTGCCATAGCGGTTGGATAATCGGCAGAGCCGGCAATGGCTTGGATAACCCTAAAAACTATCATTGAACCCAAGTTCCAAGATAGTCCGGCTAAGACGGAACCGATAATAAAAACAACAAAACCAAAAATATATACTTTTTTACGCCCAATGGTATCACCGAGTTTACCCCAAACAGGCACAAAAATTGCATTAGCCAAAATATAGGCGGTGGCGATCCAGCCGGCGGAAGAAACGGTAATACCAAAATCTTGGATTATTTTTGGGAGAGCTAAGTTGACTATTGTCTGATCAAGACGGCCTAAAAATGTGCCAACAATAACAGTGACTAAAACCAGCCATTGGTGATTTTGTATTACTGATTTTTCCGACATATTTATTTGTAAATCCACGCTTTGGCAGACATCCCATTTAATAATTCCGGATAATTATCGTATTTAATTTTAATGGAAAAATCTTTTTCCACTCTTTTATCAGAAATAGAAAAGACTACTGATGATTGATCCGAAGTCTGGGCGATTTCCTCCACTTCACCATAAAATTTTCTAGAGTCATATGCGTCTACGGTAAAAATAACTTTTTGCCCGACGCTAACTGAATTCAAGCCCTTATTTTCAGCTACATGCGCGATAAGGCGTAAATCCTCGGGGTTTACCATAGTCACCACGGCTGTACCAGGAGAAAATAATTTTCCAATTTGATCATTGATCCCGACAATGATACCATCAGTTCCTGCCCTGATAAATTGATTATTATCTAGTCTGGCGAGAGCTTTATTGGCGGCAACCATATCGCCACTTTTAACCATTATTTGTTGCAGCGTAGCCGGTTGTGTTGGGCCAAGAATAATTAATGGAGCAAAAATTTCGGCTTTGTCCGTGTATATTCGTTGACTTATTGTGTACCAATAATACCCGCCAACAGATACGCCTATAACAAAAAGGATTATTAGCCCATATTTAATTGCATTTGGAGCAATCTTGAAGCGAGATAAAATATTTTGAGATTTTTTTTGTGTTTGTTCATCGGTATTCATATCCGGATTAATTATTGTCTTTCGTTTTTATTTGACATAAAATAAATGATTAGCTAGAACAGCTAAATAAAGCATTCTTCTAAAAGGTGACTTATTAAATTGATTTGTTAATAATTTGGTTAACCTTGCGCATCTTTTTTTCAAGTCGATTTGCAAACTCTTTAACATGATCCAGCTTGGTTAATACAAACATGCCATTCCCCAACCCAAATACCAATATTTTTTCGCTTTCTTTCCATTTTAGGCTTTTTCTTGTTTCCATAGGGATGACCACTTGTCCTTTTTTACCGATGGTAGTAGATCCAAAAAATTTGCTAAGGCTCTTCATATGTATTAAATTATGTTAAATATCCTACAAGTAGGAAAAGTTAGATTTAGATAGTATACCAAAAACCAAATTTTTAGTCAAGCGGGCAAGCTAGCAACGATTTTTGTGTTGAAATATTCTAACAACCAGGGAAGGGACAAGAATCTATATTCTCGTGTTAACCAAAACAAATTCAGGGAAAATCAATTTTTGACGGAGTTGGGACATTAATCCTACTTTCCGCCCCTTAACCGTTATTTAGTGCTAAAACTAAAACAAAAGCAACCTGACAGGGACGGGTCGCTTTCACAGTTTTATCGCGCTCGGGAGGTGGGATTCGAACCCACGACCAATTGGTTAACAGCCAACTGCTCTACCACTGAGCTACCCCCGAATGTATATTACAATGTACGATTGCGTGGCATATTATACAATAGAAAAATATCCACGTCAAGTGGATATTTTTCGGTCTAATTTACTATTTAACCCTCTTCAATAAAAGCGTCAAAACGGGAGGGGTCAGCAACGTACTGAAAATTACCATAATTACAATAACAGAAAAGAGGCCATCATTTATTACCCCCAAGGATTTACCCATCATGGCGAAAATAAGACCGACTTCACCCCGCGGTATCATACCCACTCCCACGAGCCATTTATTGACCTTGCCGGCCACCAAGCCAGATACAATCTTTCCGATAAATGCCGCCGTAGTGATGCCCAGAGCCACAAGCAAAATCGGTCCATTGAACATGGTATCTAATTTCACGTTCATACCAGTCACGACGAAAAAAATTGGAACCAAAAACATACTAAGTGGTTGAATTAAATCTTCCACATGTCTTTCGGAGTGCGGTTCGATAATATCTAAAATTCTTTTTTTGTTATCTTTGTCCAAACTCGCAATACCTGCTTTCACATCAGATACAATATGCTGATCTTTGAAATATGAAAAATGAACAGGATCAAGAATTAACCCTGCCGCAAATGCACCAACGATCGGTGCCAGACCAATTATTTGTGCTAAATAAGCAAATACCAAACCAAAACTGATAGCCAAGGTAAATTTCATCCCTACACCCGTATTTATTTTTGCAAACAATTGCCCAAGGCGCGGAGCTACCAGTTGACCGAGAACAATAGAACCGACCAAAAACATAATCGCCTTGCCGGTAATCATACTAATCATACCCATACTGACGCTACCAAATGTCGCAATGGCTGACACAATAGCTAAAATGATTAGGCCCAATACATCATCAATCACTGCGGCACCTAAAACAATTTGAGCCTCTGGAATTTGTAACTTCTTCAGATCCTGAAACACACGCGCAGTAATACCAACAGAAGTCGCAGTCAATGCTGCCCCTAAAAACAAGTATGCGGTCGATGCAAGTCCAGGCATGAGCCAAGGACCAACCACATAAGTTCCCAAAACAAACGGCACGATAACTCCGACACAGGCTACCAAAAAAGCCCTCAATCCAACCTTTTTCATTTTATTAATATTTGATTCTAATCCAATTTGAAAAAGTAAGATCACGACACCCAACTCTGACAAAAAATTAATCGCAGCGTCTTGTTTAATTGGCTCAAATATATGTAAACCCAATAAAGCGACATTCCCCAAAATAACACCGATCAATAACTCACCTAAAACCGCCGGTTGCCCCAATTTCTCAATTAAACTAGAAATTTTTGCGAAGATTAAAATAATCGCTATCCACAAAAAACTTAATGCTGGCGAATGTGTTCCCCCACCTTCATTTGCCAAAACAACTTGTCCACACAATAAAAAAATCAAAAACAAGCCAAGAACAAATTTTTTTATATGATTAGGCATAAAGTAATTATATTTAAATTGCTCGGGGACCTGGAATCGAACCAAGATACACAGCTTCAAAGGCTGTTGTCCTACCTTTAGACGATCCCCGAATATAGTCTGATCCACCTAAAAATTCTAGGCGCGCAGGTGTTTGCGCATCGCGAGCGCACTCGAAACTATCGTCAGTGCGAAGACGGCGGCGAATTGCAAACCAGCGAAGACAATTATATTCGATTTGAAGTAATTTGTCAATATACCAGTCTCACTGAACACCACATGCATGTACGGGTCCACAATGCCACTGAACAAGAGTACTAGACCATACGCGATGACCACACTCAAAGCGCTGAAAAACAACGATTCGACGATATATGGCCCTCTCACAAACCAGTTGGAAGCACCTACCAACTTCTTAATAGAAATTTCTATGCGCTGGGTATAGATGGAAGCACGAATGGTATTGAAAATAATGAGAAAAGCAATAATGATGAAAACCGCACTGAGCACCGCGACAAAACGCTCTACTTGGGTCGTCACATTTTTCACTCGTTCGATTGCGGTCTCGGTATCACCAAAACTTTTTGCTTCAATCAAATTTTCGTACTCTGGAACATTTAATGCCTTAATAATTTTCGCATAGTCTCCCGGCTCACGTGTCTTCACCACCATCGTCGCCCCGAGAGGATTTTCACTGAGTTCTTCGACTGAGGCGAGCACTTCTGGATTGTCAGCATGAGTCTGTTTGAATTCAGCTAACACTTCATCACGATTTTTGAATATTATCTCTACCACCTCCGGAAAAGATTTAACAAATTTTTTTATTTCATCAATATTTTTGTCGGTCGCGTCTGGGGTAAAATATATACTGACATTGATTTGATTTTTGATACTGGAAATCGAACGATTGGTGAGCAAATTCACAATAAGCAGGGTATTTACCGAAAGTAACATTAGTACGAGAATGAGGACGGTCATGAAAGACAACCCGATATTCCGACCAATATCCTGAAAAGCAAATCTGATGATACGTAATAATGAAAGCATATTTTAGAGACGATAACGACCTTCGTGTTCGTCGGAGATTAATTTACCATCATGAATCGTGACAACACGACGGCGCATTTGATTAACTATTTCGCGATTGTGAGTGACGAGCAATATGGTCGTGCCGAATTCATTAATTTTTTTCAAAATCTCCATAATTTCCTGCGTGTTCACTGTATCCAAATTACCCGTCGGCTCATCCGCTACGAGAATTTTCGGTCGATGTACGAGAGAACGCGCGATCACGACACGTTGTTGTTCACCGCCGGATAATTGGTGTGGATAACGATCGCCTTTATTTTTCAGACCGACAATATCAAGCACTTTCGGTACTGATTCACGAATACGCGCGGTCGGGTGACCCGAGACCTGGAGCGCGAAAGCGACATTTTCATAGACGGTTTTTTTCGGCAACAATTTGAAATCCTGGAAAATCACGCCGATCTGGCGGCGTAAAAATGGAATATCGTCCTGATGAATATTGGTAATATTCCAACCACCAATTTCAATTTCACCCTCACTCGGGCGTTCTTCGGCGATGAGCAATTTCACGAGAGTCGTCTTCCCTGTCCCACTCTGCCCCACCACAAACACAAATTCGCCCGCCTCAATTTTCAAATTGATATTTTCAACTCCAACCGAATCACGAGAATATTTTTTGGAAACGTTTTTGAGATGAATCATAGGTGTGATTATTATATCATATTTGCGAAAATACAAAAAGAACGCCTGTTAATGACGTTCTCTAAAATTTTTCCACATGAGCCGACCATGGGGATCGAACCCATGACCTACAGTTTACGATACTGTCGCTCTACCAACTGAGCTAGGTCGGCATAAATACCGTGAATATGATATGACATTTGACACCAATTGTCAATCCCAAATAAAAAAATCACCCCGAAGGGTGAAAAAGCATCCTCGTGTCTGGATACAACCAAAACACGAAAAGGTAAAAGAACTAACCGGCCGACACTGCTACCCGAGAAGATGGCTGGATCTGTCGAGCGAAGACCCCTGCCAAATCATCAAGGGTCGAGACAGCCATATTCGGTTCTTCGAACCTCTTCGCAAGAACCACGAGCTGGCTCCGCAAGGTCTCGCGAATTCTACCCGTATCACCAGAGAAGCCCTGATGCCGAGCTACGGCGGTGACGAACTCTTCCAAGTGACCGACTACATCGAACGGAAGAGCATACTGCCGAGCCCCAGTACTGAAGATCACCTGACCCATCCGAGCTCCCTCTTGCAAGACAAACGGCCCACCGACCTGAAAGACCAAGATCTGCTGATTCATCGTCATCGAATTCTTCTCCTACAGTTTTGGTGAAGCTGTGTCTGGAGACAACCAGGCGCCAGCTTACACACAAAAAAACGAACAACGGTTAATTTTACATTAACAAATCATACTTGTCAAGCGCTTGTACCAAAAAATAGCCCGATTTGAGCTATTTTTCGCTAAATGTACGATTATTTCTTCAGCAGATCGTCTGGTTTGACCCATTTCGACGCCAGAACGGCGTTGCAGGCCTTTATTTCAAATTGTAACTGTTCACCACTGATTGGATTATTGCCCTCATCGTATGACCAAAATACGGTCTCTGCCACAGTACCCTCACCCGACAAACAACCGCCATTTTCGGAATACGGACAGCCATTTAGACTGAATACCCCACCACCCTGACAATTCAACCTCATCTGCTCCTCATTCCACAGAGAACCGTGATAATCAATGCAGTGACTGTCGGATTCGATCATATTACAACTCCCCCGCACCAAACTCTTGCCTGCCGATTCTGCGACAAGCGGTTTGATGTCATTTTCGTAATCCATCTGCTGATCTTTCGGTAATTCACTACAACCTGCGCCAAGCAAAAGAATTAGCGATACCAAACCAATAAGTTTTGTATACATAAATATTTTAATTAGTTTGACCATGTTGATATTTATATGATTTCTTCATCGCTTTCCAAAAAACTTCCTTATTCAAACAATGCGGATTCGAACCGTCACAATCTTTGTTCTCAATCAAATTTCCATACTTTGCAAAAGAATTGCCATTCGCATATGTATATGGATCAGCCATCAATTTCTTCACGACTTCAGCATGAGCGCGTTCGACATCGCCCTTGAATTTTCCTAATTCTTCGGACATTCCAGAATTATACGCCCCGACTAAACCTCGAAACTCGGCTGATTTTGCCTCAGCTTTCACGGTATCAATGGCTTCTCCCAATACAGCCGTCGTCCAACCGACTGTCTTACCGGTAATTTCACCAAACAAGCCTTCAATTACTTTGTCCTTCAAAATATCTTTCGCTTTATCTTTACCGGCCTCAATCACCATGTTCATATTACGATCCACATCCTGTTGCAATTCCGTCATTCCCTGTGCGATCGCCGCCTGTCTCTCAAGCATTCGTTCATAGAAACGCAATTGCAAATCAGCCGCTTCTTCTGCACTTGTATTATTTGATTTCCAAAATTTCATCGCCTCGACGACATTGCCCAATTTCTCATTCCATCGGTCCTTGATGATTTCGCTGTCTTTCATTTTTTCAATATCATTGTCCGGATCGTTGACGAATTTATAATAATCCTTAAAGGCTTCATATTGCTCACTCGTCAAATTCAAACCCTGTTTTTTTAGCGAGGTATTGAATGCCAGTAATTTTTCCTTTGTCGCACTATCAATTTCACCCACCGCGAAATCACCAATAATTTCTCGGTTCATCGGATCGCTTTGGCGTTCATATTCCGCTCGATTATTTTTGGTCATCACTCCGAGCATGTCTGTGCGTTTTTCTTCGAGACCTTTTAATTGTTTTTCCAAATCAGGATCTGAACCGTTTTTCAAATAATCTTTGATCGTCTGGATCTGATCGTCCACTGCCAAAACTTTGTCATATGTGGTTCGCGCGCCGAATTCCGCCAAACATTTACTTTTATTCGCACCTGAGAGCATTTTACAACCCGCCGGATTTTCATAAGCCAAAGCGGTATTCAAAATACATTCATCTTTGTCATACGACATTGGACCGCCTTTAATCTTTTTACACGCTTCCAAATTGCCCGTATTTTCTGCGATTTGCAAATAGCATTTATCGCGTGGTGGATTGGAACCGACATCCTTAAATTTCTCACCAGAGATTTTCTCACAGCCCGAATCATCACCCTCCTGTACCGCCGCCCCTTGCAAACAGTGATCAGCGTCCGGTAAAAAATCACATACAATACCCATAATATCACCGACACAACCTGTCAATAACACCGGAGCGGTGATTATGAAAAGAATCAAAATAGTTTTGCTTGCAAGATTTTTCTTTTTTAATAATTTGACCAAGAGAACAACCGTGAACCAAAGTAATGCAAACCCTGCCACAATCCAAACCATCCAATACAACGGTGCCCCCACATAAGTAATCAAACCCCGCCCAATGTCGGTATAACGTTTCTCATGATGAAGTAGCTCATCCGCGAGCATATACCAAGGCATGAGAGAAGCCAGTAAAATTATCGAATTGACGATTTGAAATTTTCCAAGACGGACAATCTTTTTCACCAAATACAAAACATACATAGCGATCATGGAAATCAAGGCGAAAAGCCAACCGAAATACATTCCGTAATTTTTGAATATTTTGGCGATAGTCGTATTTACAATATCCGTCGCGACGGGTTTCAGGTACGCATACACGGCCATATAGACAAGGCCGATGAGAAAAAATGCGATTAGCGGAAAAAGCGCTGAATTGATGACCGAATTTTTTCTAATTGCTGGATTGTTTGTTTCTGTGATTTGAGAAGTCGAGATATTGACGGCGGCGGGTATGACTGAAACATCTGGGGTGGGGATGGAATTTGTGTCGACTGCTGGTGTAGGTTTTTGATCTTCATTCATAATTTTATTTAAACACAAATTATATGATTAAGTACTAAAATAATAACCTTATTTTATCGTAAAAACATCCCCAATGTCAATAAGACGCTAATAAAAAAACACCCGAAAAAAACCGAGTGTCTTTTTGTGATCTACTTCGACTTCGGTTACCCAACCACTTCAACCTTCTCCATCGTCACATCCTCAAGTGGCCGATCGTCCGCGTCCACCGCACTAGACGCGATCGCATCCACCACTTCAATCCCCTGCTCAACGCTCCCGAAAATCGTATAAGCGTGTGGCAAAGGATAATCCACATGCATAATAAAAAATTGACTGCCATTTGTATCTGGGCCAGCATTCGCCATCGCCAAAGTTCCGCGCGCATAACCCCGTTTGTATGAAGATGTTTCCGAATTCAATTCATCCGCAAATTTGTACCCCGGACCACCGCGCCCGGTACCCGTCGGATCACCGCCTTGAATCATAAAGCCCTTTATCACGCGATGAAAAATAACCCCATCATAGAAACCCTTCCTCACCAGAGTGAGAAAATTTTCTACCGTCTTCGGCGCATCCTCTACATATAATTGAACCACAATATTTCCTTTGTTTGTTTTGATATTCACTTTTGGCATAAAGATAAAGATTGATTTACGGTTTTGAGCGGGATACGAGAATCGAACTCGCGTCTCATGCTTGGGAAGCATGCATACTACCATTGTACTAATCCCGCGTCAAAGGACCGCTCGCGCGGCCCCTTTTGATTATTTTTCTAACGTTGTTGTCTCCGTTTCGCTAGCATCTGTCGTCTGTTGTAATTCTGCAAACGGATTTTTTACTGGAATATACACGTTGATTTTGGCGTTCTTCAAAGTCTCGTTCATATAGGCCTCGAAATCACGCACCATTCTCTTACTTTCCAATTTGATGACGTGGAAACCATAATCAGTCTTCACCGGTGTTTCGGTATATTTGCCAGGTTCGAGCGCAAAAGCCGCTTTCTCGAATTCCGGCACCATTTGTCCACGACCGAACCAGCCGAGATCGCCGCCATTGTCTTTACTGCTATCGGTGCTGTATTTCTCAGCCAACTTCGCGAAATCTGCTCCACCCTTCAACTCTTTGATGATTTGTTCCGCTTTGTATTTTAGAGCCGCATCAGTTTTGATTTTGTCATCCTTCACAATCAAGATATGCCGAGCGTTCACTTCTTCTTTCATGAATTCCTTGCCTTCTTCGACAGTGCTCGTAGCGAACACGGTCGCCAAATTACGTTGCAATAAGGCAGGTTCAATGATTCTTTTGATATAGCCATCGAAATCCATGCCGTAAGTTTTATTCAATTCTGTATTTAATTCACTCTCGTCTTTGAATTGGGCTAACATTTGTTTTTTGGCTTCTTCAATTTCACTCTTCGAAACTTTCACACCAAAAACCTTTGCTTTCGATTCTACGAGAGCATTGATCATGAGATGTTGCATGGCTTGGGCGGAATAATCACTGTCAGTATATTGAGCGGCGGCACCTTTGGAAGCGTAGTAGGTCTTCACAGCCTTCAAATCATCCACGTAAGCGCTATATGAAATCCGAACGCCGTTGACTCGCGCGGCTGTCAAATTAACAATTCGAGCGATAGTTCTCGAGAAAGCATTGGTCGAAAGCGCATACGCCTGACGAACGCCGACACCTAAAGTCACTAAAATAGCGAGGACTACCACCCCCAGCAAAGCGTAGATAAACATCCGTGCCGAACTAGGCTTTTTTGTCGTAACTGATTCGATCTTTGTGTCAACACTTCCCAAATTCTCCACTTCTTTCACCAAAGCATCGACGGTTTTCTCAGACCCACCGGCGGACTCAGAGATATTTTTGTTTTCTTCTGACATATTTATGACAAGAAATTATTAATAAATTAAAACCACGACAGTGAGGGTGTCTAATCACCCTTCAGCCGCGACTTTGAATCAGTGAAATAATACCACCATTTGATAGGATTGTTCAAGTACTTTTTCCCCAGCTCCTCCACCTGTATATCTGAGACCGTAGTCGATACTGAGACCTCCGGTATGACGAGAACCTGCTCCCCCGGCCTGCGCATATTCAACTCGAGTCGTGCTTTCTCTTCGACGAAATCAGGACTCGAAACATAATTCAAAATAGACAGGGTTTCCAGTTTCTTTTTCTCGAGACGGCGCACTTCTTGCTGGAGAGAAATAATTTCATGGCGAATTTTGTAATCGCGATAATATGCTCGTCCGTAGCCTACCAATACCAAAATCCCAGCCACAAAAATCACGACCAGAAAAGCACGCGAATTAAAAAACTTAACCAATTTTGATTTCTGTCTGTCGGCCATGTGAATATTGTATCATGAAACCCATCCCTCATTCAAATAGACTCCAAAATCTCCCGCACCGCCATTCGATCGTCCCACGGAACTATTTTTCCGCCCTCGATACACATACCCTGTTCTGAACCCTTGCCGGTGATGAGGACGAGGTCGTTCGGCTCCGCCATTTTCAAAGCTTTTTCAATCGCTTCACGGCGATCGGTGATTTTGAATACATCTTTATTGATTTGTTTGCCAGATTTCAAAACACCCCGTGCCACATCATCAATAATCAACTGTGGGTCATCATCGTATGGATCTTCATTCGTGACGAAAACAACGTCGGCCATATCCCCGATCAATCGACCGAGGGGTTCACGTCGCGCCACATCACGACCACCGCCAGTTGAACCACAGACATGAATAATCCGCTGGTGTGGAACAGTAGAAATCGAACGATATAGCGCCGCGACGGCAATCGGTTCAAAAGCGTAATCTACAATTACTTGAAATCCATGAACGTCCGCTTCGGAAATTTTTTCTAGACGCCCAGGAACGCCATGTAAATGAGAAATATAATTACGAATTTTTTCCATTGGCACACGCAGAGACGAGAGCGCAAGTGCCGCGGCAGTGATATTGTGAACATTGTGTTCACCGAGCAGAGACGCGTGGCATTTTTCTCCGTTTAAACTGAAATCCAAACCGGTGGCTGTGACGGAAACATCCGAATAAATTATCTGTTCGTCGGTATTTTTTATGTCTGCCAAATTATTTTTCTCACCAAAAATTTTCTTCAAATCCAAATCATACTGTAAAAAATCAGCCGCGTGATCACTCGCACCCACAATCCCAATCTTATCAATTCTCTCACCAAACAGCGAGACGAAGCGTTGTAATTTACCCGTCGTCGGTTTGCGGAACAAACCAGCTGTATGCGCAAACAATTTCATTTTGGCTTTTTTGTAATTGGCGAAACCACCGTGCGCTTCAATATGTTCCGGATACAGGTTGGTCAGAATTACCATGTCATATTCCACAAATCGATGCCGATATTGCAAAATTCCCTCGGAAGATGTCTCGACTACAGCAACTTCGACACCTGCCTCGACCATTTCCCGCAATTTACGCTGGATGAAATCGCCACCGATCATTGTCATTTTGTAACTATTGATCTCAGCCATACCGCCAATGTGAAAATCGACCGTCGAAAGCGAGCCGGCCCGGAAACCAGCCTGAATCAACATTTGTCTGATGAAATCTACCGTCGTGGATTTACCGCTCGTCCCAGTGACGCCGATCACGAATAATTCTCGCGATGGATGTCGATACTGCCGCGCCGCTCGAGACGCAATGAAAAAATGCCGCAAATCAAAAACCCAACGCGGAAAAATTTTTCTCAATCCTTTTTTCATTTTCATATACAATACTTTAGATGTGGTTTTGTTTTGTCAAAAAATATTCTATTCCAAACGTAATTTCGCTTCAAATAATATTGTCTCTAATTTGAGCAGAGACTGTTTGGCTTGATCCGCCTTGTTGCGCAAATAACTCGTCAAATTCATTTCCATAATTTCTGCCAAGACATCATCAGCCGTCGTGGCCGCCCGTACCACACTCTGGAGATCACGCCGAGTCGCCGCTCGAATCGCGAAACGCAACATTTCCCCAACCGAATCAGACAGACCGGCCACATAAGTTTCCGAATCAATTCCAAAACCACTGACCTCGCCAATTTTCTCCCCCCTGACAAAAGCCAAAAATATTTTTGCTTCCACATATTCCTCGATCGCCGCCCGATACGCACCTTCGTCGTATGTCCGATCTTCTTTTCCATATTTGGTGGCAATCTCTTTTAATTTATCCTCCACCGCCGTAATTCTTTCGTTAGCTTCGACAATATTGTCCCGATGCAACGCAAAAATTGCCCGTTTGGCATGGTGGAGAGCATCATTCGCGAGACCCATGATGGCGAGCCGAGTCGCCCCATAATCGTTCAAAACCTTGCGGATTTTGGCTAAATGTTTCTGATCTATTGTCATATTTTTATTAATTAAAACCAATTATTCACAGTTGACTTGACTTTGGCCTGAATTCAGTATATCATATACCCCGTACTTTTTGAACGGCCTGGTAGCTCAGCTGGTAGAGCAATTCCCTTTTAAGGAAGCGGTCCTGGGTTCGAATCCCAGCCAGGTCACTACTTGCGAATCACT
>Ga0116157_10001347_pt1 | contig 24740 bp, 23 predicted proteins | sample AD_UKC048_MetaG_FD_89882 | JGI IMG/M metagenome (GOLD analysis project Ga0116157, IMG submission 89882) | Active sludge microbial communities of municipal wastewater-treating anaerobic digesters from USA - AD_UKC048_MetaG | ecosystem: Engineered > Bioreactor > Anaerobic > Digestate | place: USA... | reverse complement strand
GGGCAGAATGGTGCCATGAAACGACTTTTCTTGTGGGCGGCGGCCATTCTGGCCGGGCTGGTGCTACTGGTGCTGGCCGCGGCGTATGGCTTGCAGCACTGGATCGGCACGGAAGACTTTCGCGCGCGCGTGCAGGCCCAGGCCAGCGCCGCGCTGGGCGTGCCGGTGAAATTCGCCGGGCTGGACGTGAGTGTGTGGCCGCTACCGGCGGTGGTGGTGCTGGGCGCCGAGGTGCAGACCCGGCCCGCACTGGCGCTGGAGCGGCTGGAAGTGCGCCCCGCGCTGACGGGCCTGATGGCCGGGCGGCTGGAGGTGGCGACCGTGCTGGTTCGCAAGGCCACGATACCGCAGACTGCGGTGGAAGGTCTGGCCGCCTTGCTACAAAAGAAAGAGCGATCCACGCAGACTGGGCAAGGGCCAGAGGCCGAAACGGCCTCCAAAATGTCGCTGGTCCCGCAAAGCGTGGTGCTGGACGACGTGACCTGGGTGAACGCCAAAGGGGTGGCCTCCACGATCAACGCCCGGGCCGGTCTGGGTGGCGATGGCTTTCCGGATGACGTGTCGGTGGACGTCGTGAAGGGCCAGTTCCACGGCACGAAGGTGCGTGTGGAGCGGGGAAGCGACGGCTGGAACGTGGTGATCAACCTGGGTGGTGGCACTATCAAGGGCCCGATCCAGCTTGTCCCCGCCGCGCAGGCGGGCGCGCCCTTCAGCCTGAAAGGGCAGCTGGAAACGCGCGACGTGGAAATGGCCGCCCTGCTGGCCGGTGCCGCCAGCGCCAGCCCCTTGAGCGGCCGGCTGGAGGCCAGCACCACGCTGTCGGCCAAAGCGGTGAATCTGGCCGCGCTGGCCGATGCGGTGCAGACGCAAAGCAAATTCACCGTGCAGGATGCCGTGGTGCGCGGCATCGATCTGGCCAAGGCGGTGCAGACCGTGGGCCTGAACCGGGGCGGCGAAACCCGTCTGGACACACTGGCCGGTCAGGTGAACACGCAGGGTCGTGCTGCGCAGCTCGTTAATCTGGTGGCCAGCTCTGGCGTGTTGAGCGCGACCGGCAACGTCAACGTTTCGTCCAGCAAAGCCCTCAGTGGCCGCGTGAACGTGAACCTGGCGGCGGGCGCGCTGGGCAAAAGCATGAGCCAGGCGGTGGGCGTGCCGCTGGTGGTGGGTGGCACGCTGGACGCGCCCGAGGTCACACTCACCCGCGCCGCGCTGATCGGCGCGGCCATCGGCACCGCCATCATGCCCGGCGTGGGCACGGGGGCGGGCGCATCGATGGGTGACAAGGTGGAGAACAGTTTCAAGAAGCTTTTTGGCAAGTAAATTGGCCTTTAGCCCTCGTGTAATATGCCTGAGTAGCTATGAAAACAGGAGCAAACCAGAGTCATGAAGACCGCATCGCCCGGCTGGCGTTCTGGCCGGGCCAGGTGGACGTGTCGCCGCTGAGCGGTGGCATGACCAACCACAACTACCGCGTGGTCAGCGGCGGCGAGCAGTTTGTGGTTCGCATGGGCCGCGACCTGCCCGAGCACGGCGTGATGCGCTTCAACGAGCTGGCGGCGGCCCGTGCAGCGCACACGGCGGGCATCTCGCCCGAGGTGGTGTTTGCGGCAGACGGGGTTCTGGTCAGCCGGTTTATCGACGGCCGCACGCTGACCGACGCCGACGTGCGCCGCCCGCACATGCTGGCGCCGCTGATCGACCTGGTGCGCCGCTGCCACCGAGACATCCCCCAACACCTGCGCGGCCCGGCGCTGACGTTCTGGGTGTTTCAGGTGATTCGCAACTACGCCGCCGTGTTGCGCGAGGCGCCGGAGAACCCGTTGGCCAGCCGCATGCCCGGACTCATGACGATGGCGCAGCAACTGGAGCAGGCCATCGGCCCGATTGACCTGGTGTTCGGCCACAACGACCTGCTGGCCGCCAACTTCATGGAGGAGGCCGACGACGACGGCCAGCGGCTGTGGCTGATCGACTGGGACTACGCGGGTTTCAACAGCCCGCTGTTTGATCTGGCCAACCTGTCGTCGAACAACGGGTTTTCGTCAGAGCAGGATGTGGCGTTGCTGGCCGGGTATTTCGGCGAGGCGCCTGACGACCAACGGCGGCGCGCGTTTGCCGCGATGAAATGCGCGTCGCTGCTGCGCGAAGTGATGTGGGGCGCCGTGTCGCAGGTGAAGTCTGTGATTGATTTTGACTACGCGGGCTACACCGCCGGTTATCTGGCGCGGCTGGATGGTGAAAATACGTCTTTTAGGTGAATGAACAACGACTGCGCGATATTCCTTCTGCTTCATGAGGCGATGTGTGCCGCCCGGAACAGCAACTGACTTCACAGCGTTTAAACTGGCATCGGGTGTCCGCTGACGATGGTGTGACAGGTTCATGCGATGGTCGGGCCGCCACGCTGCTTGTTCACGACCTGGATCCCGATGTCATACTTTTCAATCGAAGTGATTGCGGCTGTTCTTTTTGCAATCGCTCTTGTCCACACTTTCTCGGCCCGTCTGTTTGAACGGCTGTCCCACCGGTTTCCCCGGCATGCCGGCCTGTTTCATCTGTTGGGTGAAGTGGAGGTGGTCTTTGGCTTTTGGGCGATCGTGCTGGTCTTTGCCATGGCCTTCATCGGTGGTGGTGACGAGGCGCTGGCCTATGCCGCATCGCGCCAATACACCGAGCCCCTGTTTGTATTCGTGGTGATGGTTGTAGCGGCATCGCGGCCCGTGCTGCAGCTGGTGATGAACACCACCCATGTTCTCGCCCGCTTTTTCCCGGTGCGTAAACCGCTCGCGGTTGCCTGGCTGGGGCTGGCGGCGGTGCCGTTGCTGGGGTCCGCCATCACGGAGCCCGCCGCGATGACCATTGCCGCGCTCATGCTGGCGCCGCGCATTTTCCGGCCGGAGGTGCCTGAGCGCATTAAATATCTCGCATTGGGGGTGCTCTTTGTCAATGTCTCCATTGGAGGCACTCTCACGTCTTTCGCGGCGCCACCGGTCCTCATGGTGGCGGCGACGTGGGGGTGGGACTCCGCCTTCATGCTGGCCACGTTTGGCTGGAAGGCGGCGATTGCCGTGTTGCTGAACGCGACCCTCGCGGTCTTTATGATGCGCCGTCATTTGCAGGATGAGCCTGCCGATGTTATGAATGCCGCATCTGCAGAAACCCGGGTGCCCTGGGTGCTGGTTGGGGTGCACGTGGCGTTTTTGGTGGCTGTGGTGGCGTTGGCACATCATCCCGTCGCGTTTTTGGGATTGTTTCTGATGTTCCTCGGATTCACGCAAGCCTATGAGCGCCACCAAAGCCCGCTCATCATCAAGGAGGCCTTGTTGGTAGGCTTCTTTCTGGCCGGTCTGGTGGTGCTGGGCGGCATGCAGCAGTGGTGGCTCCAGCCCATCGTGTCCGGCATGTCACCCAACGTACTGTTCTTTGGCGCAGCGGCCTTGACGGCGGTAACCGACAACGCTGCCCTGACCTATCTCGGGTCGCTCATTTCCGGCATTTCGGACGAAGCCCAGTACAGCCTCGTGGCCGGAGCCGTTGCCGGCGGGGGGCTGACGATGATTGCCAACGCGCCGAACCCGGCAGGAGTGGCGCTGCTGAGAAAGGGTTTCGCTGATGAGTCCGTTGGCGCGGGCGGTCTGCTGGTGGGCGCGCTGATTCCGACTGTGGTTGCGCTGGCTGCGTTCAGGCTGTTGTGAATACGGTGATTTTCTGGTGAGAAAAAAAAAGGCGGTCTGTGAACCGCCTTTCTGTTGCTGTTTTGGAAAACGCGTTTTTAACGCCCAGCGCTCAGAGCCTTTTCCTGCGCTGCAATGATGGCCTGGCGTTTCGTGATTTCGTCGCCCATCGGTGGGCCCTTGAAGCGGCGGCTTTCCAGGCCAAACCAGATGACAGCCAGGAAGATCAGGAAGCCAATGGAATAGTAGGTGAGGCCCGGAACGAAGTCGGTCTTGGCTGCGGCGTCTGCCGGGATGGATGGCACAAACGTGTGGCCGGCGATGATGACCACGACGGTGCCGATCATGACGACAACGGCGAACAGTTTGGACAGGCCGCCCAGGCGGAACGGACCATAGGTTGTCCAGCTTTTGCCTTCGGCGAAGAAGCCCGCAATCACCGGCATGCCATAGGAGATGTAGAGATACATTGCGCAACCGGTGGACAGCGCGGCGAAGGCGCCCAGCGGCGTGGTGATGGCGGTGAGAATGGTTGTGAAGATGGCGGTGGCCCAGATGGCGGCAACCGGCGTGCGGTGCTTGGGGCTGACAGATTTCAGCATGCCCGATAGAGGCAGGCCGTCGTCGCGGGCGAAGGCGTAGACCATGCGCGAAGTGGATGTGACCGCGGCCAGCGCACACAGGAAGTTGGAGATGAGCACGCCGATCAGCATGAGTTTGCCGATGAAGGTGGGCAGGATGGCGGCGATGAACAGGTTGTTGAACGACGACCAGCCGGTCAGGGCGGCGGCTTTCAGATCAGGCGTGGCCATGATCATGGCGATGATCAGCACAAAGCCGAAAATGATGGACCACAGCACCGAGTGCAGCATGCCCTTGTGCACGGTGTTGCGTGCATCGACCGTTTCTTCCGATGTGTGGGCCGATGCATCAAAGCCGGTGATGGTGAACAGCGGATACAGCAGGCCGATCAGGAAAGCCATCAGCGGGCTGGAAGCCGGGGCTACTGCGCCACCGGGGTCGCCGGTGTTGTTCACAAACGTGAAGGCCTTGGCCAGATCAATCGACGGGGCCGCCATCAGGAACATGACGATCAGGATGATGGTGACGACGAAGATCAGGTAGCCTGAAAAGTCGGTCAGCATGGTGGTGAGGCGGATGCCGAAGTGGTTCAGCAGCGCCTGGGCGGCTGTGATGGCGCCCACGGCCACGATCTGCGTGGTGAGCGACCAGGTAGAAACGTCCCAGCCCAGCATGGCGCCAAAAAACAGGTCTTTGGTGATGAGGTACAGGAACACGTTCACCGCGGGAATCACAAACAGCAGGCCCAGCAGGTTCACATAAGCCGTGGCCCAGCCCCAGAAACGCCCGCCCAGAATGGACGACCAGTGGTACAGGCCGCCCGCTGTGGGATAGGCCGAGGCAATCTGCCCCAATGCGGCTGCAACGATCAGCGCATAAGCGCCGCCGACCAGCCAGCCGATGGTGAGCGAGAACGTGCCGCCAGTGGACAGTGCGATCGGGAACGACCCGAAACCGCCAGAGAGAATACAGATGATGGAGAAAGAAATCGCAAAGTTCTGGAAGGCGCCCATGCGTCGGTGCAGTTCCTGGGCGTAACCCATTCCGTGCAGGACTTTCTCGTCTTCTGACATGTGTTCATTGGCCATGCAGTGATCTCCTCGGTTGTTGTTGAAGGTCTGGCGCGAGGGTTGTCAGACTTGCGTCAGGCGCGTAGCTTCAACGATTACAGGGTTTTCGGCATTAGGGTTTACGTGGGTACTTCAACCCTTTTTGCACCAACTTGGGGTCTGTTTGCGCTGGCCAGGCCCCATGCACAGCATTCACGCAAGCGGCATGCCAGTGCTCTACGCGAGTGAGCGTGCGGGGGCTCGGCGAGAGATTTCAGCTGGTGTAGCCGGGGTCTGTGCGTTCGAGTTTGCGCAGCAATGATGGCCAGACAAACGCGCCGCCCAGGCCGCCGGTCTGCACGCGCATGGCTTCGGCCACGCCCTTGAGGATGAGCGGGTTGACGGGCGTGAGGCTTTCGATGCCACGCTGGCCAGCCAGTGCATCGACCTGGATGCGGCAGGTGTTCTCGAACGTGTACATCGACAAAAACGCATCGGCGATGGTCTTGCCCACCGTCAGCAGGCCATGGTTGCGCAGCACCAGAAAGTTCGCGTTGCCCAGGTCGGCTTGCAGGCGCGGCTTTTCTTCATCGCGAAAAGCCACGCCCTCGTAGCCGTGGTACGCGAGGGACGCCAGCACAAACGTGCTTTGCTGGCTGATGGGCAGAATGCCGGCCTGTTGCGCGCTCACCGCTACCCCGGCACGGGTATGGGTGTGCAGCACGCAACCCGCCTCAGGCCGCGCCTCGTGCACTGCGCTGTGGATCACGAAGCCGGCCGGATTCGGGCAGCTTGGCACTGATGTGGGTGAAGACCAGATCGCTCCAGCCATACAGTGCCACCAGCCGGTAGCAGGCGGCCAGATCACAGCGCAGCGCCCATTCGTCGGCGCTGACGAGATCTTTCAGGGAAGGGATGTGCGCGACGTGTCTCCTGTTTTTATTGAGCGGGAGACATCAGTTTGGCACGCAATGGCCTATGTGGCGAGGCGCTCTGTCGCGAACAGGACCTGATCGATAACGGCCTTGACACCCAGCTTGTCTTTGTCATGTACCAGCTGGCCGGCGTCATCAAAGGCCTGCCCGGCAGCGCTGACCGCATGTTGTTTGGGTGTGACCCAGCATTGAAGATTGAGCATCAACGGGGTTAAATAGCTGAGTGAGCGCAAACCTCCCATTGCGCCGGGTGAGGCGCTGAGCAGGCCGACCACCTTGCCGGTAAACGCCCGCGTGCCGCTGCCCCACACCGGGTGGCCCTTGACGGGGCTGGACGCCCAGTCGATGGCATTTTTCAGCAGGGCGGTGTACGAGCCGTTGTACTCGGGCGAGCAGATGATCCATCCGGGGTGGGCGAACATCAGTTCCTTGAGGCGCAACACATCGGCCGGGGTGCCGGTGGCTTCCAGGTCGGCGTTGTACAGGGGGATGTCGAAGTTGCCCAGTTCGATGTGGCTGACTTCAGCCCCGGCGTTTCGGGCCAGTGTGGCAGCCACGTTGGCCAGCTTGCGGTTGTAGGAATTCTGGCGGGTACTGCCAGCGAATATCAGGACTTGGGTGGGGGTTCTCATGAGGGGTATTGTCTTACCCCCGCCGTACTTATGTGCGTGAAAGGTCTGCAACCGATAAAATAGGGGGATCGCACGCCCCCTCATGGTGTGTGCACTCCCAAAATGCTTTACCCCCAGGAATTCGACGTCATCGTGGTCGGCGGCGGCCATGCCGGAACCGAAGCCGCGCTTGCGTCTGCCCGCATGGGCTGCAAGACACTGCTGCTGTCCCACAACATTGAAACGCTGGGGCAGATGAGCTGCAACCCGTCCATCGGCGGCATCGGCAAGGGCCATCTGGTGCGCGAGGTGGACGCGATGGGCGGCGCCATGGCGCTGGCGACCGATGAGTCGGGCATCCAGTTTCGCATTTTGAACGGCAGCAAAGGCCCGGCGGTGCGGGCCACCCGGGCGCAAGCCGACCGTGTTCTGTATAAAGCCGCCATCCGGCGCCGGCTGGAAAATCAGCCGAACTTGTGGCTGTTCCAGCAAGCGGTGGACGACCTGATGGTCGAGGGTGATCGCGTGGTGGGCGCCGTGACCCAGGTGGGCGTGCAGTTTCGCAGCCGCACCGTGGTGCTGACGGCGGGGACGTTTCTGGACGGCAAGATCCATGTGGGGCTGAACAACTACTCCGCCGGGCGGGCGGGTGACCCACCGGCGGTGAGTCTGTCGGCCCGGCTGAAAGAGCTGAAGTTGCCGCAGGGGCGGCTCAAGACCGGAACCCCACCGCGCATTGATGGCCGGACGATTGACTTCTCAAAATGCACCGAGCAACCCGGTGACGGCATGCCGGGGGGCGCCGGCGGCAACATTCCGGTGTTCAGCTTCATGGGCCGGACCGACATGCACCCGGCGCAGATGCCGTGCTGGATCACCCATACCAACGAGCGCACACACGACATCATCCGCACCGGGTTTGACCGCAGCCCCATGTTCACTGGCAAGATTGAGGGCGTGGGCCCGCGGTATTGCCCCAGCGTGGAAGACAAGATCAACCGGTTTGCCGACAAGGAGAGTCACCAGATCTTTCTGGAGCCTGAAGGTCTGACCACGCACGAGTACTACCCCAACGGCATCTCGACCAGCCTGCCGTTTGACATTCAGTATGAGCTGGTGCGCTCGATGGCCGGGCTGGAAAACGCCCACATCCTGCGCCCCGGCTACGCCATCGAATACGACTACTTTGACCCGACGGGCCTGAAGAGCAACTTTGAGACGCGAGCCATCGGCGGGCTGTTTTTTGCCGGGCAGATCAATGGCACCACCGGTTACGAAGAGGCGGCGGCCCAGGGCCTGTTTGCCGGGGTGAATGCCGCGCTGCAAGCTGGCGCCAAAACGGCCTGGCAGTCTGACACCTGGGTGCCCGCGCGGGACCAGGCCTATCTGGGCGTGCTGGTTGACGACCTGATTGCCAAGGGCGTGACCGAGCCGTACCGCATGTTCACCAGCCGGGCCGAGTACCGGCTGCAACTGCGCGAAGACAACGCCGACATGCGCCTGACCGAAGTAGGACGACAACTGGGCCTGGTGGATGACGCCCGGTGGGACGCGTTCAGCCGCAAGCGGGACGCTGTTTCACGTGAAACAGAGCGCCTGCGGTCGATCTGGGTGAGCCCCAAAAACCTGGATGTGGCAGAAGCCGAACGGGTTTTGGGCAAAGCCATTGACCACGAATACAGCCTGGCCGAGCTGCTGCGCAGGCCGGATGTGAGCTACGCCGGCCTGATGTCGCTGGACGGTGGCCGGTATGCGGCGCCTGATTTGGTGGCAGATGCCACCGCCACTGCCACCGACGTCGCGACTGTGGTGGAGCAGGTGGAGATTACAGCCAAATACGCTGGCTACATTGACCGCCAGCGTACCGAGATCGAACGGGCCGCCCACTATGAAAACCTGAAATTGCCCGCCGATCTGGATTACATGCAGGTCACGGCGCTGTCGATTGAGGCCCGCCAGAAGCTGGCCCGCCACCGGCCCGAGACGCTGGGGCTGGCGTCTCGCATCTCCGGCATCACCCCGGCCAGCATCTCGTTGCTGATGGTTCATCTCAAAAAGGGTGGTCTGCGCGGCTTCGGAACGCTGAGTTCATGAGTTCCGGAGGGCAGTCGCTGCCTGTTGTGCTGGAATCCGCCCGTCAGACGCTGGAGCGTGTTGCCCCTTCTTTGGGCGTGTCATTGACGTCCGCCCAGATCGACGCGTTGCTGGCCTATCTGGAATTGATCCAGAAATGGAACAAGGTCTACAACCTGACGGCCGTGCGCGACCCGGCCGAGATGCTGACGCACCACTTGCTGGATAGCCTAGCGGTGGTGGCGCCATTGCGGTTGCGACTCGCCGGGGCGGTCCCCTCAGACCCGACCCCCCCCGAAGTGAGACCCCGCGAAACCCGCCTGCTCGACGTGGGTTCGGGCGCCGGGCTGCCCGGCATTGTCATTGCCATCTGTTGCCCGGAGATCCGGGTGGACTGCGTGGACACGGTTGCCAAAAAGGCCGCTTTCATCCAGCAGGTGGCGGCGACTCTCAAGCTGGCGAACTTGCGCGGCCTGCACGCCCGGGTGGAGAGCCTGACCAACCCCTATGACGTGATCAGCTCCCGGGCCTTTGCCTCGCTGGTCGATTTCACCCAATGGTCCCGGGCGGCGCTGGCAGAGCAGGGGGTCTGGATGGCGATGAAGGGGAAACATCCGGCTGATGAGCTTGCCGTTTTGCCTCCAGACGTGGAAGTGTTTCACGTGGAACAACTGGTGGTGCCGGGTTTGGGGGCGGATCGGTGTCTGGTTTGGTTGCGTCCAAAGCTCGCCTGATTCGTCTTCCTGCCGGAATGGGGGTGCTTTCGGGGGGCTTGTTTTCCCCACTCACTCCCCCAGCCCCTCTCCCGCCCCGCCGGGCGGAAGAGGGGAGCCTTATTTGGTTGTTGGTGTCCTGTTAGGGGGATATCGGGAGAGATCCCGACTGTGGTTGTGGCGGCGAGGCCTCAGGGGCTGAGTTCCGAGCGCCGGAGGCGGCCCGGACAAAAGTGAGGTTGCAACCGCCTGGAACCGTTGCGCCTCCGGCGCTCGGAACTAGCGCTCAGAGCCCTTCGCAAACCAAAAGCAGTCGTAACCTTCCCCAATATTTCCCAGTCCGACGCGTAGAAGTGAAATCAAAGCCCCCCTCTTCCGCCCGGCGGGGCGGGAGAGGGGTTGGGGGAGTGAGTGGGGAAAACAAACCCCTTAGAAGAACAAAAAAAGAGCCCGCAATAACGTGACGTAAACTCCCTCCCTTAACCCCAGACAAACCAGAAAGAAATCCCCATGTTTGGCATCGTCGACTACGGCGCATTCGTTGCCGCATTCATCATCCTGCTGTTCATCCCCGGTCCGGGCAATCTGGCCATCATCACGTCCACCACCAAGGGCGGGTTGAAGGGCGGGCTGGCCGCGACATTGGGGCTGATGGCGGGCGACCAGGTGTTGATGTGGCTGGCGGTGGCCGGAGTGGCAGCGGTTCTGGCGGCATACCCGACCGCCTTTCATGCGGTGCAGTGGTTGGGCGCGGCCTATCTGGCCTGGCTCGGGTTTCAGATGCTGATCGCCAAACCAGGCGCGGCACCAATCATCAACATCAAGCCACATCACTATTTTCAGCAGGCGCTGACCATCACGGTGCTGAACCCCAAGGCCATAGTTTTCTATATGGCTTTTTTCCCGCTCTTCATTGATCCGGCCCAGCATCTGGGCATGGTCACCTTTGGGGTGATGGCGCTCACTGTTGCAGTGCTGGCTTTTATCTATTGTTTTGCGGTAGTGTTGCTGACCCACTTTCTGGCAGAGCGCCTGCGCGCGAACCCGGTGATCTCCAGCACGCTGCAAAAACTGGCCGGTATCTTCCTGATCGGCTTTGGCGTCAAATTGGCGCTGACGCGCTGAACGAACCCGGTAATCATTCAGTGGCAAAAATATTCTGTATCGCCAACCAAAAGGGCGGGGTTGGCAAAACGACTACCACGGTGAATCTGGCGGCGGGTCTGGCCAAGGTCGGCCAGCGCGTATTGATGATCGACCTGGACCCACAGGGCAACGCCACCATGGGCTCCGGAGTGGACAAGCGCACGCTGGAAATGACCATTTACGACGTGTTGCTGGAGTCTGCCACGGTGGCCGAAGCCCGCGTCAAAAGCGCCAAGCTGGTGGAGGCGGGTTGTTCGTACGACGTGCTGGGCGCCAGCCGCGAACTGGCCGGGGCCGAGGTGGAACTGGTGGGTGTGGAGCGCCGCGAGAAGCGCCTCAAGGCCGCGCTGGCCGCCGTGGACAAAGACTACGACTTCATCCTGATCGATTGCCCGCCCAGTCTGTCGATGCTCACGCTCAACGGCCTGTGCTGCGCCCACGGTGTGATCGTGCCCATGCAGTGCGAATACTTCGCGCTGGAAGGCCTGACCGATCTGGTCAACACCATCAAGCAGGTGCACGCCAACTTGAACAAGGATCTGGCCATCATCGGCCTGCTGCGCGTCATGTTCGACCCCCGCATCACGCTGCAACAGCAGGTGAGCGAGCAGCTCAAGGCCCACTTTGGCGACAAGGTGTTCAACACAGTGATTCCGCGCAATGTGCGTCTGGCTGAGGCGCCCAGCTACGGTTTGCCGGGCGTGGTGTTTGACCCGTCTTCGCGCGGCGCGCAGGCGTTTGTAACGTTTGCCTATGAAATGGTGGAGCGCATCGACAACATGTAAACCGCCGCTGAAAAGGGTATCAAAATGCCCATCAGCCCTCGTCCAATATGCGTGAGCAGCTATAAAAATAATAGCACATGAGTTCTTCTTCAGAAGTTTTTCTGTTACCCGGCTGGCAAAATTCCGGCCCCCGCCATTGGCAAAGCCTGTGGGAGCGTGAGCATGGCTACACGCGTGTTGAGCAACACGACTGGATGCGCCCCCGGCGTGGCGACTGGATCGCGCGGCTCGAAGAGGTGCTGCTCACCCAGACCGAGCCGGCCGTGCTGGTGGCGCACAGTCTGGGCTGTCATCTGGTGACCGCCTGGGCGGCGCATTCCCGCAACACGCACCTGGTGAAGTGCGCTTTTCTGGTGGCGCCGGCCGATGTCGAGCGCAACGAGGTGCGCTCGGTGCTGCCCAGCTGGTCTCCCATTGCCATGCAGCCGCTGCCGTTCAAGAGCCTGTTGCTGGCCAGCCAGAACGACCCGTATTGCGCCTTTGAGCGCGCACAGGTGCTGGGCTCGGCCTGGGGCTCGGCGATGGTGGATTGCGGCAGAAGCGGCCACATCAACGCCGAAGCCGGGCTGGACATCTGGCCCCAAGGCCACGCTGCGCTGCAGCAACTGCTGCAATCCGCCTAGAACAACAACAAGGAAACAACCACATGGTTACCAAAAAACCCAAGGGCCTGGGCCGCGGACTGGAGGCCCTGTTGGGCCCCACGGTGGACGACAACGCCAACAGCAACAACAGCGGCTCGGCCAGCAACCCGGGCCTGCCCGCGTCGCTGTTGCTGGGCGACATGGTGCCCGGCCAGTATCAGCCCCGCACCCGCATGGACGAAGGTGCGCTGTACGAGCTGGCCGAGTCCATCAAGGCGCAAGGCATCATGCAGCCGATTCTGGTTCGCCGCCTGACCGAAGGCGCCAATGCCGGCAAATACGAAATCATCGCCGGCGAGCGACGCTTCCGGGCGGCCCGGCTGGCCGGGCTGGACAGCGTGCCTGTGTTGGTGCGCGACGTGCCCAACGAGGCCGCCGCGGCCATGGCGCTCATCGAAAACATTCAGCGTGAAGACCTCAACCCGCTGGAAGAAGCGCAAGGCCTGCAACGCCTGATCAAGGAGTTTGGGCTTACTCACGAGTTGGCTGCGCAGGCCGTGGGGCGCTCGCGCAGCGCCGCCAGCAACCTGTTGCGTCTGCTGAATCTGGCCGAGCCGGTGCAGACCATGCTGATGGCGGGCGACCTGGACATGGGCCACGCCCGTGCCCTGCTGGCGCTGGACCGGGCCACGCAAATCACCGCTGCCAGCCAGATCACGGCCAAAAAGATGTCGGTGCGCGAGGCCGAGAGTCTGGTGAAAAAGCTCGGCGCCGAGTTCACACTGACCTCTACCAAGCCCAAGAAAGAAAAGTCGCGCGACCTCAAGCGCGTGGAAGAAGAGCTGTCTGACCTGCTGATGGCACAGGTGGAAGTGCGGGTCAAAAAACGCGTCAAGCGCGCCGGCCGCATGGAAGAAATGGGCGAACTGAGCATCCAGTTCGGCTCGCTGGATGAGCTCAACGGCCTGATCGACAAGCTCTCCAGCGGCGCCACGCGCTGAAACTCTGATTCCGGCCCATGGCTGCGCGGCTGTCCGCCCGACTGATCTGGCCGCTCCCGGCGCTGCTGGCCTGGGGCTGCGCCTGGGGCGCATTCCTGCTGCTGCAACAGGCGGGTTGGCCCAGCCTGGCGGCGCTGGCCGTGGCCTGTCTGTTGGGCGTCGGTTTCAGCGTGCTGGGCGGCACTACCATGCGCCGGGTGATGATCGGCGTGGGCTTCCCGTTGTCGCTGGCCGTGTCGGGCATGGCCCAGGTGCCGGCCTGGGGCTGGCTGCTGCCGCTGGCGCTGCTGCTGCTGATCTACCCGCTGAACGCCTGGCGCGACGCCCCCGTATTCCCCACACCCGCCAATGCGCTGCGTGACCTGGCCCCCAAGGCGCCGTTGCCCGATGGTGCACAGATTCTGGATGCGGGCTGCGGCCTGGGTGACGGGCTCCAGGCGCTGCGCCAGAGCTATCCCGCTGCGCAGCTGCATGGACTTGAGTGGAGCTGGCCGCTGCGGGCCGCCTGCGCGCTGCGTTGCCCATGGGCACGTGTGCGCCAGGGCGACATCTGGCGTGCCGACTGGGGCCCTTACGACATGGTCTATCTGTTTCAACGACCCGAGAGCATGGATCGCGCGGCCGACAAGGCCAAGGCCCAGATGCGGCGCGGTGCCTGGCTGGTCAGCCTTGAGTTCGAAGCCCCGAGCCTCGCGCCAACAGCCCGGCTTCTGGCGCCCGACGGACGGGCTGTCTGGCTGTACCAGCTGCCCTGACAGCGGCTGAAAACCCGGTAACATGCCGTTCAAACAGCGAGCGCCATGACGCCATGAACGAACAACAACACGCCCGGGGACGAACGATTCTGATCGTGGACGACACGGCATCCAGCCGGGATTCCCTGGCCGCGCTGTTGCAGCATCACTACCACGTGGAACAGGTCGCCGACGGTGCCATGGCCCTCAGCAGGGCAGCCTCGGGCACCCAGCCGGACCTGATTTTGCTGGATACCGACATGCCAGGCCTGAACGGCTTTGACGTCTGCCGCACGCTCAAAAGCAACCCGGCAACGCAGGGCATCCCGGTGATCTTCTTGCTGGCAACAGCTGACCCCGAACACGAAGCGCGCTGCTTTGAATCAGGTGGCGGGGACTGCATTGCCCAGCCGTTCTACCCGGCGACCGTGCGCGCGCGGGTTGAGACCCAGCTGGCGCTCAAAGCCGGCATGACCGCCGAGGCCGTCACCATTTTTGCGCTGACCTCGCTGGCCGAAACGCGGGACTCCGACACCGGCAACCACATTTTGCGCACGCAGAACTATGTGAAAACGCTGGCAACGCGGTTGCAGCAAAACCCCAAATTCGCCCGGGTGCTGACCAACAGCTACATCGCCACGCTGTATAAATCGGTGCCGCTGTACGACATGGGTTCCATCGGCATTCCGGACCGCATCCTGCTCAAACCCGGCAGCCTGACTGCGGCCGAGTTTGACCTGATGAAAACCCACACCACGCTGGGCCGTGATGCGATCGAAAACGCCGAAAAAACGCTGGGCGCTGGTGCTGCCTACCTGGCCACTGCCAAGGAGATGGTGTATTCGCATCAGGAAAAGTGGGATGGCAGCGGGTACCCGCAAGGGCTGGCGGGCGAGCAGATTCCCCTGTCGGCCCGGCTCATGGCGATTGCCGACGTGTACGACGCGCTCATCAGCCCGCGGGTCTACAAGGAGGGGCTGCCCCACGACAAGGCGGTGCAGATCATTTTCCAGTCGCGTGCCAGCCACTTCGATCCGGACATGGTGGACGCCTTCATCGAAATCCAGGACGATTTTCATGCCGTGGCGCAGCGCTATGCCGACACGGAAGTGGATTTGCAGAAAAAGATCGAATATTTGGCAAACGCCATTGCTGAAAATCCCTGAGAATGTGACTCCACATCGTTGCGTGCCTGGAATTCATGCCGTAGCGCAAGCCGTCGTTACCCTGATTGAGGAATAAAAACATGTCAACCCCATCGCTCCGTTTGCCCCGCCTTTCCCTGTCCGCCGTGGCTGCTGCACTGGTTGCGGCGGGTGCGTTGGCGTTGCCTCACGTGGCTCAGGCCCAGACGCTGGGCGGTGCCAGCGGACCCGCCGGTGATGCCGGCAAGGTCGAAAAATGCGACGCCCCCAAAGGCACGCTGGCCGTGGTAGAGCCGCAAGACGCGGTGTTGCAGTCTCTGCTCAAAATCGGCCTACAGTCGCCCACCGGCATGATCCGCCTGATCGTGCAGCAATCCAACTGCTTCCAGATCGTCGAGCGCGGCGCCGCGTTTCAAAACCTGATGCAGGAGCGGGCACTGGCTGCAGACGGCCAGATGCAGGGCGGTCAGAACGTGGGCAAGGGCCAGATGGTGGCGGCTGATTTTGTGGTGACGCCCAGCGTGGTGTTCTCCAATCCCAACGCCGGTGGTGTGGGCGGCGGCTTGGCCGGGTTCGGTGGTGCACTGGGTCTGTTTGGCGCCATCGCTGGCGGCCTGAAATTCAAGGAAGCGCAAACCTCGATGACCATGGCGGACACCCGCTCCGGCATTCAGGTAGCAGCGGCTGAGGGCAGCGCCCAGAAGACCGACTTCAACATCGGCGCGGTGTTGTTCGGCGGCGGCGCCGGTGCCGCGCTGGGTGGCTACACCAGCACGGCCGAGGGCAAGATTGTGTCGGCCTCGTTCCTGGACAACTGGAACAAGATTGTGCTGGCCATTCGTGACAACCCGTCGCTGATTCAGGCCAAAGGTAGCGCGGCCAGTCAGGCCAACGCGGCCGGCAGTGCGAAGGCCGGTGCGGGTAACGCGGGTGATGTGTACCTGCCCAAGATTGCCGGCGTCAAAGCTTACAAAACGGCCTCAGAAGGCGCCGTGGTTGCCACACTGGGCAAGTCGGACGAGGTGATTTACGGCGGTGAAGAGAAAGATGGTTTCATGAAAGTCGAAACCGCCAAGGGCACCGCCTGGGTCAAGGCGCTGATGATGCGCAAGCAGTAAAAGTAAAAAACAGCCCTGAAAAGGGGCTGTTTTGGCCTCCAGCCTTTGCCAGATATGCGCGAGTAGCTACAAAAACTATAGCGAAAAGATTTTCCCGGGGTTCATGATGTTCTTCGGGTCCAGCGCGCGTTTGATGGTGCGCATCATGTCCACTGCGCCCACACCGGCTTCGGTCACCAGAAAATCCATCTTGTGCAGGCCCACACCGTGTTCGCCGGTGCAGGTGCCTTCCAGCTTCAGCGCGCGCGCCACCAGCTGGTGATTCAGCGCCTCGGCCACCTCGCGTTCTTTCGGCAGGTTGGGGTCCAGCAGGTAACCGAAGTGGAAGTTGCCGTCGCCCACGTGGCCGACCAGAAAGTACGGAATGCCGCTGGCATCGGCTTCGGCCACCGAGTCCAGCAGACAGTCGGCCAGGCGGCTGATGGGCACACAGGTGTCGGTGGAAATCGCCCGGCAACCCGGGCGTGACTGGATGGCGGCAAAGTAGGCGTTGTGCCGAGCGGTCCATAGCCGGGTGCGCTCTTCCGGTGTTTCGGCCCATTCGAAATCATTGCCGCCATAGTCGCTGGCAATCTCCTGCACGGTTTGCGCCTGCTCCTTCACGCTGGCGGGCGAGCCGTGGAATTCCATCAGCAGCATCGGCTCTTCGCGCAAGCCCAGCTTGGCGTAGGCGTTCACCATGCGCACCGTGTTGTTGTCGATCAGCTCCACGCGGGCAATCGGCACGCCCAACTGGATCACCTGAATGGTGGTGCGCACGGCCGCCTCAATGCTGGGGAACGAGCAGATGGCGGCCAGCACCGCCTCGGGCAGCGGGTAAATCTTCAGCGTGATCTCGGTCATCACGCCCAGCGTGCCTTCACTGCCCACCATCAGGCGCGTCAGGTCGTAGCCTGCACTCGATTTCTTGGCGCGGGTGCCGGTGCGGATCACCGAGCCGTCAGCCGTCACCACCTCCAGCGCCAGCACGTTTTCGCGCATGGTGCCGTAGCGCACGGCGTTGGTGCCGCTGGCGCGTGTGGCCGCCATGCCGCCAATCGACGCATCGGCGCCGGGGTCAATCGGGAAAAACAGGCCGGTGCTCTTGATCTCTTCATTGAGCTGCTTGCGCGTAACGCCGGGCTGCACGGTCACCGTCAGGTCCTCGGCGTTGATGCTCAGCACTTTGTTCATGCGGCTCACATCCAGGCTGATGCCGCCCTGAACGGCCAGCAAATGGCCTTCCAGCGACGAGCCCACGCCAAATGGAATGACCGGCACATTGAAATCGCCGGCCAGTTTGATGGCGTCCGAAACATCGCGGGTGGACTCGGCAAAGACCACGGCCGATGGCGGTGGCGCGGAGAACGACGACTCGTCCCGCCCGTGCTGCTCACGCACCACCAGCGCGGTGGAACAATTGGCGCCGAAGCGGGTTTTCAGGGCGTCAAGCAGCGGCTGGGGCGTTGCACGCTGGTTGATTTCGGGCAGCAGGTGGACGGTTTGTGTGGGTGCGTTCATGAGGTTTCCAGTGGGTGCCATTTTGGGCGTTTTGCCGCTGTCTTGCAATCGACCCGCGTCTGGCCCTGCAGCGGTCATAATACTTGCGCATCGTATACACGAAGATTATGCGAGGGAGGACATTACCTTGAGAGTTGGCCTGCTGGAAGACGACGCTGATCATGCCGCCGCAACGGTTCGCACCTTGCAGGAAGCCGGGCACAGCTGCGAGCTGTTCGCCCGGGGTGAAACCTTCCTGCGCGGAACGCTGCATGAAACCTTTGACGTGTTGATTCTGGACTGGGGTCTTCCTGACATGTCCGGCGTCAAGGTGCTGGATGCCATTCGCCTGCGCCATGACAACATTCCCGTGCTGTTTCTGACCAGCCGCGATGCCGAGCAGGACGTGGTGGAAGCGCTGGGCCATGGTGCCGATGATTTTCTGGTGAAACCCGCGCGCCCGGCCGAGCTGCTGGCGCGGTTGACTGCACTCAAGCGCCGTGCCGATGGTGCGGGCGCAGCTGCGCAGCCGCTGTCGGTGCCGCCTTTTGTGTTCGACCCGGCTGCCAGCTCTGTCAAGCTGCACGGTGAACCGGTCGAGCTGACCCTGCGCCAGTTTCAGCTGGCCCTGATTTTGTTTCGCAATGTGGGCCGCCTGCTGTCCCGCGCTTACCTGCTGGAGGCCGTCTGGGGCCTCAATGCGCAAGTGCAGACCCGCACGCTGGACATCCACGTCAGTCAGCTCCGGGCGGTGTTGAACCTGCCGGACAACGGCTGGCGCATCACCTCTGTTTATGCCCACGGGTACCGTCTTGAACCGCTGGGCTGACCGTCGGCTGTTGTTGGGCGCGCTGCTGCTGACGCAGGCCGCGGCACCGGCGCTTGCTGCTGCGGAAGACCTCACCGTCGCCATTGCTCCCGGCGACACGCTGATCGGCATCAGCCAGCGTTTTCTGCAAGACCCGCAGCGCTGGCCCGAGCTCAAACGGTACAACCACGTTCCGCAGGACCGGCGGCTGAAGCCCGGTGCCAGCCTGCGCATTCCGCTGACGTGGGTGCGCTGGTCCGAGCTGACGGCGGAAGTTGTTTTTGTGCAGGGCGTGGTTCTGGGCGCCGGCCAACCATTGGCGGCCGGCACGCAGCTCAAGGCGGGCGACAGTTTCGACACGGGCGCGTCGGGCTCGCTCACGCTGCGTCTGCAGGACGGTGCCACGGTGGTGTTCCCGCCCAACACGCAGGCTGCCCTGGGCGTGTCACGCGAGGTGGCAGGCACCCGTGTGCGGGCCACCACCATTAATTTGCAAAAAGGTTCGGCCGACAGCACGGTGGTGCCGCTGAAAGACCCGGCTTCGAGTTTCGAGATCCGCACGCCGCGCGTCGTCACTGCGGTGCGGGGCACCCGTTTTCGGGTGGCTGCAGAGGGCGAGTCCAGCCGCCATGAGGTGCTGACCGGTGTGGTGGCCGTGGGCGATGCGTCTGCAACAACTGGTGTGTCTGGCCAGGCCACGCTGAATGCATCGCAGGGTTTGCGCGCCGAAGGGGGGCGCCTTGGGGCGGTGGTGCCGCTGCTGCCCGCCGCCAATGTGTCCGGCCTGCCACAGCGCATTGAGCGCACCGCCCAGAGCCTGACCATTCCCACGCTGCCCGGCGCACAGGGCTGGCGCTGGCAGGTGGCGACCGACGCTGCTTTTACCCGCCTCCTGCAAGATGAACAGACAGCAGCCCCGACCTGGCTGCTGACCAGCCTGCCAGATGGTGACTACCAGCTTCGCGTGCGGGCGGCCGATGCGCAGGGGCTGGAGGGGCGCGAAGCGCAAGCGCCTATCGCCATCCGCGCCCGGCCCGAACCGCCTTTGCTGCTGTCGCCCACGTCTGGCGCCAGTGTGGCGGGCGCTGCCGAGCTGGCCTGGACCGAGCTGAGCGGCGCGCCGCTGTACCAGCTGCAGGTGGCGCGTGATGCGGGCTTCGCCGATCTGGTGCTGGACCGCAGTGGCGTCAAGGGCAACCGCCTGCCGATGGACTCGGCCTGGGTGCCCGGCACGTATTACTGGCGCGTCGCCACGCTGCGCCCCGAAGGCGTGAAGACGCCGTTTGCCGAGGGACCGCGCGGCCCGTTTGGTGACGGCTCGTCATTCACGCTGATGCCACCGTCTGCCATGGCACCGCCTGAAGTAGGTGAGGGCGGCCTGAAACTGGTCTGGTCTGGCCCGGCGGGCTTCAGCCACCGGGTGCAGGTGTCTCCTGACGCCAGCTTTGCCACCACGGAGTTTGACCAGGTGGTGCCGGGCTCCAGCCTGGAGCTGCCCACCCCTCCATCCGGCCCCCATTTTGTGCGCACCCAGGTGGTGTTGCCCGACGGGCGTGCAGGCACGTGGTCTGCTGCGCAGCGCTTTGAAGTCCCCTACAAGCGCCCATGGGGCCTGCTGTTGCTTCTGTTGCTGCCGCTGCTGTGAGCGCGCGGTGAAAAGAGCCACCCGCCGCCATCTGCGTGAATGGGCGCTCATCGCGCTGGTGCTGGGCGCGGCGCTGGCGGCCGCCATTCGCTGGGACTGGCTGGAGCGTGCGGACTTCTGGCTGTACGACACCAGTGTTACGTTTTCCGGGCGCGCACCGGCGCCCGACATCCTGATTCTGGCCATCGACGAGACCAGCCTGGCGCAGGTGGGCCGCTGGCCCTGGTCGCGCACGGTGCTGGCCGATGCGGTGGATCGCCTGGCGCAAGCCGGCTCAGGCCCCGTGCTGCTCGACGTCATTTTTTCAGAGGCCCCAGCGTGATGACCCGGCGGCGGACGCCCGGCTGGCCGCTGCGCTGGCGCGGCATGGCCGCGTGGTGTTGCCCGTGTTCATGCCGGGTGCGGGCAGCGCGGCGGTGCAGCCTTTGCCGGCATTGGCCGCGGTGGCTCATTTGGGCCACGCCCAGGCGCTGGTGGATCATGATGGCGTGAGCCGCCGCTACATGTCGGCCGAGGTGGCCGACCGCATGGCCTATCCGCACGTGGCCCAGGTGTTGCGGGAACTCTCGGAGCAGCCCCCCAAACCCGTGACCGCTCCCGCTCCCACTCCTGCCAAAGCCCTGCTCGTATCCTTTGCCGGGCCACCTGGCCACTTCACTCGCCGCCCGCTGGCTGACCTGCTGGATGGCCGCATTCCCGTAACGGAGCTCAAGGACCGCATCGTCCTGCTGGGTGCCACGGCCACCGGGCTGGGCGACAACCTGGTCACGCCGCTGGCGGGCAGCAGCGGCACCATGCCGGGCGTCGAGTTTGTGGCCAATGTGTTGGACGGGCAGCGCTCAGGCCCCGCACCGCGCCCGGTAGACGGCTGGGTGCAAGCGGTGCTGTCCATCGCCTTGCTGGCGGTGCTGATGGTGCTGCTGCTGGTCACCACGCCTCAGGCTGCGCTGTGGGCCACGGTGCTGGCGTGTGCGGGTGCCGCGCTGGCAGCGTTGCTGGCGCTGAAACTGTGGGGCCTGTGGTGGCCGCCCGCAGCGGCCATGGCCGCCATGGCGCTCGCCTACCCGCTGTGGAGCTGGCGCCGGCTGGAGGCCAGCCTGACCGCGATGACCCGCGAGACCGGCCGCATGGCCGCGCTGGCGCATCAGGGCAGCGGGCCCGCCGCCCCGCCGTCGGCAACCGCGCTGGATGCAGGCAGCTTTTTTGACCCGGTCGAAACCCGCATCGCGGCCATCACCCGTGCCGTGGACGAGATTGCCAGCGCACTGGCGACCGACGGCAACACGCCCGAGGCGCATCAGCACCGCGAAGACATGATGCGCCACCTGGCCCATGACCTGCGCTCGCCGCTGGTGTCACTGCGCTCACTGGCCGCCAACCTGTCGGGCGACCGGCGGGCTGAAAACATCGCCATGCTCAACCGCATTGACGAATGCGCCCGCCGCGCGCTGGACCTGTCCGAACAGTTTTTGCTGATGGGCCGTGCCGAGGCGCTGGACCCCGCTTTTTTTGGCGAGGTGGATCTGGTGCAAACCCTTCACCAAAGCGCCGACGACCTGATGGAAGACGCCCGCACCACCGGCAGCCGCGTGGAGCGCCGCTGCACGCTGGATTACGCCCCGGTGCGCGGCGACGCCCGGCTGCTGCACCGCGCGCTGCTCAACCTGGGCTGGAACGCATTGCGTCACGGCCCGCGCGGCGGCACGGTCACCCTGTCGCTGGTGGGAACGGCGGCCGGGTACAACCTCACCGTGCATGACGAAGGTGCTGGCTTTGCGCCCGAGGCCATGGCGCATTTGAGCCAGCGTTACGCGCAGGCCAAGTCCACCACCACCGGGCATGGCCTGGGCCTGGCGCTGGCGCGGCTGGTGGCTGAAAAGCACGAAGCCACGCTGACTGCCGAGCACCCGCCCGAAGGTGGCTTCAACATGGTCTTTCGGCTGGCGCGACAATAGTCCTTTGCTTCCAGAAGACCACAAAGGAGAACACCCATGGGCAACCGCCTCACACAAATCGCCACCCGCACCGGCGACAACGGCACCACCGGCCTGGGCGACAACACCCGTGTCTCCAAAAACAGCCTGCGCGTGCACGCCATGGGCGACATTGACGAACTGAACTCCCACATCGGTGTGCTGCTGTGCGAAGACATGCCCGCCGCTGTGCGCACGCTGCTGGTGGAAATCCAGCACCAGCTGTTCAACCTGGGTGGCGAGCTGTCCATCCCCGGCTACGAGCTGCTCAAACCCGAGGCCGTGCTGGCGCTGGACGAAGCGCTGGCAGAGCACAACGAACAGCTGCCCCGTCTGCAGGAATTCATCCTTCCCGCAGGCACTCGCGCTGCGTCGCTGGCCCACGTGTGCCGCACCGTGGCCCGCCGCTCCGAACGCGCCGTGGTGGCGCTGGAAGGTACGGAAACCCTGAAAGACACGCCGCGCCAGTACCTCAACCGCCTGAGCGACCTGCTGTTTGTGCTGGCCCGCGTGCTCAACCGCCACCGCACCGATGGCACAGCGGGTGACGACGTTTACTGGAAGAGCGAGCGCATGGCGCAAGCCGCCGCAGAGTGACGCGCCTGTAAATGCTGCCTACTGGGCCAGCACCCACGCCGCGGCCTGGCTCACCACGTCTTTTTCCAGCCCGTTGAAGCCGTGGTACGCCATGGCCTCACACGGGTCGCCCACATTGTTGCCGCCCCTGAACGTCAGCAACTGCTTTCGCGGAACATTGGCCAGCTTGTCCATCAACAGCGGCATGTCGCTAAAGCTGCATAGCCTGCAACCATCCTGCTCGTGATGCACCACCAGCACGGGAATGCGCAATTTGCCCAGCGCCATGGCCGTCACCGGGCGGCCCTTGTCCTCGGTCAGGATGGTTGACGTCAGCACCACGCCGTCTGGCCCGTCGGCCCCAGCCGATGCAAGCTCCACGGCCACGTGCGCCGCAGACTGGGTGCCGCGGCTCGTGCCCACCAGCCACACGGGCACGCGGGCCTGCGTGCGCAGCCAGGCCATCGCCGCCTTCACGTCGGCCACATGGTCTGGCGTTTGCCGGAAGCCGGACAAAAACGGCGGACTCTGCCGGTCAGACGGGGCGTCAATCACCGCCACCACCAGGCCCTGCTCGGCAAACAACTGGCGCGAACGCACCAGAAAATTGCCCCCGCCGCGCTTCAGGCCGCCATCGGGCGGCAGTTGCAAGCCCCCATCGCCCCCGGTAAACAAAATGACCGCCGCCTTCGGGTTGGGCGGCGTCAGCACCAGCATCCGCTGCGTGACACCGGGGCGCGACGGCACATCCACCACCTGCTGCTGCGCGGGCTGCGCCTGCGCATGAAGCGCAAGGCTGGTCGCGAACAAAAAAAGCCAGTTCCTGATGCTTTTGCCCATGGCGATTCTCCGGTTGTGTTGGCTACCACTCCCCTCACAGCAGAAGAATACTACGGGCACGGGCAGAAGTGGCCTCCCCGTTCTGGCAAAGTACGGATGTATGAGCCACACCCTGAGCGACGACGACAGCTACCAGATCGACATTCCCCCATCATTCATGGCGCTGTTCATCGAACCCGGGCGCCAGAAGCCCAACGCCACGCGGCAGGTGGTTGCCGCCCGCTACGAGCTGTGCGAAGACCTGGCCAGCCTGCTCACCGAAACCGCGAAGAACATGCTGTTCAGCCTGGGCATTTCCGAGCAGCACGTGCTGGAGCGTTGCCACCGCGGCCTGACGACGACCGGCAGCGAGAGCGCAGTGGTCAGCGAGGCCGAAGCGCAATGGGTGATTCGGCGGCTGGCGGAACTGCTGGACTGGCAGGCGCACCTCTCGGGCGACTGGTTGCTATAAATACAATAGCTGCTCGCGCATAGTGGACGAGGGCTGGAGGCCTATTTTATGGGTGAAAGCAGCCTCATTTTCTATTTTATTGAGTGAGATGGACCGGGATGGAGGTGTGCGGTCTGCTCCCGTTGTATCTCGCCATCACGCATGACAAAGCAAGAAAACCGTTGCGAGGGGAGGTGGATCGCACGCAGGGCTGACTACGTGGGAATCCGCTCTAACAGAGCTAAGCGTTTTAATGGTTGAGGGAGGCGCAACGAAGCAGCTCTCCATTTGTGACTTGCATTTGAAAGAGTTTGGTGGATGGATATCTTTGGGCTAGCACCCCTCGAACACTCGCAGTTGTTGACGCCGAGGCGCGTGCACCGAGCGTGACTGACTCCAGTTCATTTGGGTGGAAGAGGTAGTCGCCGTGTTGCTTGCCATGCTCGTTCGGGCGCCATGAGAGGGCACGCCACTCGTGCTCGTACGACCAAGCCAGCTTTTTTGTAAAGCAAACGGCTTGCAGCGTCCGTTCTCTAAGTTCGCTCGTGTCGCCGTAGAGGAGAAAGTCAAGGCCCGAACCCACAATTGGTCTGCCCTCCGAGTAGGCAACCGGCTTGGCCTCTAGCAGGGGAGTGGAAAGCGATTCGATATGCCTGAAACCTAGGACGCATCCCGAATGCGCCTCACCGTAATTTCCCCACATGGCGTCATTGTCGTATTCCGTCGTTACGCAGAGTACGCGAGCCTTGCCCAAATCTTGAGCCTCAATGTGTTCCCGCAGTTCCGCTTCGATTCTTTCATCTGCATCTGGGGCACTGCTCTCAAGCATGTCAAGC
>Ga0116157_10001346_pt1 | contig 24744 bp, 15 predicted proteins | sample AD_UKC048_MetaG_FD_89882 | JGI IMG/M metagenome (GOLD analysis project Ga0116157, IMG submission 89882) | Active sludge microbial communities of municipal wastewater-treating anaerobic digesters from USA - AD_UKC048_MetaG | ecosystem: Engineered > Bioreactor > Anaerobic > Digestate | place: USA... | reverse complement strand
TGACAAGGTTCGGGCTTGGTCAATTTCCCCTTTTTCCCTTTCACCCTTTCACGAACCGGTCTCACACAGATTTCACAGATCCCACAGATTTTTGATCTGCACACCCCCAAAAATTCGTGTAATTCGTGTAATTCGTGGACAACTCTTTTCTCCGTGTCTCTGTGTTAAAACCTCTGTTTTTCTCTGCCCTACTCCGCTTTTCTCTGTGGTGAGATCTTTTTTCTGCGTGGATCCGCGCTGTTCCGCGGCTTCTTTTACATTGGGGATGCCTTATATCTTCCCATTCCCATCTTGGGCCTGGAGGATCTCCAGTATCCTTTCGAAGATATAACCTACGTGGATGCGGTTGGTGAGATCGAGCTTTTCGACGTCGATCTCCAGGACCGGGCCGTTGTGAAAACCGAATTTGGCGACATTCGCCCCGTAGGCTTTGTACCAATGGTTCAGGTTGTTTATCTCCGGGAAATTCCAGCCGCCTTCCAGTTCCATTTCCCGGCCGCGTTGCTGAATCCTTTCCCAAGCCAGGGACGGGCTTCCCTGTAAAAGAATGATCAGATCCGAGGACGGCAGTTGCCTGTTCACGGTCTGGAATTGGGTTCCGAGGTTGTCGAGTTCGTCGTCGGTAAGCAAGCCGTCGGCATGGAACTGATTGCAAAAAACGAGCAGATCCTCGGGCAGGGAGCGGTCCTTCACGTAGCTGCCCGATCCGCTTTTCCCGAGCCGCCGCTGCTGGGCCCGCATTTCCAGAAAATGCAGTTGCAGCTGGTAACACCAGGTTTTTTTGTCACCCAGAAACTTCTCCAGAAGCGGATTCTCTTCCGGCTTTTCATAGAGCGTGTTGATCTTCAGGCTGCGCCCCATGATGGCTGCCAGGGTCGATTTTCCCAATCCGACGTTGCCGGCGATGGTGATCAGTTTGGGATGCTCAGCCAGGTATTTTTCCAGTTGGCGTTCGACGTCTATGGCCTTGAGGGTGGCTTCGGTCTGGGGCAGGGTGACCCACTGGCTGATCCCCGGGCTGGATACGCGCAGTTCCAGGGTTTTTATCTGTTCCGCGATGATATTGACCGTGCGCCGCAGCCACTCCATCTTTTCCACCGCCCTGTCCGCGTTGATGACCAGGACCGGACAGTGGACGTGATTGGCGATAAAATCCTCATACAGATTATTCAGCAACTCGAGGTATTCGGCTGAAATGGCCAGCTCGCTATCGCGTCCCCGTTCCCGGATCCTTTCCTGGAGGGTGGGAACGTCCGCCTTGAAATAGACCAGGAGGTCAGGCTCCCGGACCTGGTCCGTCATCAGCCGGTAGGTGCGCTGGTAGGCGATGAATTCAGGCTCGGACATATTTTGCAGGATGCGTTGGGCTTTGCCGAAAATATGATAATCCTCGGCGAGGGTCCGGTCTTCCAGCACGATCCCCCGGCAGGTCTGGATCAGCTTCTGGCGGTCCAATCTGCCGTTGAAGAACTCGATCTGGGCCATGAAAGCGTTGGCTACAGGATCTTTGTAAAATGAATCCAACACGATGGGATTGAATTTTTCCGGAAAGGCAAACACGCCTTCGGTGCCATTGGGTTTGGGATATACGGATGTCAGGACCTTATTGAGGGGCGCGGAGCTGGCCGCTGCTATAAAGGTGGATTTGCCCACCCCGATATTGCCCACGATCCCGATGCGGATGTTTTCCATGTTCGCTTTTTCCAATTCAAAGTTTATTGACCCTGTCGCTATCTATGCCACAGGTGGTTTACTCGTATGTTAGCGGCTTTGTCTTCCGGTTTTTGCCGGAATCTACTGCCGGCGTCGGTCCAGGGAGCCGTGTGCTCTTTACGCATGCAATCAGGCAGCCATTTATGTATCACGTCTCCCGCATCCAGTAAATTGCCCCGGCGCTGCAAGTCAAGACATTCTTTGGGAAAACTTACCCATGTATCTTTCCGCACAGCCAGGCTGCGGACAAGCCGTTACAGAAAGATCCCAATTCAATTACCACCGCTTCGGATTCTTAACCAAGAGCAGGTTAGCGTCCAGATCCCAGATGTCTGCCCTCCTCCGGCGGATTTGCCGGAAGTCGCCCTGCTATATGCTCGATGTCAGTTATTCGCCGGTAAGCAGGGACTGTCAGTGTTGAACTTATTGCCGCTATTTGACGTTAAAATTGTCCATGAACTGCTGCAAAACCGCGCTGCGTGAGGGATGGCGGAGTTTTTTGAGGGCTTTGTCCTCGATCTGGCGGATGCGTTCGCGGGTGACCTGGAAGATGTTTCCCACTTCCTCGAGGGTGCGGTGGTAGCCGTCGTCGATGCCGAAGCGGAGGCGGATGACGCGTTCCTCGCGGGTGGTGAGGGTTTTCAGAACCTCGTCCACCTGTTTTTTGAGCAGGGAGCGTTCGGCCAGGCGTTCGGGACTGATGATGGTACGGTCTTCGATGAAGTCGCCGAGGATGCTGTCCTCGCTGTCGTGGCCGATGGGCTTATCCAGCGAGACGGGTTCCTTGGAGATGGAGAGGATGCTTTTCACCTTGTCCACCGGGATGTCCAGGACCTCGGAGATCTCTTCCGGATAGGGATCTCGGCCGAGTTTTTGCTGCAGGCGGCGGCTGGTGCGGTTGATCTTGTTGATGGATTCGATCATGTGCACCGGAATGCGGATGGTGCGGGCCTGGTCGGCGATGGCGCGGGTGATGGCCTGGCGTATCCACCAGGTGGCGTAGGTGCTGAATTTATAGCCCTTGCGGTAGTCGTATTTTTCCACGGCGCGCATGAGTCCGGTATTGCCTTCCTGGATGAGGTCGAGGAATTCGAGGCCGCGGTTGTTGTAGCGTTTGGCGATGGAGATGACTAGGCGGACGTTGGCCTCGATCATTTCGTTCTGGGCTTTTTCCTTGTTGCGTTCGGCGCGGTCGATCTCGCGCAGGAGGAAGACGAGGTCGGTGCCGGTCATCTTGGTCTCGAGTTCGACGCGGCGGATCTTGCGGCGGGCGTTCTTGATCTTGCGCAGGGTTTCCACAAAGATGTTGGGATCGATGTTGGTCTCGACGCGCACCTCTTCAAAATCGGCGTCGGATTTCTTGGCGCGGCGGCCGTAGGTGCAGATCTCGTCGATGGTGAAGCGCTTGATGCGGGTAAGGTCGGTGATGCTGGAATAGCTCTCCTCGATGCGCTCCACGAGCGAGCGGATGCGGTAAACCATGCGCTTGATGAGTTTGTCGTTGTAGTTGAGCTGGTTGAAAGTGGTGATGATGTCGTTGCGGAGGGTGTCGATCTCCTCCTGGCGGCTGGCGGTGCCGCTGTCGTCGAAATCGCAGCTGTCGAGGATGCTGCCGATCTTGTCGAAGGTGGCTTCGTTCTTTTTGAGGATCTCGCGGAACTGGTCGATGATCATCACATCCTGTTTTTTGTCGATCCAGGTGCCGATGTCCACGCGGAAGATCTGGTCGAGGCGGACCCTACGCTCGCGGTAGCGGTGCAGGAAGTTGTACATTTCGCGCAGGGTGGAGCCGGACTTGAAGACATTCTGGTTGATCATCTTCTGGTAGGTTTCGATCTTCTGGGCCACACGCACTTCGCCTTCGCGGTCCAGCAAGGGAACACGTCCCATCTCGCGAAGGTACATGCGGACGGGATCGTCGTAAAAGCGCTTGGTCTTGAATTTCTTGGGCGGAGCAGCCTTACGCAGGGCTAGGCCGTCCTTGGTGAGGCGCTTTTCCGTTTCGTCGATGATCTCGATGCCGTCCTGGCGCAGGTCGAAGATGATGTCGTCCACCTTGTCCAGGAAAAAAGCGCTGTTCGGCAGGATGTCGTTGATCTGTTTGAACGTGATGTAGCCTGTTTCTTTGCCCAGGTCAACCAGTTTCTTCAAGCATTCGTTGTAAGTGATCATGCATGCTCCTTGGGATGTGTGAGGCCTATGACAAACCCTTCCGGACGACCCGGCGGGTCAGGCCGCGGTAGGCGGCGGAAAGTTTTTTCTTTTGGTCGAGGAGTCCGAGGTTGTGCGGTTCGGCGGCGATCTTTTTATCCAGATCCAGCAGATCCCTCTGCAACTTGCGCAGTTTCACCTGCTCCAGAATGGCTGCGAAACTCATCTCCTGCAAGTCTTCAAAAAGAAAATCCGCCAAAAGGTCCCTCAACTCCTTGTTTTCCATGTTATCAAGCAAAGTGGCCGGCTCATCGGTGTCCGAGGCCGAAACGTTGGACACGAGATATTTGAATAGATCCCGGTAAGGCTTGTTATTAAAATAATCCGGAGTCAGTTCTCCGGCAAGTGAATTGAAAGAGTTTTTGTCCTTGAGCGCCAGGCAGAGCAGATAGCGTTCCTCGGAAAATTCCTCGAGGGCGGGAATTGACGGCGGAGCGGACTGGTCGGCCGGGGCGGCGGCGCTGCCGGCGGTGCGGCGAAGTTTGCCGAAGAGGGCTCCGGTCGTGATCCCGAAGGCTTCGGAAATGTCTTTGACGATGAGTTCGCGTTTGACCGCGTCGCGCAGGGCGCGGACGGAATCCAGGATCTGGTCGATGCGCTCAGCGGGCGGGGTTTTGCCCTTTTCCTCGGCGATGAAGCGCACGACGTCCCTGGCGGCGGCGATCCTTTCCCGCAGCGCGTCCGGGCCTTTTTCCAGGAGGAAGGAATCCGGATCGTGCTTGCCGGGAAGTTCCACGATGTAGGCGTCCAGGCCCTTGCCCAGGCACATCAGGGCTCCGCGCACGGCGCTTTTGATGCCCGCGGCGTCGCCGTCGTAAAGCATGTAAACTCGCCCGGCGTAACGCGAAACGAGATAGATCTGGTCGTCGGTGAGCGAGGTCCCCAGCGAGGCCACGGAATTGAGAAAGCCGTTCTCAAAGAGGCGCAAAAAGTCGAAATACCCCTCGCAGATCAGCACGGATCCCGCTTTGGAGATCTCGTACTTGGTCTTGAAGAGGCCGTAAAGTTCCTTGCCCTTGGTGTAGAGTTCCGTTCCCGAGGAATTGACGTATTTGCCCAGCTTGCTTTCGGGATCGAGCACCCGGCCGCCGAAGGCGATCACCTCGCCGATGTTGTTGTGGATGGGAAACATCAGCCGGTCGCGGAAAAAGTCCACCAGGTTGCCCGAGTAGTTGCCAAAGAGGCCGGATTCCTTGAGGATGGAAACGGAGTGGCCCTCCTTGAGCAGGTGGTTGAGCAAGGCCTTTTCGCTGTTCAGGGCGTAGCCGAGTTCCAGCGTTTTGGCCGTTTCCGGGCTGAGCGAGCGCTGGGCGAGGTAGTCCAGGACCTGCTTGCCGTGGGCGAAGAGGTTCGAGGTAAAGAAATCCCGCGCGGTGCGGTAGATCTGCAACAATTGCTCGCGCTGGGTGGAGACGACCCTGGTGCGGTCGCTCTCCGGAACTGTCATCCCGACCCGCTGGGCCAGCTTTTTCAGCGCTTCGATGAAGGTCAGTTTCTCGTAATCCTGGACAAAGGTAAAGACGTTTCCCGCCTTGCCGCAGGCGAAGCATTTGTACATCTGCTTCGGCTGGCTCACGTAAAGCGAGGGATGGGTGTCGTTGTGGAACGGGCAGATCCCGCGCCAGTTCGAGCCCAGTTTTTTCAGGGGCAGGTATTCCTGCACCACGTCCACGATGTCGTTGGAGTGGCGAACCTGATCGATAAATCCTTTGTCCATCTTATATCTTCACCAGGGTGACGCCGCTGCCGCCCTCGTTGGGAGGCGGGGTTTCCAGCGAAATCACCTGCTTCTTTCTTTTCAAATATTCGCGCACCTTGCTGCGCAAGGCTCCGGTCCCTTTGCCATGCACGATGCGCAGTGTATGCAGGCCCGCCAGGAAAGCGTCGTCCAAAAACTCGTCGATCAGCGGCTGCGCTTCATCGAAGGTCAGCCCCAACAGTTTGAGTTCAAACCTTGCCGTCACAGTGGCGGAAGTCCTCGCCAAAGGAGCGTTTTCCTTGGCTGGGGGAGCTGTTTTGGCAGCGTAGAGGCTCTCCAGGGGAGTGCGGAAACTGATGCCGTTCATGTCCACGATGGCCGTCTGGTCTTTGATCTCCACCACGGTAGCTTCGGCGTCGAAATTGGCCAGCCAGACCCGGTCTCCGGGCTGGGGCGCCTGGGCGCGTTCGTGCCCTTCGGTTCCGGACTCTGCCAGTTCCGTGCGGATGCTCTGCAACCTGTCAGAAATCTCATGCAATTTTCTTTCCGAAAGTGACTTGCGTTCTTCGCGCTCGAGCTTTTTCAGGCTCTCCTGTTCTTTCTGGTAAAGCTTTTGCTGGGAGATCAGCTCGCTCTGCAATTCCCGGATGAATTTCTGCTTGCGTTCCTTGAGTTCGGCGTCCAACTTGGCTTCGCGCCCTTCCAGCTCCTTGAGTTTGGCCTCCAGGTTGCGGGTCTTCAACTGGTATTCGTAAGACGCCTTGCCCAGCGCTTTCTTCTCCTCCTGCATCTTTTTCAGGAGCGCGGTGAACTCCACATTCTGGGAACCGCTCAGGTGCCGGGCGCGGTCGATCAGCGAGGGCTCCAGGCCCAGCGAGCTGGCCACCTCGATGGCAAAGCTGTCTCCCGGAATGCCGGTGGAAAAGCGAAAGGTCGGCTGCAGGCTTTTCAGGTCGAATTGCATCGAGGCGTTGAGGCAGCCGGGATGGGTTTCCGCGAAGATCTTCAGCGCGGTGTAGTGGGTGGTGACGATCGCCTTGCAATTCATCTGGGTAAAGCGTTCCAGGATGGCCTGCGCCAAAGCCGAGCCTTGCTGGGGATCGGTGGCGGCGCCGATCTCGTCGATCAGCACCAGACTGTTTTCATCGGCGGAGGCCAGCATGCGCTGGATCTTCTGGATGTGCGAGGAAAAGGTGGAAAGCGCGCTCTCGATGGACTGGTCGTCGCCGATGTCCGCGAAAACCTGGCTGAAGAGCCCCACCTCGCTTTCTTCCCCAGCCGGGATGGGCAGTCCGGAAAGCGCCATCAGGCTTAACAAGCCGGCGCTTTTCATGAGGACGGTTTTACCGCCGGTATTGGGACCGCTGAGCAAAATGATCCGCGTCCCGTCACCCAGGTCGAGGTCGAAAGGCACTACCAGCGCGGGTTTTCCCAGCCTCAGGATGAGCAGGGGATGGCGGGCCGAGCTGAGCCGCAAGACCGGTTTCTCCGCGATCCGCGGCATTTTGGCGTCCAACTGGCGGCAAAGCCTGGCGCAGGCAAAGCGGAAATCCAATTCCGCCAGCGCCGCCTGGTTGGCCAGCATCGTCTTGCGCTGTTCTTTGACCAGGGCCGTGAAAGCGGTGAAGATATTGAAGATCTCGCGCTTTTCCTCCTGCTTGAGCAGCTGGAGTTCGTTATTCAGCGGCACCACGGACTGCGGTTCGATGAAGAGCGTGGAGCCCGTTCCGGACTGGCTTTGCACGATGCCGGGAACGTTCGGTCCGGCGCTTTCCTTGACCGGCAGCACATAGCGTTCGTCGCGCCGCGTGATGAATTTGTCCTGCAGGTAGCCTTCGAAGCGGGGATCGTTCACCATCCCCTGCATGGTCTTGAGAATGTTGCGCTGCAAGGAGGAGGAGCGTTTGCGCAGCCGGGCCAGTTCCGGCGAAGCGCTGTCCAGCACCTCGCCCTCGGGATCGAAAATTTCCCCGAAACGCTGGCAGACAAAGGGTAAAGCCTGCACCCCCGACCACAGCTTGTTCAGATCCGGAAGATCCTCCACGGTTTTGGCGCGGGAGGCGATCTCCCCGGCCAGGCGGGCGTTTTGGTACACGCGCTGGAATTCCTCGAAGCCGAAGAGCGAATAGGCGGGATCGGTGAAAAGTTCCGTAAGGTCGGCCAGTTCGCTCAGATCGGGATCCAGCCCCCGCTGCAGGCCTTCCTGCAATTGCCAGACCAGCCGCAAACCCGCCTCGATCGCCGGTTTTGACGCCAGAGGCTGCAGCTGTGCGGCTTTGGCGCGTCCCAGTCCGCTGTGGCAGCGGTGGACTATCTGCTCGGCCAGCCGTCCGTATTCCAGGTCGGCAAAGGACTCCCTATTGCTCATTCTGCTGGTGTTCTTTGTCTTTGTCCTTTTTCAGCGAGTCCAGGATCTTCAGGTATTTGTCCTTCTCCGTGAGTTTCAATTGGGTGAAGAGGTCGTCCTTGAGCGTGTCCACGGCCGCGTAAACCCGGTGCTTTCCGGAATCTTTCAGGGGCGTGGAAACCTTGGGCACATAATCCAAAACCACCATGAGGACGATCACACAGAGCAGGCCGTTGCCAAAGCCGAAAAGCGCTCCCAGGAGTTTGTTGAAGAAAGAGAGGTTCACGGCCTTGAGCAGGCGGTTCATGACGTAAATGAGCAGCCGGATGACCACCATCAGCAGCACTCCGATCAAAATGACCGCCACGAGGGTGGCCAGGATGCCGTGCAGCTTGAAATTCAGGATCAGGCTGTTGCGTACCAGGGGATAAAACTGCCCCACCAGGAAGAAGGCGGCGATCGTCCCCCCGATCCGGATCAGCGCGGCGGCCAGGCCTTTGCGGAAACCCTGCACGAGGAAGATCAACAGGATCGCCAGGATCAGCCAATCGATAAATCCCATCAGTTCACTCCTTTTTTGGCTATAAAAAAAGCAAACAGGGACGAATCCCTGTTGCAATGGTTCAAGTCTAAACGAGAGAAATAGCCCGGGCTACCTCATGTAGCGCTGCATTCTGCGTTGGATCTTGAGCATTTTGCGATACGCAGCGTTGGCCTCGCGTTTCTTGCGTACGCTGGGCTTTTCGTAGGCTTGCTTTTTCTTGATATCGGAGAGGATCGCGGCTTTCTCGCATTTCTTCTTGAATCGTTTCAACAGGTAATCGAAAGATTCATTGTCCTTGGCTACGACTGTCGGCAAACAAATCACCACCTTGTATCTTATTTGAGAATTGCAGAAAATTTGGGGGCCGGGTATCTGTCAAGCGGAAAGTGCCGCCAAAGTCCTGGATCCCATAACCAAAGGCCCCAAAAATGTATTTTCCCGCCCTTTTTCCCCGGTCGGATGCCTCTGGCTAGCTTCCGCCCGACTTCCCGTAGCTTATACGGGAAGTGGACGGGATGTATTCCGGAGGCTCTGGGGAGGAGTGAAAGGGCGGTCTGAAGTTGGAAAAATCAGCGGTGAATAAGATTATTCTTGACAGGTTCTCCGGAAGCGGAAATGGTGACCAAAAATAAACTGGAACAGGAGGTAACTCACGATGAGAAAGCCAATTACGGACTCCCAACCCGCAGTATATAGTGTGTCCGAGCTGCCCCTGTGCCGGCTTGACGAACTCTAACTCCACCGCTTAAGCCCCACTAAAGACCTTCATCCTCTTCCGGCACGGAGCGCCGCATCCGTCTGTTCAGGCGTTTTGCCGGGAAACATCGATTCCACCGCTCCTCTGGCTGCGCCTGGTATCAGCCAAACTGTCAAAATCAAACCACAGACCCGTTACAACCGCATTTTGAACGGAGAAAACCATCCATGTCATCCTTGAGATTTGTTCTAAGTTTTATGCGCAAGCAGAAGTTGAAGTATCTGATGGCGATCCTTTTCATCATCGTCGCCGCTTGCTTCAGTTTCACCACGCCCCTGATCGTCCGCTTCACGGTGGACAGCGTTTTGGGCGGCAAGCCGGTGTCTTTGCCCTATGGCTGGGCCGGCGCGCTCAATCGCTGGCAGGCCGCGTCCTTCGTGCGCGAACGCCTCTGGCTGGCGGCGCTGGCGATAATTTTGGCCAGCTCGCTGGGCCACGCGTTCACCTATCTAAGGGGCAAACTGAGCGCCCAGGTGTCCGAAGAATTCGCCCGGCGGCTGCGCAACTCGCTCTACGACCACATCCAAAGGCTGCCCTACGTCTGGCACAGCAAGGTGCAGACCGGCGACATCATCCAGCGCTGCACTTCGGATGTGGACACCGTGCGCAGGTTCATCGGGCTGCAATTGGTGCAGCTGGGCCGCGGCGTCTTCATGGCGCTGTTGATCCTGCCCATCATGCTGGCTTTGGACAAGCGCATGACGCTGTTTTCGACCTTCGTGGTGCCGGTGATCTTTGCCTACGCCTACGTCTTTTTCCGCCAGGTGCGCAAGCGTTTCCAGGCCGCCGACGAAGCGGAAGGCTACATGACCGCCGTGCTGGAAGAATCGCTCAACGGCATCAGGGTCGTGCGCGCCTTTGCCCGCGAGGATTTTGAGATCGGACGCTTCAACGGCGCCGCGGACGATTACCGCGCCAAATGCCGCAAGCTGATCACCGTCCTGGCCTGGTACTGGGCTTCTTCGGACGCTTTGTGCCTGCTGCAGATCGCCGCCGTTTTCATCCTCGGCGTCGGGCTCTCGATCCGGGGTGAGATCAGTCTGGGCACGCTGCTGGCCTTCAGCACCTACATCGGCATGCTGCTCTGGCCGATCCGCGAAATGGGGCGCATCCTCACCGACCTCGGCCGCGCGCTGGTTTCCGTGAAACGTTTACGCGAGATCATGGAAACGCCGGTCGAGGAAATGGCCGGTCCGTCCCGCATTCCGGAAGGGACGCGGCTGCAGGGGAAGATCGAGTTCCAAAAGTTGAATTTCGCCTACGATCCCGAGCATCCGATCCTGCGCGACATCGACCTCACGGTCGAGGCCGGGGAAACGGTCGCGATCCTGGGCGCCACCGGCGCGGGAAAATCCACCCTGACCAACCTCGTGCCCAGGCTCTTCGACGGCTACGAGGGCCGCATCCTGATCGACGGCAAGGACCTTTCCGGCTACGATCGCCAGGAGCTGCGCCGCCAGATCGGCATCGTGCTGCAGGAGCCTTTCCTCTATTCCCGCTCGCTGGCGGAAAACATCGGCATCGCGATCGGTGACTGCCCCTTGGAAAAAGTGGAGAAAGCCGCCCGGGAAGCCGCTTTGCATGACGCGATCAGCGAATTTCCAGAAGGCTACGGCACCGTCATTGGCGAACGCGGCATCACGCTCTCCGGCGGACAACGCCAGCGTTGCGCGATCGCCCGGGCCCTGATCGGCGACCCCGCCATCCTGATCCTGGACGACGCGCTCAGCGCCGTGGATTCCGAGACGGAGCAGGAGATCCAGCGCAACCTGCTGGACCGCAAAGGCCGCGCCACCACGCTGATCATCACCCATCGCCTGACCGGAGTCGCGCTGGCCGACCGCATCGTCGTCCTCGAACACGGCCGCGTCGCGCAGATCGGCTCGCACCAGGAACTGATCAGCGTTCCCGGCGCCTACCAACGCATCTGGAACATCCAGCACCAGTTGGAAGAGGAAGCCGGATAAGGAGTTATTTATGGATATGCACAAAGAACACGAGTTTGCCAATAAATTCGAATGGCGGCTGTGGCTGTCGCTTTTGAAACAGGTGCTGCCCCACCGCAAACGCATGCTGCTGCTGGCTGGCGTGATGGTGATGAACGCCCTGGTGGACACGCTGCTGCCGCTTTTGACCAAATACGGCATCGACCATATGATCATCCCCCGCACTTACGCGGGCATCGGCACCTTCACGACCGTGTACGTGGGTCTGATCCTGCTGCAGTTTGTGAACGTGTATCTGCTCATCGATATCGCGGGCAGGGTGGAAACCGGGATGAATTATGACCTGCGCCGCCTGGCCTACCGCAAGCTGCAGAGCATGAGCTTCAGCTACTACGACCGCACACCCACCGGCTGGGTCGTGGCCCGCCTGACCTCCGACATTTCGCGCCTGGGCGATATCGTCGCCTGGGGCATCGTGGATCTGATCTGGGGTTTCGCGTTCATGGCCTTCGTGATGGTGGTGGTCTTTACCCTGTCCTGGAAGCTGGCCCTGATCCTGGTGGCGCTGCTGCCCGTGATCGCCTTTATCAGCGTGCGCTTCCAGGTCAGCCTGTTCAGTTCCTTCCGCCAGGTGCGCCGGCTCAATTCAATGATCACCAACAGCTTCGGCGAAGGGATCCACGGCGCCAAAACCACCAAGACCCTGGTGCGCGAGGAAGCCAACCTGGCCGAGTTTTCCGATCTGAACCGCAATATGTACCGCCACGCGGTGAAGGCCGCGACCGCCTCCGCGCTCTTTATGCCGCTGGTGCTGATCGTGTCCTCCGTCGGGACGGGCCTGGTCGTTTGGGCCGGCGGAGCTTCGGTCTTGGCCGGAGCCATCGGTTTCGGCACGCTGGTGGCCTTCATCAGCTACACGATGCAGCTGTTTGAGCCGATCTCCAACGTGGCGCGGCTCTTTGCCGAAATGCAAAACGCCCAGGCCGCGGTGGAGCGCGTGTTTTCGCTTCTGGAACTGCAGCCCGAGATCGTAAGCAAGGTCCCCTTCTCCGAAGAATGGAAGAAACGCCCGATGCGCGGCGAGATCAGCCTCGAGAACGTGGACTTCTCCTACAAAGAGGGAAAGCCGGTGCTGACAAATTTCAGTTTGAAGGTCGCGGCCGGCGAATCGCTCGCCCTGGTGGGCGAAACCGGGACCGGCAAGACCACGCTGGTAAACCTGATCTGCCGTTTTTACGAGCCTACGGGCGGACGCATCCTGATCGACGGGATGGATTACAAGGAGATCCCGCTGCCCTGGATCCACTCCAATCTGGGCTACGTGCAGCAGGTGCCGCATCTTTTCCAGGGCACGGTACTGGAAAACATCCGCTACGGCCGGCTGGACGCCACCGATGAAGAGATCCGCGAAGCCGCGCGGTTGGTGCGGGCGGACGAATTTATCCAAAACCTTCCCGGACAGTATGACTACAAGGTCGGGGAAGCCGGAAACTTGCTCTCCACCGGGCAGAAACAGCTGATCGCCTTCGCGCGCATCGTGCTGGCCGATCCGGCGCTCTTGATCCTGGACGAGGCCACCGCTTCGATCGACACCGAAACCGAACAGCTGGTGCAGGCGGCCATGCACATCGTTTTGAAAGGCCGCACCGGCATCATCGTCGCGCACCGCCTCTCCACGATCCGCCAGGCCGACCGCATTTTGCTCATGCACAAAGGCAGGATCGTCGAATCCGGCCGCCACACCGAACTGATGCAGCGCAAGGGCCGCTATTACGAGCTCTACATGAACCAGTTCATGCAGGAGTATGCGGACCGGGAATTGCAGAAAGAAGCCTGACGTGAATCAGGCAGGCATAGGCCGGGCCTAACAGCCCGGCTTTTTGTGCTCCTGGAGTCTTCAGCAAAGGGGCCACAGAAAAGCGCGGAAAAGCCCTGATCCACGCAGAAATAGATTCACCACAGAGAAACGGAGGGAACAGAGAGGGAGAGAGCAGAGAAAAGAGCTGTCCACTAATTACACTAATTACACGGATTTTTGATGGGTCAATCAGAACATCCGTGGAATCTGTGTGAAACCAGTTCGTGAAAGGGTGTAACACCAAGTCCCGAGCCCATCCCATTAACCCATTAACTCATTAACCTATTAACCTGAAAGAACCCAGCCTGAGCCGGCTATTGGTACAGGAAACGCTTGATCTTTTGGGTGGCCGTTTTCTCGAAGGGTTCCCTCTGCTCGACTATCTTCTGGACGCGGGAAAAGGAGGAAAGGTTTTGGTTGGCGTGGGCGCGGATCTCTTCCAGGAGATTGAGGATGAGTTTTTCGGCGGGAACGCTGCTCATTTTGTCCAGATGGTAATGCTTGTTCAGATATTCCTGGTTCAGATAGACACGGGCGGTGAGCTGGCCTCCGGATTGCAGGACCAGCGATTCCAGGACGGCCTCCTGCTCGTTGAGTTTGGATTCCACTTCTTCGGGATAGATGTTCTCGCCCGAGGCGGTCACGATCACATTTTTGCAGCGTCCGACGATGTAGAGGTCGCGTTTCTTGCGCAGGATGCCCAGGTCGCCAGTCTTGAAGAATCCATCCTCCGTGAAGGCCTCCGCGGTGCGCTGGGCGTCCTTGTAATAGCCCTTCATCACTGTGTCGCCCTTGACCTGGATCTCGCCGACGCGGGTTTTGGGATCTGGATCGGCGATGCGCACCTGCAGCGTGTCCAGAGTCTGGCCGGTACCGCGGAAACGAATGTTTTGCGGATTGCTGCCGGCGATCAGCGGCGAGGTTTCCGTCAGGCCGTAACCGATGGCGTAGGGAAATCCCGCTTCGTAGAGAAAGCGTTCCACCTCGTAGGAGAGCAGGGCTCCGCCGATCCCAAAGAAATGGAGCTGGCCGCCGAAGGTCTTCATCAGTTTGTTGCCCGCCACTTTATGCAGAAGTTTACGTGAGGGCGGCATGGAGTAGAGTTTTTTGAAGAGGGGATTGCCCGTCAATTGAGGGTAGATCTGCATCTTGAAGATCTTTTCAATGATCAGCGGGACGGTCAGGATCAAGGTGGGACGGATCTTTTGCATTGCCGGGATCAGGACCCGCGCCGTGGGAGGCTTGTCCAGATAATAGACGCAAGCGCCACACATCATCGGAATGATGAAGCCGATCGTGCATTCATAGGTGTGGGACAAAGGCAGGACCGAGATCAAACGGTCGTGTTCGTTCAGTGGCTGGAATTGCGTGGTGATATAGGCGTCCAGGAAAAGGTTTTTATGAGTGAGCATCACGCCTTTGGGGCTGCCCGTGGTCCCGGAAGTGTAGATCAGCGAGGCCAGGTCATCGGGATGGACCTTGGTGTCGATGGCGCCGATCGCTTTCAGGGCTTGGTTTTTTAGTTTCTGGATCTGCTTGCCCTGTTCGTAGATGAAGTCGCTGAGTTTGTCTTTGGGCGCGCGGGTGGGCAGGGGTTCGAAGTTGTCCAGCGCCACCAGGACGATGTTCGGATCGAGTTCGGCGTATCCGATCTTGTCGTATTGGGCCGAGGACACGAAGACCAGTTTGGCTTCCGAATGCCGCAGGATCTGCAAAATTTCGTTGACGTGGAAATCGGTGAGGATCGGCACCACGACAGCCCCCATGGAGGTGATCGCCAGATAAGCGATCCCCCAATTGGGCATGTTTTGCGCCAGGATCGCCACCCTATCGCCCTTGACGATGCCCTGCTCGCCCAAAAGCAGGATCACGGCGTCGATCTGGGCCCGCAGATCGCCGTAGGTCAAAGGTTCGCCGTCAACAGTGGAGAGGGCCGGCCGCCGGGGGTAAAGCCGGCAGGTCTCATCTATCATGCTTTTGAGGGTGAGGTCGGAGGTATCGGTCACACGTTCTCCCGCTTGCTTTATTGATAAGGATAAGGTAAGCGATCACGCGGTTAAAACGAGAGACATTTTCCCGCCTGGGTCCCAAACTCCCTTCCTGCCGCGCAGGCGGCCGGCGCAGAAGCACTTTCCCCTTGACAGCAGAGCACTTTCCTGACGATGGTGTGAGCGTCTCAAAACACAATGAGGATTTGATGAAAGAAGGTTTCATACCCAAAAACGACTTCCACTCCATCTTCTTCACCGATAAGGCGGAGGAGTGCAGTGACGATATAAAATCGCTGTTTCTGCGGCATCTGGAATACTCGCTGGTCAAAGATACCACCACAGTGCAGGCCTGGGACGTGTATTACGCCTTGTGCCTGAGCCTGCGCGACCGCCTGATCGAGCGCTGGCTGCGCACGCAATACGAATACCGCAAACAGGACGTGAAAAAAGTCTATTACCTGTCCATGGAATTCCTGATCGGCCGCCTGCTCGGCAACACGCTGATCAATCTCGGCGAGTACGACAACAGCTACGACATGCTCAAGGACCTGGGCTACGCGCTGGAGGACATCGCGGAGATGGAACCGGACATGGGCCTCGGCAACGGCGGTTTGGGCAGGCTGGCGGCCTGTTTCATGGATTCGCTGGCTACCCAGGCTTATCCCGCCTACGGCTATGGCATCCGCTACGAATTCGGGATCTTCAAGCAGTCCATCATTCAAGGCTACCAGGTCGAAGAGCCCGACCACTGGCTAAAAAAAGGCTGCCCCTGGGAGATCCAGCGCCCGGAGATCACTTACCGAGTCCGTTTCGGAGGGAAGGTCATTACCGAGGAAATGCCGGACGGCCGCAGCCAGCACCGCTGGGTGGACACCAACGACGTGATGGCCGTGGCCTGGGACATCCCGATCCCCGGCTACAAGGTCGACAACGTCAACAACCTCCGTCTCTGGCAGGCTACGGCCACCGACGAATTTGACCTGGATTACTTCAACAACGGCGACTACGTGCGGGCCGTGGAGCAGAAAAACATCTCGGAAAACATCTCCAAGGTGCTCTATCCCAACGACAACATCCACTTGGGCAAGGTGCTGCGCCTGGAGCAGGAATACTTTTTCGTCAGCGCGACCCTGCAGGACATCTTCGCCCACTGGATGCAGGACCACGACGACCTCCGCGACCTGCCGGAAAAAGTGGCCATCCAACTCAACGACACCCATCCCGCCCTGGCCATCCCGGAAATGCTGCGCATCCTGATCGACGAGCAGCGCCTGAATTTCGAGACCGCCTGGGAGATCGCGCGCGGCTGCTTCAGTTACACCAACCACACCATCCTGGCCGAGGCGCTGGAAAAATGGAGCGTTGACCTCTTCGAACAAATGCTGCCGCGCCATCTGATGCTCATTTACCAGATCAACAACTACGTTTTGGGCGACGTCACCCGCCTCTACCCCGGCAACATCATCAAAATGCGCAACCTGAGTATCATCGAGGAAGGCGCGGAGAAAAAACTGCGCATGGCCCAGCTTTGCCTGCACGGCTCACACGCTGTGAACGGAGTGGCCGAGCTGCACACGCGTATACTCAAAGAACGCATCTTCCCCGATTTCTACGAACTGTATCCGCAAAACTTCCAGAACAAGACCAACGGCATCACCCCCCGGCTCTGGCTGCGCGCCTGCAATCCGCAACTGGCCAGCCTCATCACCGAACACATCGGCGAAAGCTGGGTGGGCAACCTCGAATATATCCGCGGGATCGAGAAATACAGCGCCGATCCGGAATTCCAGGACGCTTTCCTGGAGATCAAATCCATCAATAAAAAAGCCCTGAGCAAGTACATCTACCGCGAAACCGGCATCCGCACCAATCCGGACAGCATCTTCGACGTGCAGATCAAGCGCCTGCACGAATACAAGAGGCAACTGCTCAACGTATTGGGCACCATCGCCCGCTATTGGCGCATCAAGGACAATCCGGAGGCTGATTTCGTGCCGCGCACCGTGATCTTCGCCGGCAAAGCCGCCCCGGGGTATTTCCTGGCCAAGCGGATCATCAAACTGATCAACAATCTGGGTGAAGTGGTGAATAAGGATCCCGTCGTGCGGGACCGCCTCAAAGTGGTGTTTTTGCCTGATTACACGGTATCCCTGGCGGAAAAGATCATCCCCGCGGCGGACGTTTCCGAACAGATCTCCACAGCTGGCTTTGAGGCCAGCGGCACGGGCAACATGAAATTCGCCCTCAACGGCGCCCTGACCTTGGGCACGCTGGACGGCGCAAACGTGGAAATGGCGGAGGAGATTGGCTCCGAAAACATGTTCATCTTCGGGCTGAATGCCCAGCAGGTCAGCGAACTCAGGCAAAACGGCTACAATCCAAATCAGTTTTACAGGGACGATCCCGAGATCAAGCGGGCCATCGACTCCATCTCCTCAGACCTGTTTTCCCGCCGGGAACCGGGGATATTCGCGCCGGTGGTGGATTCGCTCCTCAAGGACGGCGATCCTTACTGCATACTGGCTGATTTCAGATCCTACCTGCAAGCATCGCAAAATATTGACGCCCTGTACCTGGACCACCGGGAATGGGCCAGAAAGGCGATCCTGAACGTGGCCCGGACGGGAAAATTCTCCTCGGACCGCGCCATCCGCGAATATGCGCAGGACATCTGGGACGTGAAACCCATCCTGCTGGACTTGCATTAAAGGACTTGGATGCCTCTGCGAACGGGAACTGAGACAGCGGCCAGATTTCTGTTGGCCGTGGTATTCTGCTTCGCGGTCCAGGCTGCTGCCGCCCAGGTGGTCATCAACGAAGTTTGCTACGACCCTGTGGGTGACGATACCGGCTATGAATGGATCGAGTTGTACAACGCAGGGAGCCAGGATGTGGATCTGGAAGGCGCGCTGCTCATGAGCGGGGGGGGCTATCTTTCAGACCGTCTTTGAGATCCCGCACTACATTTTACGCTCCGGCAGGTTTCTACTGATCGGGGAATCTCAGATCCCGCAAGCAGTTTTCCACACCAACCTCGCCTTCCAGAACGGAGGCGCGTTAACGGACGGCATCCGCTATGTGAGCCCGGACGGGTCTTACACGGACACCGTACTCTACGATGCGCCCAACGGGGGACTGCCGGATGATACCGGAACGGAAGGAACATCCTTCGCCCCGGACGTGCCGGCAGGCTGGTCTTTGGCGCGGATCCTCGATGGACTTGATACCGACGCTTGCGCAGCCGACTTTTTGGCTGAGCAAAATCCAACGCCCGGAACAGCCAACCATATCTACGTGGATTACGCACTGCTGCTTCCCCAAACCTGGCAGGAAGGCGGTTCCTGGCAACTGAGCCTCTATGTGCAGAACCAATCCGCGATCGCGACGCCGGTCCCAGCTGAACTGACCGTCCTGCTCGATGGCCTGCAGATACAGACAGAATCCGTTGCCTGCATCGCAGCTGGTGATTCCTTGCACCTCGTTTACAGCCTTCCCGTATCCGACACCTGGAACCATGAGCTGGAGGTCCGTCTGGAACTTACCGACGATCCGGATCTCAGCGACAACCACCTCAGTTTGAACCTGTTCCAGGAAAACTTACTGCCGCCGCTGATCAATGAAGTCATGTACGCCCCCAACACCGGCCGCCAGGAATGGATCGAGCTGTGGGTCCGGTCGGACAGTTTGCGGACGGAATATACGCTCGAAGACGCCGCCCACAACACAGCCAGTTTCTCGCTTCCGGGCTCCGCCGGCTACTATGTGATCTGCTCGAATCCCATGCAAATGCTGACGGAATATATCGACTGCCCGGCCCACGCCGTCATCGAAACGACCGGCTGGCCCGCCCTCAATAACGATGGCGACAGCATTTTCCTCTATGACGGCTCTGGTAATCTGCTCGATCAGCTGACTTACACCGGTCAGGCCTCCCAACAGGGAAAGTCGCTGGAACGCTATCTGGACGGGGATTTGGGCCCTGCCTGGCGCTATTCACTCGCTTCGGCGGGAGCCACACCCGGCCAACCCAACAGCCAGAGCACCCCACCGCCGGCTTTTTCCGGAACGCTCAAACTCACCGGAAGTCCCTTCAATCCCAAGTCCGGAGAAAACGTCAGCATCCTCTACAATCTGGCCGCGGAAGCGAACTATCTGAACTGCAGCGTGTATGACCGCGCCGGACACCGCGTGGGAGTTTTGGCGGACAACCTTTCAATTCCGAAGCAGGGCACGGTGGTCTGGAACGGCCGCGACGCAGGCGGAAAATGCCTGCCCCGGGGTTTGTATGTCATCGTTTGGGAATCCCGCGCCAGCACCGGCGGAAAGATCCTGCGCCGGCAGCTATCCGCCGCCCTTTACGATTAGTTTTTGAAGGATGATATGGTAGGAATAATCAGAACTTACACCACGATCGGCATCGACGGCCAGCAACTGACCGTGGAATGCGACTCCAAGGCACAGGTTTTTGCCGTGAACATAGTAGGCATGGCCTCCAACGCCGTCAAGGAAAGCAAAGACCGCATCTTCGCCGCCTTGAGCAACTCCGGTTTTGACGCCGCGATCCGCCGTTTCACGATCAACCTCGCCCCCGCGGACATCAAGAAGGACAGCGCCGCGCTGGACCTTCCCATCGCCATTTCCGTGCTGCAGAGCATTAAGCAGTTGCCAGTCGAATACCTCACCAAAACTGCGATGATCGGCGAACTCTCCCTGGACGGGAATCTGCGCCCGGTGAAGGGTGTGCTGCCTATCGCCCTGGCCGCCATGCGCGATGAGATCGACACACTGATCCTGCCTTATGAAAATGCCGAGGAAGCCGCGATCATCGACGGTTTGCGGGTCATACCGGTAACGTCGTTGCGCGAGGCCGCCCAGTTCCTGCGCGGGGAGATCCAGATCAAAGCTGCCTCCGTGGACCGTGACAAGATATTTTCCGTGCTCAACGATTTTCCGCTGGACATGCATGATGTGAAAGGCCAGTTTCAGGTCAAACGCGCTTTGGAGGTTTCCGCCGCCGGAGGCCACAACCTGCTGATGATCGGACCTCCCGGCAGTGGCAAGACCATGCTGGCCCGCCGCGTACCGACGATACTGCCAGAACTCTCTCTGGACGAAGCTTTGGAGGCCACCAAGATCCATTCCGTGGCGGGCTATTCCAAACACTTCCGCAACGGAATCCTGACCACGCGGCCCTTTAGATCTCCTCACCATACCATAAGCGATATCGCGTTAATCGGCGGAGGAGCCTTCCCGCGTCCTGGCGAAGTATCCCTGGCACACAGCGGTGTCCTCTTTTTGGATGAGCTGCCCGAGTTCAAACGCGGCGTGCTGGAAGTGATGCGCCAGCCTTTGGAAGACGGAGTCGTCACCATCTCCCGGGCTGCGAGCAGCCTGACTTTCCCGGCCGAGTTCATGCTCATCGCCTCCATGAATCCCTGCCCCTGCGGCTATTTCGGATCCAACATCCCCAATCACGATTGTAAATGCGAGTTCGGGGCGATCCAGCGCTACCGCAGCCGCATCTCGGGGCCGCTGTTGGACCGCATCGACATCCACGTGGAAGTGCCCTCCGTCAGCTATTCCGACCTGGCCGCGCTTCCTTCCGGCGACCGTTCCGCCGATATTAGAAACCGCGTCAACAAAGCCCGTTCCATCCAGCGTGCCCGTTTTGCGGAAGACGGCATCTACTGCAACGCCCAGATGAATTCCAAACTGCTGCGCAAGCATTGCCAGCTCGATTCCGCCAGCCAGTCGCAAATGCAGCACGCCATCGACCACCTGGGATATTCGGCGCGCGTTTTTGACCGCATCCTCAAGGTTTCGCGCACCATCGCGGACCTCGAAGGCCTGCCCAACATAAACAGCGACCACATCTCCGAGGCCATCCAATACCGGACTCTGGACCGCAAATACTGGGGCTAGCGTATGAATGACGCAGAAGATTTTACCGGTCCAGAGACAGCCAAGGCGCTGGAAAACTTCGCCTTTTCGAGTGAGCGGACCGATTCCGACCTGATCAAAGCCCTGGCCATGGTCAAACTGGCGGCCGCGCGGGTGAATGCGCGCCTGGGCTACATTGTGCAAGACATAGCCGGTGCAATCGAACAGGCCTGCCAGGAGTTCATCGGCGGCCAGCACCATGCCCTCATAAAATGCGATCCTTACCAGGGCGGGGCCGGCACTTCCTTGAACATGAACGTCAACGAAGCCCTGGCCTGGCTGGCCTCACGGGCTCTCGACCCCTATTTCGATCCGGGCCAGGAGCCCTGGCCGGTGGATCCCCTGGAACACGTAAACCTGCACCAGTCCACCAACGACGTCTTCCCCACAGCGGTTAAACTGGCTGTTCTGATCAAACTGAAAACTTTGGAACAGGGCATCGCCGCGCTGCAGGAAGCCTTGCAGGATAAGGAACGCGAGTTCGCGGACATCGTCAAGATGGGACGGACGGAATTGCAGGACGCGGTCCCCATGACCCTGGGCATGGAGTTCGGCGCCTGGGCGGAAGCGATTTCCCGCGACCGCTGGCGTGTCTTCAAATCCCGCGAACGGATCAAGACCCTGAACCTCGGCGGAACCGCCATCGGCACGGGACTGGGCGCTCCGCGCGACTACATTTTCGCCGTCACGGAAGAACTGAAGCGGGTCAGCGGGCTATCCATCTCCCGCGCGGAAAACCTGGTTGACCAGACCCAAAACCTGGACTCGCTGGCCGAAGTTTCCGCCATGACCAAAGCCTTGGGCGTGAACCTGCTCAAGATCGCCAACGACCTCAAACTGCTCAACAGCGGCCCTGACGCAGGTTTTCGCGAGATCGTCCTGCCCACAATGCAGAAAGGTTCCAGCATCATGCCCGGCAAGGTCAATCCGGTGCTGCCCGAAGCTGTTTGCCAGATCGCGCTCAAAGCCATCAACGACGACAACCTCGTCGCCCTCGCCGCCGCGCAGGGACAATTGGAACTCAATGCCTATCTGCCTTTGGTCGCGCACACTTTGCTCGGTTCGCTGCAGAGGTTGAACGCAGCTTGCGTCCTGTTCGCGGAAAAATGCGTCCGCGGCATCAAAGCCAATGCTGAAGCCTGCCGCGCCGGATTGTTGGGAGCCAAAGCCCTGGCCACTTTTCTCTTGCCCATTCTGGGCTACGATACCGTGGAAGAGATCAGGGAAACCGCGAAATCTGAGCAGCGCGGGATCCGCGAGATCGTTTTGGAGCGCGGACTCCTGACCGCCGAGCAATTCGACGGCCTGCTAAATCCGCGCCGGATGTACAAACTGGGCTATTCTGACGATGACTACGAAGGAGGCGGCAAATGAGCGGAACACCGCGCGGAGAGCGGCTCAACATCACGCTGGTCGGCAACCGCAACGCAGGAAAATCCTCGCTGATCAACGCCCTGGCGGGGCAGGAGATCGCCATCGTGTCGGAAACTCCTGGCACCACGACGGATCCGGTCGACAAACGTTACGAACTGCTGCCCCTCGGCCCCGTCACTTTTTACGACACCGCCGGACTCGACGACGTCGGCGAACTCGGCGCCAAACGCGTTCAGGCCACCTACAAGATCCTCTGGCGGACCGACATCGCCCTCTTCGTGAATGACGGCGCGGCCTTTTCCGCCAGCGAACTTACGGCTTTGGAGCACATCCGGGCCATGTCCATCCCGCTTCTGATCGTGTTTAATAAATCCGACGCCCGGCCGCCAGATCCTGCCAACCTGGAATTTTGCGCGTCCCATAAACTGCCCTGGATAGCGGTTTCCGCCCTCAAGCAGGAAAACATCACTACCGCCAAGGAACTCTTGATCTCGCTGGCGCCGCAATACATGAAGGAAGAGCGTCCGCTGGCCGGAGATCTTGTTTCTGCCGGAAACCGCGTCATTTTGGTTACCCCGATCGACCTCGCCGCGCCCAAGGGGCGCTTGATCTTACCGCAGGTGCAGGTCATCCGCGAACTCCTGGACCACGATGCGGTGGTCACCGTCGTCAAGGAACGCGAATTGGAATACGCCCTCGAGACCTGCAAAAAGCCGCCGGACCTCGTTATCACTGATTCCCAGGTCATCCTCAAGGTGGTGGGCGACCTGCCGGAAAGCGTGCCTTTGACTACTTTTTCCATCCTTTTTGCGCGCTACAAGGGCGACTTGGATATCCTCGCGGCGGGCATCGCAAAGATCGACAAACTCGCCGACGGCGACCGCATCCTCATCGCGGAAGCCTGTTCCCACCACGTGCAAGCCGACGACATCGGCCGGGTGAAGATCCCGCGCTGGCTGAGCCAGTACACCGGCAAGGATCTCAGCTACGAGGTCTACACCGGCCACGATTTCCCGGAAAACCTGGAGGAATACGCGCTTGTGATCCATTGCGGCGCCTGTATGCTGAACCAGGTAGAAATGAGCCGCCGCATCATGGAAGCCCAACGCCGCGGCGTGCCCATTACCAATTATGGCCTGACCATTTCCAAGGTGCAGGGAGTTTTCGAACGCGCCGTCGCACCGCTCTATCGCTGATAATAACTACTCACACCGCCTGACAATGGAGTGGCAAACAGGTTTAAGATAAGGAGCAGAGATGATCCGCTACGTTCCGGACTTTATCTTGCAGCGCTATGCCGAAGGAGTCATGTCAGGCTCGTTCGCGGGCTTTGTGCTGCTGGCCGACATTGTTGATTTCACCCGTATCGGGACCGACCTGCAGAAACACGGCAAGCAGGGGGCCGAGGAACTGAGCGAACTGTTGCGTTCCGCGTTGTCGGGACCCATCGAGATCATCAGAGAGAAGGGCGGCTTCGTCAGCCTTTTTTCCGGAGACGCGGTTTGCGCGATCTTTCCGGACGCTGATCCCACCAATGTTGTAGCCGCTGTAGATTCCATCTCAGAGTTGTTCAAAGCAAAACCAGCTCTCCCCACTTCAGCCGGGCCCATATCTCTGAAAGTACGGCAGACCGTGGCCTATGGCGACATCCGCTGGAAGATCTTCGTCAACGAAGTCCAAAACGAATATGTATTTTCCGGACCGGTCTTCGCGGAATTGGCCGAACTCGCCGGCCTCAAGGCGGAGCTGGCTTTCTCCGTGGCTGCGCGCCGTCAACTCGAACTTAACAAAAGCGATTCTGCCCAAGCTTACATCAAATCATCCAGCCTGCCCCATCCATCAGTTCCGGAGCGCTCTACTATAGCGACTGCTCCGAAAGTCTCAACCAAATTCCTCAATCCGAAATATTCTGCACTCGAACCACCTCCTGAGATCCGTTCCGCGGCCTTTTGCTTTGCCAGTTTGGAGGGCGTCCCGCCGGAGCAGAGAAGCGCCGCGATCGCCTGCATTGAACGCCTGGCCGACGTTTACAACGGTTTCGTCAACAAACTGGATGCCACCGACAAGGGCCTGATCGCCATCGTCATGTTCGGCTTGCCCAAAACCTCGGGTAAAACCCTGGAGCAGATCAGCGGATTTGCGCTTGAACTGATTTCCGAATTGCCCAGCCTGGCTTTGGGCCTGAGCTGCGGCTCGGTTTTTGCCGGACGCATCGGTTCCGACGAGGATGGTGAATACACCGCGTTGGGTTATCCGGTCAATTTGGCGTCGCGTTTGATGGCCAGGGCCCGGCCCGGCGAGATTTTGACCGACGCCAATTTCTGGCAGGAGCATTACCGCATTTACCCCTTCACTTTTCTCGGT
>Ga0116157_10001342_pt1 | contig 24780 bp, 30 predicted proteins | sample AD_UKC048_MetaG_FD_89882 | JGI IMG/M metagenome (GOLD analysis project Ga0116157, IMG submission 89882) | Active sludge microbial communities of municipal wastewater-treating anaerobic digesters from USA - AD_UKC048_MetaG | ecosystem: Engineered > Bioreactor > Anaerobic > Digestate | place: USA... | reverse complement strand
GAGATAGCAGAGCTTTACAAGAAGCCAAAGATTTGGATAATACCACTTATCTCAATCCTGCTTATTATTATAAGAAATATAACAGTAACTTTAGTAGAGCAGGTAACGAAATCCCTTTATCCGAACGAGATAGACTAATTAGAAGTGCTTTATATCAAGTTATGCAGGTCTTTGATACGGTTAGATACGCAGCTAATAAGGTGCAAGGCAATAAAGTAGCCAATCTCTTGTTAGGCAGAATATTCAAAGATACTGTAGTTACCAATGTGGTTTTTTATGTTTCTACTCAGTTATATGTCTATAGCGAAATCTTCAAATCATCCAAAAGCTCAGATATGAAGGCAATTATTGAAAAGGTCTATAAAACCAGAGAGAAATGGATAACAGGCTTATCTACCAAATATATGCGGATACAAATGACTAAAATAACTCAACAAAATCCTTATGCTGTCTATTTTGAGTTATGGTCTTATTATAAGAGACCTGGTAGAGATAAAGGTTATTATAATAGAGCAATGGATTTTGGTGTCTATACCAGTGGTGGAACTGCAATGGCAGGTATTAGATCTAAAGATGATTTACCTACTCTTAATGAGTTATATGGTTGGTTTAAGAGAAGAGAAGCAGCAGGTTTGTATAGACCTATGGTAGCAGTAGGTTGGAGATCAAGACGCAAATACGGATTAAGTTATAAAGAGCCTAAAAACTGGTTATTGAAACCTTATGCAGCTGCATATTTGACTTGGATAAGAATGCAGAGAAGATTTAAAAAGAGAGGCAAGTTAGCACCTTTTGGCAGTTTTGCCAAATACAATAAACGCAATACTATCTATCAGACTACCATCTTTACTGAGATATTCAATAAATATATGGCTTATGTCCTAAAAAGAGTAAAAGTTGAGAAAGCTGAGATTATAGAAAAAACAGAAGATAACTTCAAGTTTAAGGTTGACAGGTTAATCAGATCTATGAATAAGAATCTGAAGAGAACAGACCGAGACCTCAGGTCTCTTAATTATCTGATTAGAACTAAGAATATCAGAGATATAAGTTATGCTGCTATTCAAAGTCAGTATCAGGTAACAGACCTGAAGAAGTTAGTCAAGTTAGCTAAAAAGTTAGAGATTAAAGTATAAGAAGGATAAAATGGCAAAAACTACTAATGAAGTAAATCTTGTTTGGAAAGTCAAGGGACAGAATGAATTAGCATCTGCAATCAGAAGTATTGGCAATGCTATTAAATCTATTGACTTTGATAAACTCTCCGAAGTTACAGGTGTAGCTTCAATCTTAAGTAGTTTACAGAGTAATAAATTCAATTTTGATGTTACTACAGGAACAGGTATAGCCAATTCCATTAAGCAAGTCAATAGTTTATTAGATGAACTCAATCAAGTAAAAGAATTAAGAGATGCAATAAATAAACAACCTCAAACTATAGGCTATTATAAATCTGTAGCTCAAACTGCTGTTGGTATCCCTCCAGAAATGAATCTTAAGAACCTAACCAATATGCAAAGAAAGTTAACTACAGAAATGAATAAAACAATGGATGAGGAGATTAAACATACTTTAGGTTCTTTAAGAAGTATTGTTATCAAAGCTAAAGAGACTGTTAAAGGTGGCAACTTAGAAGGTCAATTCATTAGTCCTGAGATTAGAGAACAAGTTAATGTAGTAACCAATTTCAGTGATATATTCCGAGATGCTTTACATAAGAATTTTGCCAAGTTCAAAGGCATAACAGGAATGATAGGTGAATCTATAGATAGTATCTTTAGAAATATGTCTCAAGAAACAAGAGATAAAGTTATTTATTCTACCAAACAAGAAATTGCTAAAACCAAAGAACAACTAAGATTGGCAAAAATTGAATTATCACAATCTAAAGAACCTGGAGACATCTTAAATAATGCTCTTAATGTCCAAAGAATTGAAGTTAAACTAAATAATCTTAGACAACTACAGACTCAGTATAGTCAAGCAGTTAAAGTTTTAAGCAAACAGGAAGCAGATGCCAGAGCTGCTGGTGGAGTAATGAAGAATGTCCAAAGTGCTAAAGCTAAAGCAGATGTAACAGCTAACGCAGATGATTTGGGCAAGTTATTTAAGGATGTTTTATTTATCAATAATAAAGCTTCTGCTAAAGCTGTATCTGAAGCAATTGAACAAAGAGAAAAGGACTTAATAGACTTCATTACCAAAAGTCCTGTTTATTCTATGACGCCTGAAGAAAGAATTAAGTTCACGGGTGAGAGTGTAGCCAAACAGCAAGATATAATCAGATACAGAGAATTATTAGGCAGAAAGCAGAATGTTGTTTCAGAAACAGAATTTCAGGCTATGCAAGCAGGTAAGAAAATTTATGAAGTTCCTGCCAACTTTACTCCTCAATACTTAGATGAACTCAAGAATAGAATTAAAAATTATTCATTTACCAGTAAGAATCTGGAAGGTTTATTAACTCAGCTAGATGCCTTAGGTAAGTTAACGGAAAAATATCCTGCTAAAGAGAAGTTATTTTTAACAGATGAAGAGGCAGAACAAGTTGCTCAATATATGCTTGATTTCAAAAGTATGTCTAAGAAAATAACTTCCGAATTGGGTAAATCTAAGACTATGGCTGTAGGAGAAGCTACTCGGAAGTTAGCACCTGAAGAATATACCAAAGCTGTAACAGCTGCTAAACCTGCTTATGCTATGATGGGAGAAGTAGAGAGAGCAGATGCTTTGAATAACTTGTTACTAAAAAGAAAAGATTTGGAATCTCAAATCTCTGCAGTTAAGAAACAAATAACGGGACTTAATGAAGCAGATGATAAAGCTCATATTGAAAAGTTACAGAAACTCAGTCAGGAACTTAATCTGACTAAGGTTAATGCAGATAGTATTAAAGTAGTAAACAATGATATAAAAGCAGACAATAAGAAAGCAGAAGCAGAAGAGAGAAAAGCTCGTCAAGAAGAAGCTGCTCGTATTAAACAAGATAAAGATGAAGCTAAGAAGAAAGCTGCAGAAGATAAATTGGCATTAAAACAAGATGCAGAGATAAAAAGGCAAAATGATAAAGAAGCCAAAGAACGAGAAAGACAGCAAAAAGCAGAAAATAGACAGAGAGATAAAGAAGAACGAGAAAGACAGAAGCAACAGACAGCAGAACAAATACAGGCTAAGAAGCAGTTAAATGAAGAAGAGAAGATAGCTAAGAAAGATATTGATTTAGAGTATGATACTCAAAGAAAGATAGTAGAGTTAGATGAACAAAGACAGGTTTATGCAGGCAAAAGAATTAACTTAACTGCTGTCCTAAATAAGAAAGAAGAGTTATTAACCAATAACGCTTATTTACAGAGAGATATAGAGACCAGATTAAATGCTTTAGGTGCACAAAGAGCCAAATATCTCCAAATGCATAATGATTTATTGCGTTATGACAGGATGTTAGCCAATGCTGTAACAGAAGAAGAAAGACAACAAATAGCCTTAGAAAAACAGCAATATATGCAGTCTCAAAACGAAGAGATGTTACAGTTACATCAATTACAAATGGAGAAACAACAGAATGATTTAACCCTAATCAGATGTAATCTCTTAATTAAGACAGGTGCAGCTCATAAAGAAAATATAATGGCTACTATAGGACACTATCTTAGTCTGGATAAGATTGTATCTCGTATGTCTTTCGTTTGGACTGCTATGTTTTCCTATCAAGCAATGTATGCCATTCAGAATGGTTTTAGGGAAGCTACAAATGCAGCTATGAATCTCAATGAGCAACTGCAAAGAATGAAATCCATTATGACAGATATAGAAAAACAATCTATACCTGCCATTAAGGATAGTATTATAGACTTAGCCAAAACTTATGGTTTATCTATGGAAGAGTTAGGTTCTTCTATGTATGAGATTCTATCTTCCAATTTCAATCCCGAATTTGCTACTAAGATTTTAGAAGGTTCTACTAAGATGGCGACTGCAGGTCTTTCATCTTTGCAAGAAGCAGTATCTTTAATGATAACTTCCATCAATGCTTATGGTTATTCTATGGATGATATAACTACCTTATCAGATGCTTTCTTTGAGGCAGTTAAAGTAGGAAGATTTACCATAGGTGAATTGGGAGAAGATTTTGCTACTGCAGCTACTACAGCTGCTATCTTTGGTATTGATATTAGAGAAGTTCTAACTGCTTTAGCTACTATGACCAATCAGGGTATTAAGACCAATGAAGCTATAACTGCACTTAATAGATTGATGATGAATTTTGCTTCAGGAGGATCTGCAGAAGCTAAGAAAATAGCTAAAGAGTTAGGTATAGAAATGAACTCCAATGCTATTAAGGCTAAAGGTTTGGCAGGATTGGTAAGAGACCTTAATGGTGCAACAGAAGAACAGATAGTTGCTTTAACTGGAAGTGTAAGAGCATTTAAGGCTATGGCATCTGTAATGGTCGATGTAGATAGATATGAGAAGTTTTCCAAAACAATAACCAATTCTATGGGTGCTACAGATAAAGCCTTAGCAGAGATACAGGAAAGTCAATCTTTTAGAATGAAGAAGTATAAACAGGAATTTATTGCCAATATGATGAATATAGCAGATGAGATTATGCCTGTCTTACTTAAAGCACAAAAACTATTAACAGATATATCTAAGGTATTTGGAGGTTGGGGTGCTAAAGTAGCTTTATCAGGTGTATCTGCTTTGGCACTTACTTATATCCTTTATAAAATGGTTACTGCTTTTAGAAGTTTGGCAGCTGCCAATGCTCAAGCCAATGTTCAATTAGGCACATTCTCATTATTAACTAAGACATTAGGCAAAGCAGGTGTAGTAGGTGCAATAGCTGCTATAGCATCTACAGCGATTGCTACAATTTGGCAACTTGTAGAGGAAGCCAAAAAAGCAAAGAAAGAAATAAATAGTTTGAATGTAGATATTGAAAAGAGTGTCAATGAAAGTGTATTAGCAGCTACTGCTTCCGAGAAAGAAGCCATTAACAAATATCAGTTTACCATTAAGTTAGCCAGAGAATATGTCAGAATAGCAAAAGATGAGACGGAATCTACTTATAAAAGAAAGAATGCTTTAGATCAGTTAAAGAAAACTATGTCAGATCTTGCTGAAGAATATCCTGCTCATTTTGAAAAGTTAGATACAGAAAAACTGAAATTAGAAGATAATGTAACATATTGGAATGAGTATGAAAAAGCCATAAATCTAACTACTGCTGCATTGGAAAAGCATCTTAGAAGAATGCAGGATTTTGCGAAGTTAAGCGGTTATACCAATTTAATAACCAAATATCAAGAGCAAATAAATAACTTATCTGAACAAGAGACTACATTAAAAGAAGAATATTTAAGTAAACTGAGAAGCAAAGGAGTAATTAAAAAAGGAACTTCTTTAGCAGAAGAAGAAAAATATTGGAGTTATATTACCAAATTTTATAATATTGGTGGTGCTTCTAATTTTCTTGCCTATCAATATACAAATCCGCCTCAGCCAGTTCCTGCCCTTCCAAATCCATCACAGGAACTTGGTGAACTTTATTATAGATACAATCCTTCTGGAGCTGTAGATGCAGGAAAATACTTTAGACAATATAAAAACATTAAGATCAATATGGATAAGGCATTAAAAAAACAAGAAGATGTTAAAAAACTAATGGATAATTTTTCTACAGAAATGGCTGAAAGATGGGCTGAAGGAGATCTGGGAGAACTTGGTAAAACTCCTAAACCTTTACCTACAGGTGGAGGTGATACTGGAGGTGGAGAAAAACCTGCTTATGACTATCAGAAAAAACTAAAGTTATTACAAGATAGATATCAAAGATCTTATGAACTATTACCTGCTACAGTAGATTATAAGGCTATTGCAGAAAAGGAAAGAACCAAAGAACAAGATTTCTTTCAACAAGCTGTAGATATTATTCAAGGCATAGAAAAAGAAGACGATAGAGATAAAGCTACCATTGATTTGGTCAAATGGATGTATGATGAAAAGAAAAAAAGATTAACTACCATTATGTCTTTGCTTAAGAAACAAATGGAAAAAGAAACCTCACCTGCAGAACAGGAAAAGACAAAAGCACAAATGGAAGAGGTAATAAATGAGTTGTTGATAAATGCTACTCAATATCAAGGATTTAATCTGGAAGATTTCAAGAAAAACCCTGAAACATATATGTTACCAGAAGAAAGCATATTTAAGTTTACAAAGAATAATGAATTGGTTAAGATTCTTTCCAAAGAAGATGAAAAGATGATTGAAAATTGGGGTATTAGACCAGAGGTATATAAACTTTATCAGGAGATTGTAGAAAAGAGAAGGGAATTATATGCTAAGACTAAAGGTGGTAAGTCTGCTTCAAATCTTACTCAAGAATGGTTAAAAGCAACCAAAAATAATGATTTAACAGCTGCAGACGCATCTCTGGTAAAACTACAAGAGATTGCAAAAGAAGAAAATCAGTTCTCAATGGATTTACAGACATTATTGGAAACTGTAGCTGCAGACAGAAGCTTAACTCCAGACCAACTTAAAAACCTAAGTCAAAGAATAGATTTATTAAGTTCTGGATTATGGGCTTCAGAGTTAGAGTATCTTATTACCGCTAAAGGAGAGATAGAAACAACTTTAGATAAATATATGCGAGAATATACAGAAGAGCAAAATAAGAACCTGGAAAGTGTTAAGCTCTTTTTAGAAAAAAATGAACTCATTACTAACTGGGAAGATCTGACAGTTCAAATGATAGACGATTTACTATTATTGCCTTTACCAGAAGAAGTTAAGTCTGCATTGGAAATAAGAAAGAAGGAATTACAAAAGAGTTTTGAAGAGTTAGATAAAGCTCATCAGGATGAATTACAAAAATTATCCAGAAAACAGCAACAATATTATGAAGATATAGATAGTCTATTTGCGGGTGAAGGAACTGCAAAAACAATTTCTATGGGAGTAATAAAGCTACTTTATAAGCCTGCTTTTGAAGAATTGGGTCAAAGAGAGATAGTTAAGAAACGCAATATACAGGCAAGAGAAGTTAAAGAACATGCAGCTGCTGGAACTATTCAACTTACTAAAGAACAAGAAGAAGCCAATGAAAAAGAGATTGAAGAAACAGATAAACAGCTAAGAGATAATAAGATTGCAGACTTACAAAACTTAATATCTCAAATGAAGGCTGTTTGGGATGAGTATTATGATTATCTTAATAAGAAGATAGATACCTGGTATAAGAATGAATCTGATAAGATAGAAAAAAGAGCCAAAAATGAACATAGATCTGCAGCTTGGTCAGAAGCACAAAAGGATAAATTGGATAAGGAACGAGAGAAGAAACAAAGAAAATTGATGAAGTTTCAGAAGGCTATTACTATTGCTCAAATTGTCTATAATACTACTGTAGGCATAATGAAACTTTGGGCAGATTTTGGTTTCCCTGCAGCTGTCCCTCTTACTGCTTTTTTGAGTGCTTTAAGTGTAGCTCAAATTGCAATGGTAGCATCTCAGAAGTATGGTAAAGGGGGATTGGTAACAGGTGCTTCTCATTATAATGGTGGTGTTCCTGTAGAGTTGGAAGGTGGAGAGTTTATAATGTCCAAGAAGGCTACTACTGGTAATGAAGCAGTATTATATGCTATTCAAGCAATGTTATCCAGTAAGCAAGTTCCTAATATGTCAGATAATATTGTAGTTGACAAATTGACTAAGTTAACAGATGCTGTTAACAACTTAGAATTAAAGGCAGAATTCAAAGGACAGGTATTAAATGAAGTGCAGTTATACAAAAAGACCGTTAAAGGTCAAAGGTTAGCAAGGGTAATGTAAAATGGCAGAACCTTTGAAAGTAATACTTAAGACCTTTGCAGAACCTGGAGGTATGGGTTTTGGTTCTCCAACTATTACAATGACTGCAGATGTGACAGCTGCAGTTAAGAATATAGACATAGATCCTACTTGTTTTATAGATGAAGATACTTTATTGGTATCGGAAAGGAAGTGTTCCATAACCCTAATCAACAGATATAATATATACAAAACTATCAAAGATATGTTAACAGATATTGAGGAAGATATAACTACTACAGAATATAATTATAATAATTTTCAAGAACTTGATGGAGAATCTGGTTCAAGATATGTTAAGTTTATATATCCATATATAAGATGTAATCACAGTAAATATACTACTTCTCTTATAGCAACAAGTAAGTTCTATTATCCTGTAATATATAAAGAACCAACTGACGGAAGACATATATCTTATATTCCAATCTTAGAATTTGATGAAAACAACAATCTTGAAGATAGATATATAAATTATGATAATGCATATAAAAAGGAAAGACCAAAATATCATAACTTATTGATAGAAGTATATTTTTATGATAGCTTACAATATGTAGGTATAGCCTTAATCAATACATTGAAGTTTAATATTAAGACCAATGAGATCTCTATAGATTTTACAGATCCGATAGGAGTTATGATAGATTGTCTCAACAAGATAAATAGTTTTCCTAACTTTTATCAAGGTATTGTTAATACTGGTTTAGCAATGGACTTTCTTTATGATTTACCCAGAAGAACCATAGAGATGTTCTATCATAGATTGAAAAATCTATTTAATTTTAGAAAGTTTTTAGGCAGAATAACTGCAAATTATAGGCTATTTGCTACCTGTAAATATGGTTCAAATTTTGACCATACATTCTACGATTTTAATGTATATGATGGAGATACAGAAATATTTAACTCTGAAGAACCAATAGGAGGTCACGGAGCTAATAGAGATCCAAGAAATAGTAACAGACATCCCAATGAGGGTTTTAGCGATTATTGGCAGTATAAAAAATATATCTATTATAAGGTTTGTAAAGATGGAAGTGAAAATGAACCTGAGATTCATATTATCTTTTTTGAAATCTATCGTAAAAGAAGCGGATCTAATTGGACTAATGATTATGCTTATATAATAACTCGTATTAGGATAATCTTAGGCAACACAAATGCTCCTTATTTTATGGAAGATAGTTATGGAAGTGGTAGCGGATTTTTCGCTACTTGGGATATTTTTTTTAATGCTGTAATAACCAATACATTAGCTACTGCTGGTGGAACCTGGATAAAGGCTACAATGGATGAAAATTGGGATACAGGAAGTTATCCTACAAATATAACTTCTACTCTTTATTATGCACCCATACCAGATACAGGTTATTATATCCATACCAATACCTTAACTTATAACCAAAACCTGTATAATGCTTATAATGATGAAGGTTTCAATGAACAGTTATCTTTATTGGATGCTTTTAAGTTACATCTATTATCAAGAGTAGATACTGTCTATAGTAAAGGTTATGATATTATCAGAAAACCATTTAAGAGAAGCTTAGCTGGATCTGGTAGTGCAGATTTTACTATTAACGGCAGATATGTTAAAGAGTTAGCCATAGAACCTACTTATTATGAAAAGCCTGATTTATCTGCTATAGAGATGATTGCTAACTGGGAAGGCAAAAAGAGAGCTCCAGGTCTTACAACTTTGGTTAACCTTAAAGACTGGACTTATGAGTTAATGGAGACAGTTCCTTCTGGTAATGCTCAAAAGGTTAAAGTTACCATTATTCTTCACGATGATACTTACAGTAATCTGGAGTTAGGCAATAAAGTTAAAATTCGCCCTTTATATAGTTGTTTTCCAGATGAACCTGACACTGATGATTTATATTTTATAGTAACATCTATAAAATGGAATATAATGGAACTGGAACTTGAAGGTTTTAGAGTTTCCAGTTAGGATTTAACAGGAGGTTAAAATGCCTTATAATCAATTATTAGGAATGCAAGGTTGTTCAGTATTCAGAGTAATACACGCTTATGATGGTTCTCCAGTAGATGGTTGGGATCCTGTGTATATTCATCATACTTCTCCTACTATCAACTTTCATCCTATTTATCCACCTGCAGAAAACTGGAGAGGTCAATCTTTTGATATGGGAGGTGGTTATACTATCAAGATGGATTTGGATATCTATAATATTCAAGAAGAATATACAAACATTTTAGCATTAGCAGAATGTATTAACTTAATCAGAACAGTTCCTTTTACCTATCAACTGAAGATTAGACCTTGGTATAGCACTGCTCTTATTAGAAAAGTAGATGATGTAGATACAGATTTTAATTTTTACTTCTTAGGTGTTCTTAATGGAGATATTTCTATAGACCAGGTAAAGAAGTTATTAAATACTGCTCAAAAGATAACTTTATCCTTTACCAGTGAAGATATTAGACCTAAGTTTTTAGAGTATGACATAGATTTTCTAAATCCAGATGAACATAGTGATGACCTCAGTGATATGCTTAAAGATGGTGAATCTTGGTCAACAGGTAGAGAACACGAAGACATTGGTGATAGCAGAACACCAGAAGAAATACCAGAATGTCCTTATAACAAATAAGAATAAAATGGTTTACACAAAATATAATCCTAATGAGTTAATTCCAAAGTTAAAAGCAAGATTAAACTTGACAGAATATAACCTGAATTTAATAGGGATAAGAGGCAATATGGGAAAAAGATATAGGTGTACCGATACGATGATAGTGATAGTAAACATTATGAATAAGTTACATTACTATGAGTATTCTGCTTCTACGAAAGCTTATTTGGATGGTATCCTAAAAGCTGATAATTTTGGTTATCAGTTAATGTTGTTACCAGGTTATTATCCTAACTTATGGAAGTTAGACAAGAGAACGAATATGAAGCTTTATCAAAATATAGAAATAACTATAGGATTGGGAAAGTTAGATATGAAGACAACTAATGTTGATAAGTATGAAGTAGGATATTATGGCATAGTAAAAGGTGCTGATTTGAGTTATTGTGGTCATAGGCATAAAGCAAAACAAGTAGGAGAGTTATTGTGTCAGTTTATGGCAAGAGTGGATGATTTGTATCAGATAATAGCTTTAGCAAATTTACAAGCTAAAGAGATAGGTAAGAGACAGTTTAGTTATTTATTGATAGAAGATAGGGATGGTGATATTATCATCCCTGATAGTGTATGGACAACAAAAAAACAGTAACATTGTAACAATAAGGAGGTTAAAATGTTATCAGTTCAAGAAAGTATAGTGCCAGGTAATCTGGCAGTTGATGTTAATACCTTTGCCAGTGGAGGCAGTCCTACATCGTTTGTGCCTTGTAGGTGGATAATGGCACAGGAAGATTTGGCTGTTAAATTATATTTTGCAGGAGCTCCTACTACGGCAGTTAATGCAAATTTATTAGGTGGGATAGTATATGATTTTTGTGTAGTAAAAGTCACTACTCAAGAAGATGCTTTAATTGCAGCTGACAAGTTATTGATAGGGTATTAGAATGAGAAGGGGTTTAGGAAGGGGAATGGGCAAAGGTTGTAGGGGAATAATCAAAATTCCTGATACCGCTCCCGAGATGAGCTTCGGTGCAAATAGCACAAATGCACTTTGTTTGGCTTGGCAAGGTCAGCCAACATCTGGAAATATAGATACGCTTGTTTCTGGTGGTTATCTCACATTTATAGGAACAGTAACTGCGGCTTATAATGCGAATGGATATTGGCAATTCGTCATTACTTCGGGAGCAAAGATAGTAGTGAAGCAATTTCGGAAGCTGAAGAGATTGCATATTCATAATAATACTCAATGCACTTGGGTATACAATAAAGCAATGCCGAAAACATTAACTTATCTATACCTGAATGGAAATACTATATATTGGACTTATACTGGAGCTCTTCCTGCTGGATTAACTTTTGTAGATTTCACCGGTTCAAATATAAAATGGATTTGGAACGGAAACTTGCCGACTGGATTGACTTATCTCTGTTTGTCTGGAGCCAATATCAAGTGGGATTATGAAGGAGCACTTCCGACTGGATTGACTTATCTTCACTTGTCTGCAGCCAATATCAAGTGGACTTATTCAGGCAGTTTGCCAACTGGATTATCGGGAAAATTAAACTTAACTGGAGCAAATATTAACTGGACTGGCTGGGGAGTTCAAGAATCATTCTCTTTCGGTGCAATGGTTCTAATTTCTGGAAGTCATTTCATCAATATTGGCAACTCTCCAGCTTCCGAAGCCGAGACAGCTAACTTCTTGTGCAAGATAGACGCAGTAGCTCTGGATTGTGCCAGCAATCCGCAAACGCTTACTTTTAAGAAGACAACCAATATTACCAGTGAAGAGTATCTGCCAATCCTACAATCGCTAACGAATAAGCACTACACTATAGTATTGGGGAGTTAAAGATGAGAGCAATAGATTATAATGGCTATGCCCTGATAATCCGTGACGGAAAATACGAAGTAGTAGAAGGAAATGGCACAATCTATACTACGGATAACCAAGGAATAGAAGTGCAGACCTTTGCTACGGAAGAAGATATGCAAGATTATATTGCAGAACATAACTTAAAACTTAAAGAAGATAACTAAATTTTGGCTTATAAAATTTGGCTTTAATAAAGGAAGATATAAGAATAAACTAAAAAGGGAAAAAAAATGACCAGATACAATGCTCTTAATATAACTAAGATTTGGCAAGATAAACTAAATCTACAGGATTTTATGTTAAATCTGATAGGTGTCAGGTTTCCTGAAAGCAAAAAATACAGGTTTACAGACCTGATTTTAGTAATTATCAATATTGCAGGCAAAGTTTATTATTATGAGTTTATTGCTTCTACTAAGCCTTATTTGGATAATATATTCAAAGCTGATAAGATAGGTTATCAAGGGATGTTACTACCAGGTTATTATCCAGACTTCTGGAAGGTAGAAAGCAGATATGATAATAAACTAATTCAAGCTTATGAAGTCCCCGTAGCTATAGCTTCTTTAGATGTTACCAGTAGTAAAGAAAAGCTATATAAGCTGGGAAGGTATGGTATAGTTAAAGGAATAGATTTAAGATTATGTCAAAGTAGAAGGAATGCTCGTAACATTGGAGAGGTAATGTCTCAATGTTTAGCCAAAAATGATGATATGCTGCAACTTATGGGATTAGCAGGATTACAATATAAACAAACAGGAAGGAAGTTTGTAAGTTATTACTTGACAAAAGAAACGAATGGTTATCCTGTTATCCCAGAGAATAATTGGAGAGATGCAAAGGTTGCAAATTCAAGTCCTTATGCTATGATAATTAAAGAAGGAAATTATAAAGAAGGAGATAGTTATTATGACAATGAAGAAGATAACTAATATCATAGTGCATTGTTCAGACTCAGAGTTTGGGAGTGCTTCTATGATTAGGCAATGGCACTTAAAGAATGGTTGGAAAGATATAGGCTATCATTTTGTTATTGACAATGGTCTGCTTGTTCCCAAAGCTGGTAATTGGCAAACAGAGTTAAGATTAAACTCTTTAGATGGTAGTATAGAAGCAGGCAGATATTTGGATGGAGATAGTTTTATAAGTGATAATGAAGTAGGAGCTCATACTTTGGGGTATAATGCAACTTCGTTAGGTGTATGTTTAATAGGAGTTAAGAGTTTTACTGTTAATCAGTTTAACAGTTTAACTTATCTTTTAAAAGAGCTGTTATATTATTTCAAGTTGAAAAAAGACTGTATTAAGGGACACTATCAAGTTAGTAAGGGTAAGACTTGTCCTAACTTTGATGTTCCCAAGTTTATTAAAGAGAGGTTATGATGTTCAAGAAAATAGGATTAAATGCAAGCAGCTTAAGGCATTATGCAGGAACTAACATAATTGTAGTATTGGCTAAGGTAGCAGGTGCAGGTTTTGTTTATGGTGCTATTGTAGCTATTGCACTACAAATCTTAGTAGAGTTTAATCAGGCTACAGGAAGTTCATTGGGATTAAGAGAATATCTTAAAACCAAATGGAAAGATACTATTTGGGATACCTTGTTTGCTATTGCAGGTATTCTTGTTGTATTGTTATAAGATATCTGGAGAGAGAAAACGGGATAGGTTTTTTCTTTATCTTTTTCCCTATCCCTTCTCTTTCCTAAAAACATCGTAAAATCGTTACTTTCATTTTTAAGGCACTTTTTAAGCATTTCTATAGGGGTTAACCTCAAAATTGAGTAATCATACTACTTGATAATCAAACATTGACAAATGACCCCTTAAATTTCGTTTAATGGCATTTTAAGAGGTCTATATCCATCACTTTTTTCTGTTTTTGTTCTATGCACATCTTGTAACATAAGATAAGTTATTATATTGTAACAATTTGGATATGATTATAAGAGCATTTGCGGCTGTTCTGTTATATCCTGTTACTTAGCAAATCAACTTAAGCCAATTTTAGGGGGGTATATTTTTTAATTTAACAAATTATACTACCCTACCTATAAAAGTTGAATAGCGTTGAGATTTGACCCCTTAAAATCAATTTTGAGGATATGGTAACATCCCCGTTTTCCAAATTAAGAAAAACAAGACTCAAAAATTTGGATTAAGAGAAAGAAAAGAAAAGTAACATAAAAGAAAAGAAAGAGAAAGAGGAATATATTAGATCTTAGATCTTATATCTTATATATCTTAGATCTTATAGATCTTAGATCTTTTAAATTATAAATAGATCTTTCTACTTCATAGTTTTAGATATAACACTAATTTATTAGGGTTATAGATAAGTTTATGAAGAATGAGATTTAGACTTCTTTCTTTATCTTTCTTTGGTTACTTTCTTTCTCTTTCTTTCAGACAGTCTAAGTTATTGAAAAATAAAAGTTTAGTGTATAAAGGGAGAAATTCCCCCTAAAACCCCTTTATCTGTCATTTGAACTCCATCTGTAAAAATAAACCTAACTTATTATCAGTATCAACCTCTATTCCTAAACCTAAAGACTTATATCTGAGACCTATACCTAAGTCTAAGACAGGTTGTTTGGATTGCCAATTATAACCATAACCTAACTTAATTAACTTCTTTAACTGCTCTTTTTGGGGATTTTCTACCAAAACTTGAGTTGAGTTAAGGTTGTATTGAGAGTTAATGTCAAATAAGTTATAATATTCGTCATATTCCAAGTGTAACTTATGCCAACCTTTGTCTCCTAACTGAAAAGTAGTATCTAAGACTGCTACCTCATAACTTAGACTGTCTTTGATTATAATGGTATCATTTACAGTATGAGTTATCGGTATCTTAACATATTTGATTTGAGGGACTACTTTAACAGCCTCTACATAAACTGTATCCACAGTTGAAGTTATATTCTTTACATTGATATAATGTTGCTTATGCCATTTGATTAAGTATATACCTATCAATAAGATAGAAATAATACTTAAAGCAATTCCTATTTTCTTTAACATAACTTACTGTTTATCAGGTCTTTAATCTGTTCTATCAGATCTTTCAGTTCTTTAACTGTCAGTTCTTGTGCTTTATTTTCTATGATGTTCCATAGACCATAGACAATGCTTACTGTTAACCATACAATAATAGCTTGAGATCCTGTTATTTTACCAAACCAGCAAAATAAAGAGGCTACTATAAAAGTTAACAGAAAAAGCAAGAACTTTCTACTTAAAAGCTTATTCATCTAACACCTCCACAAAATATTTGAGACTTTTCTTGAGAACGGTATGAGCAAAGTCTTCTGTTTTAATAAATAACCTGGATGTTTTATCGTTAATATCATCTTCTCTAATATCCATAACAGCTAAAGCATAATTGTTATAAAGACATTCCAGTTCCTTGACCTTTTCCACATCTAGTTTATTCAGATATTCTCTAACTTGCTTAGTTAAGTCTATTTTAAGCGAACTTAACTTGATTTTTAATTGTTCTTCAGAAAGATTATCCAAACCTATCTCTATTATATCTTGCACAAAATCAATCAATAATCCTATCAATCCATCTATAAGTAAGGTGATTTCTGTTTTATCTGTCCAGTCTATAGCGTGTTTAGCTATATCTGTTAATCTTTGGTTAATGCTTTGTTGTTTAATATAAGGATCTATAGCATTGGTATGTTCTTCTAACTTACTCATAATACTTTTATGAGCTTCTTGATTATTGTAATCAAACTCATTCAGTTCTCTACTTATCTTTTCAATTCTTTTGTTAGGTTTATAGTTGACAAAATAGGACACTAAAGCATTGGCTATTGCAGTGACAAAAGCTAAAGTTCCTATGATAACAGCAGGATTTTGTGTTTCTACCATTTTTAACTCCCAAAGACAGAGAAAAGACCATAATCTAACTTGTCAAGTTAAATATGGGAAAATATGGTAGTTTGTTCCAAGTAACTGTTAATCCTGTTTTGAGCATATTCTATGGCTCTGTTGTCTAAGTCTATTCCGATAAAATGTTTATCTTGTTTTAAGGCTACTATGGCAGTAGTTCCTGTTCCCATAAATGGATCTAATACAATTCCATTGGGAGGACATACAGCATTTAAGATAGGGACTATAAGTTGTTCAGGATAAGGTGCTTTATGGAAACAACCATTATTGGAAACTGCTACCTTCCAGACAGATCTCATTATTCTACCTTCAACTTCTCCATCTTTGACTTTATTATAGAACTTCTGGATAGATTTATGTTCTACTTTGACATTCTCATCTTTATATTTATCTCCGATACTCACCTTTAAGTATCCCAAATTGGGAGTTGCAAAAGGCTCATACTGAGTTTGAAAATAATAGTGCTCTTGTTTAACAAAGAAGAAGATCTCTTCATAATTAACTATGAATCTCTTTTTACAAGGTCTGGGCATTATATTGGGCTTATGCCAAATAAGCTTGTTGGGTATAATCCAGCCTCTATTTAACATCTCTATTCCAAATCTGGCAGGTATCATAGTTAAAGTTCTGGGAGACAGTTTGGTAGCATTATTGATCTTAGTTTTGGTGCTACCATAATAAGTGTCTCCTATAATAACAAAAACAGAACCTTCAGGTTTGAGAACTCTCTTAATTTCATCAAATAAATCACAAAGCTTAGTTATATAATCTAAGTAACTATCTTCCAATCCCAATTGACCTTCTACTTCATAGTCTCTTAGGTTCCAATAGGGAGGAGAAGTAACTACACAATCCACACAGTTATCTGGAAGTGTAGCTACTATCTCCTTACAATCTCCCAATAATAATTTATCTTTCCAATCCATTAAGCTCCTCTTCTATGATATAATCAAAATATTTATCTTGCCAGAGCTTAATTATTCTGGAGTTCTTGGCTTTGGCTACTACAACTCTTAATTTATCAAGATCTTCTATACTATTCGCCTTGTTGATGAGTTTCCTAATCTGAGGACTTCTTAAACCTGGATGTTCTTCTGCAAACTTAATGGCAGGATTAAGTCTTTCATCTGCCGAGATTATAGAACTTTGCCCAGTTGCAGGTCTGAGATTACCATATTCTTTCTTCTTCATTCCGCATTGAACTCCCTTTTAACTATTTTTAACAGTTTGTTATTTACCTTTTCTATCTGAGTTATGTCTATATTGATCTCAGACACTTTGATGGTGATAACCAACTTATCATAGTTGGTTAAAGCCAAAGGTGTTACTTTGGCAGATACGGATACTTCAGGTTTCTTTCTCATTTTTGTCTCCTTTTTTGTTTATTATAGGCTTCCAGTCCCAACAGTTTGCTGTAGAACTTAAATTCTTTTTGCGTTTAGATTTCTTACAATTCCCGTCTTTATAGATAACACAATTAAGACAATTTCTATTGACGGGATTTGATGGACATTCAGATTCGTGTTTAGCCAATTTATCTTTAACCTTCTTATAGCTAAACGCTTTGCCGATATTTTTACCACAATATCTGCACCAACCCTTAAATCCTACTTCTACATCTATCATTTTTATCTCCTTAGATGATATAATATTTTGTTTTTAAGCAAATATAAGCCATTCTATTGCACTTTCTCTTATTGGTTAGTATAAAACCATTGCTTATCATTCTAACCCTTCTTAAAATGGCTTAAAATGCGTTTAATGGCTTTTTGTAGAAATATGGTTATTTTGTTATAATAATATTGATACTTTGCCCAATGTTTGTTTATGAACTTACCTGTTTTCAGATTTATTATTCTTGTGCTGAAACAAACAGGACATTTCATATTGAACATTATCATACCTGCTTTATTTGTTCATCTTCTTAAATAATCTGGAAAATGTATTCAAATCTTGTTTATATTGGTCTTTCATCATTATCCAATATTGTCCAAAAAGCCAATAATGAGCATTGGAAGCTCCGTAAATATGGTCAAGCAGTTTTTCTTTGGAGACAATATCTTCTGCATATATCTCTACGGTATTGCCCAATAAGCAATCTTGGTTTGTGCAACGATATGTATCTCCGTGATAACCTTTGCCTTTTGTCATCTCTTGTTTACAGACAGGACATTTGCCATTGAACTTGTATCTTTTGATAGCAGATAGATATTTCATAACTCCAATAAGTCGTCTGTCTCTTTCTAATACATCCAGAGATGCATCTCTTGTTCCATTCATCTTCTTTCTGAAGTTCTTGATTATGACATCAATAGCCTTGTTGTTATCTTGCAATTCTTCTTCTGTAAACTTAATATTGTGTAAGTGGCAATAACGATTGTGACAATAATAGAGATAGTTTTCAAGATCTTTATTATATTCCGACTGCATAGTTTTATCACATAATAAGCATTTCATCTTTATCTCCTTAATGCTGTAATCTTAAAATATAATCTGATGATAAGTCCAATAATCTTGCTAACTTAACTGCTACTTCTGGAGTAATAGTATATCTGTCTTGCAAGATTCCCAATAAATAATCTTCTGTTACTTCTGGAATTGCCTTTACCAAATCTCCCAAACAGAGGTTATGATAAACCATAGCCTCCAATATTGTTTCACCTGCGGTAAGCTTGTTATTCATATTGGCTAACTATCTCCTTCCATAAATCTATCTGGTCTTTTTCTGGATAAAAAGGGAAATAATGGAAAGCATAATATCCTAATAATAAAGCTTCTGCCAATCCATCTCTACTATATTTGGGATAAGACAATAACTCTTTTTCTATATTAAAGAGTTCCATAGCCTTGATAATGCTTTCATCTTTATCTCTACTTAACCTCATACAATTTTTCCAATGCCTGGGTGAACAACTTATTACTTGCACACCTAATCCTTCTGCATAACCTGTAATATAGCCATTTAAGAAAAAGAGATTGTTACAAGTAGTTCTATTGGTAGGCATACTAATGGCAGACTCCAAAAAGAGGACATTAGTGAGATAACTGACTTCTTTCAGGCTTTTATCAATGTCTTCTTTCTTGGAACTAAACACATTAAGATAACGAATGGTATTTTTCTTATCAATTACACAGATACCACCATTTCTACCTGGATCTATAGCTGCTATTAGTTTAATCATTTTATTGCCTTTACCAAACTATATATAATATCGCTATAATGCCATTTGCTTTCTCTTAATAATTCATCCCTTTCCAGAGAACTCTTTACTATGAACAATAGAAGCATCTTATAATCTCCTCTGTTATCATTGATTATTAAGGCTTCTGTCCAACTTGTAGCACTATCAATAATCTTTTTGGCAATTGCTTTTAACTCTTGTTTGGCGAGTCGTTTTTCCTTTTTATCGCCATAGCTTCTGTAGTAAATATCATTGGTTGTTATCATTTTTTTATCTCCCTGAATAAAGTTGTTTCATTGTCAAAGGCATATTTGATTTTGCCTCTTCTGCCAAACTTGTTCTTGGCAATTATAATCTCTGCCAGATTGCTTATATCATTGCCTTCATCATCCTCTTCTATCCCATAATAAGCAGGTCTGTAGATAAAGATTACTCCACTCATATCTTGTTCAATAGAACCACTTTCCCTTAAATCGGAAAGGATAGGAATTTTAACAGCCCTCTCTTCTACTTTCCTGCTTAATTGGGATACTTCTATAATCGGTATCTTTAACTCGGATGATAATAACTTATACTTTCTGGTTATCTCAGAAACAACCTGAACTCTATTGATATTGCCATCTAACTCTAACTGCTGTAAATAATCTACTACTACCAAATCTAAGGGCTTTTCTTTATGCAAAGCTCTTATTCGGGCTATAGTATCATATAACTGGAAAGAACTGCTATCTATCAATAACTCTGAGTTCTTAGCTGCATTGTAACTGTATAATTCTTTATATCTTGCCAGCTTATGCTCTTCAGGAAGAGATCTGAAATCCTCATTGGATATTGCTTGTTTCATTGTAATGAACTTTTCCATAATCTCTTCCTTCTGCATTTCGGTAGAGACCAAATAAATTCTCTTTCCTTCTTGCAATAGGTTATCAATAATGTTTAAGACAAAACTGGTCTTCCCCATAGCAGGTCTTGCTGCAATACAATAAGTATTTCCAGGTCTTAAAGACATCACTTTATCTAGTTTTGGATAACCGAACCTTAATCCCAATTCTCTTTGTGTTCCTGTTTTAATGGCATCTTCGGTTTCTCTTATGGCTTTATTGATAATGGATAACATAGTCTCAGGCTTATCTCCATTAGTAGAAGTATCTAGGTGAGAATACCTGTTCATTATGGATTTCAGGTTATTGTAACTTGTTCCTTCCTGAATAGCCTGACCCATTTTTTCTATCATCTGATTGGTTTCTCTGATTTTCCATAAATCCATTACTTCTTTTACTAACGAGATGAAGTGTTCAGGATTGGTCTGCATTTCTACCAATTCATCCAAATATTGCTTAAGAGTTGTATCTAATATGCCTTGACTTCTTAACTGATGAACTATACTAACTGTATCTACAGATTCACCTGCATCTGCTATAGTCCAGATAGCATTATAAATATTGCGGTTATCTATATTGGTAAAACATTTATGATTTAACAGAGAAATAGAAGCCAAAGCTTTCTCTGGATTATTAAGTAGAATGGATAGCAGTTTTTTTTCAGATCCTATATTGGAGGTTGTGTTTGCCATTATAACTCCTCATAATCATCAATTTTCTCAGGTCTCTTTAAGAGAATCAAGAGATGTTCAAATTTGGTTAAACCGCTTTTACATTTGGAATTAAGTTGGGTCAGAACCAATAAATTCTTTTTCCAGAAATCATTGTATAAGGCTACTTCTATTGCACCACAAACAAGATCTTCCTTGTATCCTTGTTTAAGCAATTTATATACCTCTTTCATAGATGCAGCAAAGTTGGCATTCTTAACTGAGAGAATATTGGGATATTGTTGTTTTCTTACCGTAATAAACTTATTAACGGTATTTACAATAGTTTCAGGAATGTCGTCTGGTAAATCAAGATCAGGATTGTTTCTGGTTATCTCTTTAGGATCTTCATCTTTGCCAACTGCACATAGCCTGTTATCTTTATTGATGTAGTAATAATCAATATCCAGTCTGTAATTTCCTATCTTAATATAGTCTTTTCTGTTTGGCATCTATTCCTCTACTGGTAAGATTTGTTCTTCTGGAAAAGAAAGATAATTATGCAGTTTAGGACATTGGACAGTATAGACATAACTTATATTATGTTTATTGTCTCTTGTTGTTTGAATACTGGTGATATACCCCAAAAACTCTGCATTATAGTCTTTGATACTGCCATCAGATTCGTAAACTTCGGCAGTAATTTTTATCATTTGACCCAGACCATATTTGGACTTAGGTTCATAAGTAATATAGCTTTTTACAGCTTGAACTTTGGTTATCTTCATTTTTATACTCCTATTATTGAACTTTGTGGGTTATAGACCAGATACTTATTAACAATAGCCTGAGCTCTTCTCAAGTCTAAGTTATTTTTAATGGTTGTTAATTCTTGCAGATCTATAAACTCTCTTTTATCATCTGCAAAATAGATTTCATAAGCTATGTAAGTTTTCATTCTTTTAACTAAGAAATTGGTTATTTCTTCTTTGGTTAACTCTTTATAGGTAATGAAGTAATAAGCAATGGAACTATTGGGAAACACAATCTTAAAATCCCATTGTCCATTATATATTTGGCTATTATGGACTTTAACTTCTTTAACAATATCTTGATTAACCATTCTGACATTCCTTCAGATATTGACTGCAGATATCTTTAACAGGACAATATCTTTCACATCTTTTAGGTTTATTTACTGTCTTAACAATCTCATAACTGCTATCTAGATTGTTCCTCTGCATAAAGGTATAGGCATACTCTTCATTGAGAAAAGAATGAATGCTTTTGCCGTTCTTGCAGACATCATAACTATCTGGTTTCTGCCACTTAGCCTTATAAGAACAAGGTGGTAAATCTTTTTCCGGTAGCTGTCTATAATATTCCAATTCTGTTAATCTGGTAGTAACAAAATATTCTATCTCTTCTTCTGGTTTACTTTCAATATTGATTAGCTTCCAGAGTGTTTCAGGATAACTCTTAAATTTTCCTGCTTCATACTCTCTAAAATCTTTGAAGATAAATAACACTTGTAAATGTTTAACAGGATAGTTATTTTTATGGAGTAAGTATTTGTATAAGTTAAGTTGCCAGGTTAGATAATCTAACTTATCTTGAATATTTACCCAGCTTTGGACATTCTGATATTTGTAATCAACTATCAATTCATCATTTTGATTATAATAGTCTATCTTTCCAGACAGGATAACACCATTGATTTCTAAATTGACTTTCTTTTCTACAAAGATACCCAAATCTTCTTTGCCTTTGTGACCTTGTTCCAAAAGTATATGCACTGCAGTTCCTAACGCAGATGCCATTTGGTCTATAGCGTCTATTTCTAACTTAGGAGCATATTTCTTTTTCAGAACTGCAATTCTGGTAGGTTCCAAGATTTCGGTGACACTCCAACCTTGATTGTGAAGATGTTCATTATTGGCTTCTAATGAACATAATGCCTCATATAAGATAGCAGGCATACCTGCTTTATTGGTTAAACTCATCTTTTTATTTCCTTCCTATTTGCTGTGATGTTTATACCATTCTACTTGTCTTAGTCTCTTTAAGGCGTCTTTTTTGCTTAGGTTCTTTTTGGATAATGCCTTACCTTTATGAGACTTGACTTGGTATCCTCTTTTGGTTTTGACAATCATCTTAACCTCCGAAATTTATCATATAATAATAATATATCTGTCAAGAGAAAAGTTAAGATTCTGGAGGTATTAGATCGCTTAATATCTCTTTTGCTTCTGAACATTGTTCTCTTGCTATGTTCTCCATTTATTTAGTGAATATGATTTGTTCATTTTAATCTCATTTTTGGTGGTTGTTTATTGACCAAGTGTCTTAATAATATCATTCTTTAGCGGTTCAATGAGCCCATATAACGATATAAGCTTATCGTGGAGATTCTTATTCTTTACTACATCAATATCACTTTTTCTTAATTTGCCTATAAATAAACTGGGATTGCCATAGAAAAGATTTGGAACGATATCAGGCAAGGAACTTGTAGCCAAACAATCCCATGTAACTGGTGTTATGTTAACATAGCAACATTCAGATTGAAACACCCAAGGGACTGACATCAATAGTTTGTAAATTTCTTTGGTCGGTGTCAACGGTTCTCTATGCAATCCGTGACAATGCAAAACAGAAACGCCATTGTTACTTATGCCGAAAACATAATAGCATTCATTTGTTATGAGAATAACGGCATCTCTTTCAGGGTCTAAGAAAGCGATTTCTTTCATTTTTTCCTCCTATATATTACCATTAAAGTAACAAATAACTCTAACCAAGCTATATCATCGCTCTTAAGAAGAAAATCTCTTGAGTCCCAATGCTTATAAAAAACCTCTGTATTAAAGAAGCCCCATAGTTCTGGTTCTTTTGTCTCTACAAGACATTTATTGATTTTGGTAAACAGAACGAAAAATCGGTATTTGGCAGTTTCCCGAGATATGCAATCATTCCTATAAGAGCGTCTAATGCTTTCCCATTCTTTTTTGTTTGCATTCATTGCGTCAAGGATGAAATCAATGCGATGTCTAAGCTTTTCATCATAGTTCATAATGTCTCCAGTTATTTTTGAGATTTCGGGAATTGCACAATCATAGTATGCTTCCCACTGCGCCACAGATAAAGACATATCAAAGTATTTACCATCTAAGGTCATATAGCGAGCAACACACCCAGAACAAAGCTTATTATCTTTTTCGTTGGCACGCAAAGGGATAAGAACTACATCATTGCTGCAATTATCTACAGCTGTGTCCAGTTTAGAACTATCTACTGGAAGTCGATAGATACGGGCAGATATTTTATTGTCGTTCATTTTTTCGTCGTCTTTGGCTGCCAATAATGTATTGAAAGCTGTGTTTTCATTTCCTTAATATATGGTTTATAGGCGTCTCTAATTTTTATTGCCACATCAATGTTCCCGCAATATATCATAAATGGTATATCAAATCCATGCCAATAATCACCAGTAAATTCAGTCTTATGGCTTCTAATGCTTTCCAATGTTTCTACAACATCGCTTGGCAACGAAATACCAAGCCTATTGCATATATCCATTGTTGATAGGTTCCCTAACATTATATTCATTTCTTTTCCTCCTGTATAAATGGCAAAGTAGTTTATGCTCCCGATATATATCGGGAAACATTGCCGCCAAGTCTTGCATTGTTTTGACCTTAGTCTTCATTCTTCCTCCTTCTTGTATTTTATTCCACAATAATCCATTACCTTTCCACAACCAAGTTTATTTATACAATAATCATATATTTGTGGATGTGTGTCTTGCATTAGTTGAAACTTATTTGG
>Ga0116157_10001336_pt1 | contig 24804 bp, 26 predicted proteins | sample AD_UKC048_MetaG_FD_89882 | JGI IMG/M metagenome (GOLD analysis project Ga0116157, IMG submission 89882) | Active sludge microbial communities of municipal wastewater-treating anaerobic digesters from USA - AD_UKC048_MetaG | ecosystem: Engineered > Bioreactor > Anaerobic > Digestate | place: USA... | reverse complement strand
TATCGTATTCATAGCAGGATCTGGTTCCTCCATTTGGGTTGAGGTGGTGCTCTAACCTTTATGGTAGTCCATTTCCTGCTTTCCTTTTCTTACTCATTGTCCAAGATGTATGGTAATCCTACATTTTTTTACGGGACAAAAAAGCCAGCCTGATAAGGGCTGGCTTTCGGCTAATTCGGATTGGATTAAGCGCCGGTATTGGTGACAGAAGTGGTTTTCTTCTTCTCCTCTTTCACTTTGCGCTTTTCTTTGATGGACAATTTGGGTTTTTTACGTTCTTCTTTTCCAGCTTTATCTTTAGTTGCCATGATGTACCTCCGTTCAATAATGAGATTGCCTCCTAATTATAGCCGATTACGGCGTAATGAGATTAAATGTGCATAGCCTCTGGTCCTATTCACAGCTTAATGCCTTGTATGGCCTGGCAAGCAGTTTTTTTGCCAATTCGTGCTGTTTCATGGTATACCCACTATGTGCTTTATCCCATGAGGTGACAAATGGCAAAAATGAAATTTTCCACGGGGACCCAAAAACAAAAAGATCCGCCAGCAGTTCAAACCGTATCAGATACGGTAGTCTTCTCGTGTTACATTGCCAGCGCGGTGATTTTGGTCATTGCTATCATTGAGGCAGTGAAACGATTCCAACTTGGAAATCTTTGGGGTGGGATGATATACGTCGCCCTGGCGATTGCAGGTGTCTTGTTTTCAGTCTTTATCACCCTGTGGAATCGACGCAACAAGAAACTGCTGAAGGAAAAGAAAAAGAAATAGCCGAGAGTCTGCTTTTAAACAGCTAAGCCAGATCTCTTAATTTGGCCGGGATTCGTTGTTCACCATATTTTTACTCATATTCTGGGTAAACTTCTGGTAATCCGAATTGATCAGAGCAGTGAAGAGAATGTCGATCAGGTTGAGGGTCGAGATCCTGCTACTCATTCCCCCCAGACGGTTCCAGGATTCTGTCGAATCAACAAACAAGTTGTAAGTGCAAAGGTCAACCAGGTCATTTGGTTTGACTGAGGTCAAAGAGACGGTGCCGCTGCCCACCCTCACAAGCTCCCTGGCTACCTCGAGCATCTCAGTGGTTTTTCCGGTGTAGGAGATGATGAACGCCAGCGTGTCCTCAGTGTAGGCTTTGGCATTCAGCATCATCGAGATGCGGTCGCCAAAGGCGCTGCTGGGGATGCTGAGGCGCATACATTTGATCTGGGCGTCCAGGGCAACCACGTGGGAAGGACCCATGCCGTAGAAGTCGATGCGTTTCGCCTTTGCCATGGCAGCCACAACCGCTGCGATGTTTTCGGCGGTGTTGGTGCTTATGGTATCCAGGATGGATTTGGCGTTCTGATTGGCAACTTTAGCCACGATATCATCCAGAGAGTCGTAACGGTCAACCGGAGTCTGTGCGGTCTTCAGAATGGAATTCTGGTTGTAGCGCATGAGTTCAAAGGAGAGTTCCAGCCTGAAATCGATGTAGCTGTCCTTGCCGACCTTCTTGCACAGCCTTTTTACCGTTGCTGTGGAGGTGCATGTCCGTTCAGCCAGTTCAACGATGCCAATGTTGACAATTTCGTTCAGGTTGGCAAAGATGTATTCGACAATGTGTCTTTCAGAGGGGGTCAGGTCTTTGACCTCGCGCATCTTGGTCAGCAGATTCATGGCAAAACCTCAGTTTCCCGGTGCATAGCCTGATCAGGCACACCGAGACGAATCATAACCGATGCGTTATTTTATTGCCAGTATGCTGAGGTCTTCCCCTGCTTGCTCAATAATCGGGGCATAGTCGCTGCCCGCGAGGAGCGGCTTCGCTTGGGCAAGGTAGCTGCGAGCCGCCGCTTCGTCCTGTGCAAACCAAGAGAGTTTGGCGAGCCGGTAAAGTCGAATGCCTTTTTGGATTGGGTTTGTGGTAGCGGCAAGCTTGGCCTGGAGCGTGCCGCGATAATCCGGGTTTTTATCCAGGTAGACCTGGATGATCTCTTCCCCCTCCTCAAGCATGACCCGATACCTTTCCACCTCATCCGCCTTAACCGAACGCAAGTAGGTTGCCAGTTTCATAAAACTGTCTTTGGCTTCCTCAACATCTCCAGTTGAAGCAAAAAATGACATCCGTTTCTGCAGGTATTCCACCTTCTCACGAGGGAGCAATCGCTGGGCATCCAGGTTCTTTATGAGTCGCTGGATTTGGTCATTCTGGCCAAGGCGCATCTGACCGTCAAGCTGCATCAAGAGTAGCTCACTTTTCCGAAATACCCAGGTTAGCCGGCGATTGTTTTGCAGCCGTTCGAGGAAGAGGGTCGGATTGGTGTACTGCAGCTTTGCCAGTTCCTTTTCTGCTGAAGTACGAAGCGAAAGCGTCAGGCGAATTAGCCCGAAAGCCAGCAGCACCATCACAACAAAACTAATGATGGGGAGTTTATAGGTGTCGAAGAATGTGAGGAGAGAATTCGAATCCATAAGAGGGTTTTCCGTGTAAGAAAACGGGAGCTTGTTTTCGCAAGCTCCCGTTTCGTAACACCAAATTACATATTGTGGTTGCGAAGCACCGTTTCCGTATAGTCGGCATACACTTCGTGCATGTATTCCTTGGGAACTTCGGTTACGTTGGGGGAGACAAAGATATTCATCTTGTGTCCCAGTTTCTGCAGGCGCAGCGCTGTTTCGGAAGCGATAGCCTGGGCTATGCAGATGGCTGAGATGGTTGAAGAAGCTCCAACCTTCTGGTAATAGCCAGGAATGACGACCAGGGCATCTTCAAGCGGACTGCAGTTATCGATGAGTACATCCGCCAGGTCGCCAAGTTTATTCCCGGAGGAATGGTTTGCCTTGGCTACTTTGAAATTCTCGCCGCTGGTGATGGTGATGACCTTCAGACCTTTCGCCTTGGCATACATTGCAGCTTCAATCGGAGCCGCGTTTAGACCGCCATGCGAAAAGACGATCATCGCCTCGCCTTCCTGGAGGTTGTAGCTCTGCAGGAAGTTCTTAATGTAGCCTTCTTGCCGTTCAATCCAGAGCAGTTCACGAGCGCCGCCTGGACCAATTACGTTATTCCACATCAAGCGTGGATCCATAACGGGGTGCCAGCCGACCACGCCGCCGTAGCGCGGGAAAACATCCTGCACTGGCAGGACACTGTGACCGCTACCAAACAGGTGAACGAGTTTGCCTGAATTGATCACTTCCGCGCAAATATCGGCTGCGGCACGAATGTTATCTGACTGCTCAACAGAAATCTTTTCGATTACCTGCTTGAGTTTTGTGATGTACTCTAATTCGATCATATCTATTTACTCCTAACAAAATATTAACTGAAGGCTCCGATGCCCGGGATGAAACCAATGGCGGTCACGATCACTGCCAAAACGAGGATCAGACCCATGATAGCGATCGGTTTCCAGTTTTTCTTGGCATAGAGATAGTAGACCAACAGGGTCAGGGCAAGAGGAACGATCTTTGGGAAAACGTTATTGAGCAGATTGTCCAGGTTGAAGACTGAGATCATGCCATCAGTGTAGGTCTGTGTTGCCGCATCAAACACCTGGGTTGTGGTTTTGATGTCAAGATTGAGGCTGGCATTCACGAATGTGGCTGTGAGGCCGCCCACAACGATCAGACCAAGGATGGTGACTGCTTCCATGATTTTGTCAAGCTGACCGGTTGCCATGAACTGCTGCACGCCTTCCAACCCGGCTTTGTAACCAGTGCGGAAGATCTTCCAGCTGAGGAGATAGGTGCCCAGGGGATAAACCAGCATGTAGAGCACAGGTCCAACCCAGGGAGCATTCGTCAGCGACTGCGAAAGGGTCAGGCTGATGGTGAGCAGGAGGGGAATGATGGTGGCAACCCACAGGGAGTCGCCAATGGCGGAAGTCGGGCCGATCAGGGCAACTTTGGCTTCCTGGATGGATTCGGGAGCGCCGACGCCGTTGGCAAGTTGTTCTTCCATGCCGATGGCAATACCATTACAAACGGAACCAACCTGCGATTCAGTGTTGAACAGAGTGATGTGTCGTTTCAGACCAGCAGCTCTTTCTTCCTTTGAATCGTAGAGTTCTTCAATGACTGGCGACATGGACTGACCAAAAGCCATGCCCAGCATGCTTTCAGCTTGCTGCGAACAGCCATTCCAGAAGAACCATTGATTAAAGGAACTACGAAGGGTTTTTGCGCTTACTGTCTTAGCCATTGTTAAAATGCCTCCTGTCGGTTACCAGCTGCGTAGACAATGAACGCAACAATAATTCCGACGATTGCAACGGCCATGGTGTTCAGGCCAAAGTAAGTGACCAGCACGAAGCCAGCCAGGAAAATTGCCCAGTGGATGTTCTTTTTGACCAGGAAGCTCAGAATGATACCCATACCAAGAGCAGCCATCATGCTGCCGAAGGTTGAAATACCGGTAATGAACCAACCCGGAATGTTCAAACCACTGGATGAACCTGCCGCGTTAATAGCGGCGAGGATGGCGAGAGCCGGCACAAAGCGGGCGAGGAAGCCAATAGCCTGACCGCCCAACACATTCGGCATCCACATCTTGCGGGTCTCACCCTGCTCAGCGAGGCGTTCTGCCCAGCGATTGAGGAAGACGTCCAAAGAGTAGTGAATACCCCACATGGTGCCACCGACAACACCACCCAAACCGGCTCCTGTGAAGGCCAGACCGATCAGGGCAGGAGTTGAGGCCACGGTGCCTTTTAGTGCGATGGCTGTCGCCGTGCCAATATAGGTGGCGTAGGAAAGATCCCACGCAACAGCGCCACCCGGAGTGACATTGGCTAAATACGCAATTTGAAGGGGAACCCCAACAAGCAGCGCGGTTTGCACGTCACCCATGATAAGACCCACCACGAAGGATGCCACGAGCGGTCGACCCAGACAGTACCAACCGATCGTGTTCCCCACGATGGATCCAATTGCGCCGAGGTAAATAAACAGCGCAATCAGGACCATTTGCAAAACTGACATACGAATACCTCCTTGAGAAATGAATTGAATTTGGATAAAAAAAGAAGAAGCAAATTACTTCTTCTTGTACTGCTAAATGGGTCGCAAAGTGGCTTTTGCTTCAATCCAGGTCTTCGCGGGGGCGTTAGGCACAGTCTGCACGATCAGTTTCACACCTTGCGCGGAAAGGTCATTAAACAGCTGGATGTCTTCATCACTGGCGTAAAAGACGCTGCCGCCTTCCCGGGAGAAACTGTATTTTGAAGTAGGGGTTTTGGCAGCGTTACCGATGTAAACTGTCTCGAGAGCGAGTAGTTCTTCAGAAAACTTCAGTAGATCCTGCGGCCAGCGGGTAACAAAAAGGCGGTTGTGGTCAGCTTTTTCTGCCAGAAACTTGCGCGCGTCTTCAGAAGATACAATTGCTTTTTTGTACTGTGCTGGTATTCCCATCAGCATGATGGATTGGAGGGTTTTGTTGGCTACCAACTTGTCGTCGATGCCCACAATTTCCCTAATTCCCAGGGTCTTGCACCACGCCATCACGATCTGTCCGTGAATCAGGCGGTCGTCAATTCTAAGAAAGTCTTTTCCCATGTTTGGAGTATAGGGCAGGACTGATAAAAACCCAAATTATTGACAGAATCCGACAATTATTAACAGCCCATAACCCGAAAGAATCTTCTCCCAGTAGTTTTAGAGCCTGGCAATTCTCTAAGATTTTGTCTAATTTTTTTGGATGGTGCGACCGAGCACCTCGAGCAGCTTTGCTTCACTGACCGGGCTTAGCGGACCTCTGGCGCGCCATAGTTCATTGCCCTGGTGGTCAATCAACAGCGCGAAAATGTGCTCTTCATCTTCCAAACCCAAGGCAGTCCGGAAATCATCCTTTTCGAGGTAAAGCGTTATCGTGCGTTCGCGCGATTTTGGGTTGGGGATGCCCGCCCGCATGCCCTCATTGATAAAAAACTTGGAGAAAGCATTCAAGGCGCGAATAGTGGGCAGTTCGTAGTAAACCAGTCCCGGGAATTGGGCTTCGCAGGACTCAGCCAGCGGTATCCAGGTGTTCACTTCATCCTGGTGCCACTGTTGGAAGGCGATAAAGAGCAGATTGTAATCGCCCGCGAAATCCTGAGGGAGAGTTAGTTTCGCTCTTTGTAAATTTGAACCGTTTACTGTTGGAAATGTCATTTTTGCACCTGTCAGATTCTCTTATGATTAATGGAAGGAAGCTCAGCCACTTAGCCCGGACCCACTGCGATAGGCGATCAAAACACGCTCGCGTGCCAGGCTATGGTCAACAATTGGGCTCGGATAGTCGCTGTCGATCCGGCAGTTAACCTGTTTTTGAAGGTCATCGGGCATTTCCCAGGGGGTGTGGATGTATTTGTTGGGTACCAGAGACAGTTCCGGCACCCAACGGCGGACGTAGTCGCCCTGGGGGTCAAACTTGAGCCCCTGCAAAATGGGGTTAAAGACCCTAAAATACGGCGCTGCATCCGTGCCCGTGCCGGCGGTCCACTGCCAGCCGCCGTTGTTGGAGGCTGGATCGCCATCCAACAGCTGTTGCATGAAATAGCGCTCCCCCTCCTGCCAGTTGATCAATAAGTCCTTGGTCAGGAAGGATGCGGCGATCATGCGCGCGCGGTTGTGCATCCATCCTGTGGCGCGCAACTGGCGCATGGCGGCATCCACCACTGGGTAACCGGTGAGCCCGGCTTTCCAGGCAGCCAGACCGCTCGGGTCATTGCGCCAGGGGATATTCCGCAGTTCAGCCCGAAATGCCTGTTGGCGCACATAGGCGAAGTGATAGAGGATGGCGGCATAAAACTCCCGCCAGATGAGCTCATTGAGCCAGGTTTCTGCGCCCTTTTGGGCGTCCGTGGTCCTTGCGGATTGGGATGATTCCTGCGCAGCCCAAACCGCCTGGCGGGCGGAGAGCATGCCCAGGCGCAGGTAAGGGGAAAGCTGCGAAGTGCCTTCCAGGTCCATGCGGTTGCGCATATCCGAATAGTCAAAAATCGCGGAGTCGGCAAAGGCGGAGAGTCGTCGTTCTGCTTCCTGCTCGCCTGCTTTGAATGAGCTCTCAGCCGGGTGGTCGGGTTTTTGAGGTATCACCATGCTTTCCAGGACAGGGAGGGCAAAGAAGTGATCCGGAGCGGGCAGGGGGCTGCCGCTGGTCGGCAGGCTGCGCCACTTGCGGCTGAAGGGGGTGAAGACTGTGTAGGGGGTGCCGTCCGCTTTGAGGAGTAATTCCGGGTGGAAAACTGTAACTCCAGGAACAAGTTTCAGGGGGAGGAAAAGCGCGACTCTACCATCGCGCTGGCGGGCATACGGGGAAAAGTCTTCCTCCGCAAAAATACCTTCGGCGTCTGTCTCGCGCACCAGGCTCGTGAGGACTTCGAGCGGATCACCGCGCCGCAGGATGAGCTGACTGCCGCGCTGCCTCAGGTTCTTTTCCAGCTCTCTCAGACCGGCGAAAAGGAAAGCCAACCGCGCTTGACCCGCATACTCCGAGTCCAGCAACTTTGGATCCAGGATAAACACAGGCACAACCAGATCAGCCTGCCGAAGCGCTTCGGTCAGTGCCTGATTATCACTTAAGCGCAGGTCGCGCCTGATCCACCAGATGGCAGTTTTCATAATTTCTATCCTCGAATTTTCTTTTTTGATTCTACCATCTGTCGGTTTTTGTTGACCCGCAAGGCTAAACACTCTCGCCCTCGTAGGGTGGTTCATCGTGCTCGAAGAGTATGCGTAGCCTGCCCCATGTATTTTCGCGGGGTTCAAGCCGGCCTTTCTGTCATTCTGAGCCTCTTTTGCGAAGAATCTGATTTTTACCAAATAGATCCTTCGCGTTGCTCAGGATGACAAGAGTGAAGAAATTGTTATGCGTTGGTGGGTTGGCTACAGCTCGGTGTGCTCCTGCAAATGCTTTGTGACGCCATACTCTTTGAGCACGATGAACCACCCTACCTGCTTCGACATTGAGATTATCGGCGGAATGCGCAAACCCTTGCAGTTGCACTGCGAGTTGAGACTATGCCTTTTTTTTCTAGAATGTCGCCCAGGTTAGGCGACTAATGGGTAATTGGAACAAAAAAGACAGCAGTTATTAGCTGCTGTCTTTTTTGGACAAAGGTAACCAGCGAAAAATCTATGCTGGTTTTGCTCCGGTCCTAGTCTTCTTTTAGGTTGGTGGCGCCGAGGTAAATGGCAACTGCGCCGATCACGATCTTGACGATCGAGTGCCAGACGGGTTCGGTGCCCAATTTCAACAAGCCGAGCACGTCCACCAAGCCCATAACTGCCAGCAGGATACCAATAACCAACAGCGCGGTCTTGGTTTTGCCGGTCTTCTGCAGTGAAACCCAGAGACCAACCAAGCCGACGACGATCTTAACAGCGGCATGCCAGGCGGGTTCCTCGCCCAGTTTGATGCCGGGGATGAGCGCCATAACGCCCATCAGGATGACAATGATACTGATGACAAGCAATACTCTTTTTTTCATAATAATCTCCTTTTGAATGATAAGGGGGTTTCGAATTAAACCCCTGAATTATGTGAAAATTATAACATTGTTTCTTTTCAGGTAATTTTCCGAAAAAAGTAGACCGAGTCTTTTTACTTCACACTTAGTTAGAATATCCCTCCTCCGATATACGCCCTTGAGTTTTAACAATCCTATTGAAGTACAATAACTGCCAGATAGTGCGAAAAGCTTCCCGAGGAGTTTGTTCATGTTGAAAATTATTGTTCCAATCAAACAAGTGCCAGAGACGGGAAATGTCAAAATGGATCCCGAAACCGGCACGATGGTCCGGGATGGGGTGGTCAGCATTGTGAACCCCCTGGATCTCTATTCCATCGAAACTGCCCTGATGCTCAAGGAAAAATTCGGCGCAACCGTAACCGTCCTCACAATGGGACCGCTCAATGCGGTTAAAGCCTTAAAAGAGGCGATAGCGATGGGCTGTGACGACGGCTATATCCTCTCGGACCGGGCGTTTGCCGGGGCGGACACCTGGGCAACCGCTTACGCACTGATCAATGCCATCAAACGCATCGGTGACTTTGACCTGATCCTGGCGGGCGAACGCGCTACGGACGGCGATACTGGCCAGGTGGGTCCCAACATTGCCTCCGGGCTGGACGTTCCCCTGGCGACCTACGTACGCAAAGTGAACGCGCTTGACCTGGAGCTGAAAACCATCACGGTGGAGCGGTCGGTTGAAGAAGGCATCGAAACCTTGCAACTGCCCTTGCCCTGCCTGCTCACCGTGGTGAAGGAGATCAGCTATCCGCGCCTGCCTACCCTGCGCGGCAAGAAGAAAGCAAAAACCGTTGATATCCCCGTGCTGACCGCCCAAGACCTTGGCTTGAAGCTGGAATATCTCGGGCTGAAAGGCTCGCCCACCAGGGTAGTTTCCACCAAGTCGCCGAAGGTGACCCGGAACGGACAGATGGTGACAATAAAAGAGGATAAAGATGTGAGTGCGGCTGTGGATGCCCTGATCACTTTTCTGGAAGAGAGAAAATTGATATGAGTGAAAAAAATGCGAACGTCTGGACCATCGCCGAAGCCGCAAACGGCAAGCTGAAGTCTGTCTCGTACGAGTTATTAGCCAGGGGCAGAAGCCTGGCGGATGCCTGCGGTGAGCAGCTGGTGTCGGTCTTGATCGGCGCGAACGTCAGCGACGCCGAACTAACCACTCTCATCCATCACGGGGCAGACCTGGTGATAAGCGTACAGAACCCTGCTTTGGACGCCTTTATTGTTGAGACTTACAGCAACGTACTGATCGATCTGGTGCAGCAAATGAAGCCCAACATCATCCTGGCGGCTGCCACCAATAACGGTCGTACCTTAATGCCGCACGTGGCGATGCGCTTGCATACCGGTTTGACGGCAGACTGCACCGATCTCCAGATAGACCTGAACACTGGCGACCTGCTGCAGACCCGCCCGGCGATTGGCGGCAATATCCTGGCTACCATCAAGACCCCCAACCACCGCCCTCAAATGGCGACAGTCAGACCGCGGTCCACCCAACCGCTGCCGGCAGACACTTCCCGCACTGGGCAGATCCAGCAGGTGGCGTTAAAGCCCGAACTGGTGGACAAGCGCGTAAAGCTGCTCTCTTTCGAGGCAGAAGCCAATGACGAAAGCAACTTGCAGGACAGCGACGTGATCGTGTCGGGTGGAAGGGGCATGAAAAAGTCCGACAACTTCAAACTCCTGCACGACCTGGCAAAGTTACTGAACGGCAAGGTCGGCGCCTCGCGCGACGCGGTTGACCGCGGCTGGGCGAGATACCCGCAGCAGGTTGGCCTAAGCGGCAAAACCGTGTTGCCAAAACTCTACATCGCTTTGGGAATCTCGGGCGCAATTCAACACCTGGCAGGCATGAAAACTGCTGAAACCATCGTAGCTGTCAACACGGACCCAAACGCGGCTATCTTCCAGGTAGCGGATTTTGGGATTGTCGGGGATGCCTTCCAGGTCCTGCCTGAACTGATTTCCCGGCTCGAGGAGAGAAAATCATGACAACCTACAACCCCATTACGCCTGATATCGTTGCCAAACTCGCGCAAATTGTTGGCGCGTCGAATGTCATTTTAGACGAGGAAAAGCTTGAAGCCTATTCTCACGACGAAACCCCCAAGGACCAATTTTCCGGAATGCCGGAAGTGATCGTAACCCCCACCAGCACACAGCAGGTGGCAGAAATCATGAAGTTGGCGAATGAGCACCTTATCCCGGTCACTCCGCGCGGAGCCGGCTCGGGGCTCTCCGGCGGCGCAATCCCACTGCACGGCGGGATCCTGATGGCTTTCGAAAAAATGAACAAAGTGCTCGACGTGGACCTGCAAAACATGATGATCGAAGTCCAGGCTGGCATCGTGACTAACGAGATCAATGCCACCGTGGCAGATAATGGGCTTTTCTTCGCCGGCTATCCGATGAGCCTTGAGTCTTGCCAGATCGGCGGGAACATCGCCGAGAATGCCGGCGGCGGCAAAGCCATCAAATACGGCGTGACAGAGCGCTACATCACCGGCATGGAGGTGGTTACACCGGCTGGCGATGTGATCAGGATTGGCGGAAAGATCGTCAAGGATGTTTCGGGCTACGACCTCAAGCGTCTCTATATCGGCTCCGAAGGCACGCTGGGAATCGTCACCAGCGCAACCATCAAGCTCACGCCCTTGCCAAAAGCCAAAACGGACCTGCTGGTGTTGTTCCCGGACGTGCAGAGTGCGATCGAGATCGTGCCAATGATCGTCAGCCAGCTGGGCATTATCCCGACCTCAGTGGAGTTCATGGACCGCCTTGCGGTGGAAACCTCCTGCAAATATCTGAACGAACACCTCGACTATGAGAGCTGTGGTTCAATGCTGCTGATCGAGGTTGACGGCACCACGCAAGACCAGGTGGATGGCGAAGCCGAAATGATCGGCGACCTGTGCATGGAGCACCAGGCGATCGAGGTCTACGTGGCAGACAATTACACCACCCAGGAACGGGTTTGGGCGGTGCGGCGCAATATTGCCGAAGCCTTCAAGGTCTACTCGCCCCACCAAAGCCTGGAAGACATCGTGGTGCCGATCGCGCAGATCCCGGCGCTGACTGAGGAAATTGCCAAACTCGCGGCTGAGTTCAACCTTTCCATGCCATCCTATGGGCATGCCGGCGACGGCAACCTGCATACGACGCTCATCAAACCGCCTGAAATGCCGCTTGACCAGTGGTATGTTGTAGAGGATCAGGTCGTGAGGCGCTTATACGCGGTGGTCATGGCGCTCGGCGGCAAACTGAGCGGCGAACACGGCATTGGCATCAAGCGCAAGGCCTACTTCCAGGAAGTCGTTGATCCTCACGAGCTGGGATTGATGCGCACGCTTAAGCGCGCCCTGGACCCCAACAATATCCTTAATCCGGGAAAAATATTCGACCCGGCTTAATATTGTTGAGAGTTTAGGGGGGTGGGCTATAATTAGCAAAGTTGCCGGGTGATGTGGCTGGTGATAAGATGAACTGCAGACGGAGCTCTGGTGGACGAAATCTCTAATCGCACACGCACGCGATATATGCTGACACTGATCATACTGATCACAATCCCCTGTTACCTGCTGGGGGTCATCCTTTTACGACTCAACCGCGGACCGCAGCGAGCAACCGTCACGGCGACACTCACCAGCACGGCGACGTTTATCCCGAGCGTGACCCTGACCCCTTATCTCACCCGTACGGCCAGCATTACACCCACGGCGACGAACACACTGCCGCCAACATCAACGGTGACACCGACCTGGACGCCAACGGAAACTGCAACGCTCACGGAGACTCCACTCCCAACTGATACTTCCGTCCCTATACCAACCGATACGCCCGTTCCTACACCAACCGCCACTTCCGTCCCTATACCAACCGATACGCCCATTCCTGAACCGACGGATACCCCCACTGAAACACCAACCGAGACTTTGGTTGAACCTACGCCTAACCCATGAGAGAGGCTTATGAAACTTGATCTGAAACAACACTTGAAAGAAATGATCTCTGCCGGGGGTCCAAGCGGTTATGAGGACCCAATCCGTGAGATTATCCGGGATGCCTGGCAGCCGCTATCTGACGAAATGCGCGTCAATAATCTTGGCAGCCTGGTGGCGATCCAGCGCGGAGAAGGCTCAGAACCCCGACCCAGTGTGATGATTGCGGCCCACATGGATGCGATTGGTTTAATCGTGACCGGCATTGTTGAAGGCTTTCTGCGCTTCATGCAGGTTGGCGGGGTAGACCCGCGTATCCTGCCTGGGCAGATGGTGACAGTGCATGCGACTAACGCAGACGTTGCGCGGGATCTGCCGGGCATGGTGGTTATGCCCCCGGCAGGTCTACTGCCAAAAGACGGAAAATCCGGACCCCTGCCGCAGAAATATTTGCTGGTTGACACTGGTTTGTTGCCAAATGAGGTCAAAAAACTCGTCCGCGTGGGAGATGTTATTTCCTTTGCAACCGAGCCGATGGAACTCAGCAGCGAGTGCATCAGCGGGCACACCCTCGACAACCGCGCGTCTGTTGCGGCTGTCACCGTTGCGCTGGAGATGCTCTCAAAGCGCAAGCACCTTTGGGATGTGATGGCTGTGGCAACCTCGCAGGAAGAAGTGGGTGGCATTGGCTCAATGACAGATGCGGTTGCGATCAAACCGGATTTTGCGATCGTGATTGACGTCACCTTTGCCAAGGCACCGGGCGGCGCGGGCATCGGCAATTTTGAGATGGGCAAGGTAACTCCTCTCACCTGGGGCTCCTGCAACCACCCGGCTTTGCATAAAGCCATGGTGGCGACCGCTGAGGAGTATGAGATCAGCGTAGCAAAGGAACTGGCGCCAACTGGCTCGGGCACGGACGCCTGGGATATCCAGGTGGCGGAAGCCGGCATACCCGTGATCGAACTCGCTATCCCGCTGCGCTATATGCACACCCCGGTTGAGGTTGTCTCGCTGAAGGATGTCCGGCGGGCTGGAAGATTAATGGCTGAGTTTATCGCTGGTCTTCCGCTCGATTTCATGAAAACCGTGATCTGGGAGTAAACCAAAATGGCAAAACGAGAAATTTCCACCAAGTTTAATCCCCGCCTGGGTAAAACAGAAATAGATCTGCTCACCAAACTTTGCAATGCCTTGAGCGTTTCGGGTGATGAGCAGGAAGTGCGCGCGATCGTTCTTGAAGAATTGCGTGATTTTGCTGACTTCACCACCACGGACGCGATGGGCAACGTGTTGGTTCGGCGTGAGGGTACTGGCGCGGACCGCGTCAAGGTGATGATCGCAGCCCACATGGACGAAGTCGGCTTCATGATCGTTAACGATGAAGGTGATGGTGTTTATGAATTCCGCGTCATCGGCGGCGTAGACCCTCGCCAGTTGGTAGGCAAGCCGGTCACCATCGGTCGGGACCACATCCCGGGAGTGATTGGTGCCAAAGCTATCCACCTGACCACACCCGAAGAACGCAAGCAAGTGCTCAAAGTGGACCAGCTGCGTATTGATGTTGGACCTGGAGGCAGCTCCAAGGTCAAAGTGGGCGATCGGGGAACCTTTGCAACAAAGCTGGCAGTGTTGGGTCCGAGCATTCGCTCCAAGGCGCTGGATGACAGGCTGGGAGTTTATAACTTGATCCAACTGGTCAAAAACGCGCCAGAGAACGTGGACCTGCTGGCGGCGTTCACCGTCCAGGAGGAACTTGGTCTGCGCGGCGCAAGAATCGCAGCCTTTGCCTTCGATCCGGAAATTGGCATCGCCATGGATTCAACCCCTGCCAACGATCTGCCGCATTACGATGGCTTACCAAACACCAGCCACAACACCAAACTGGGCGATGGTCCGGCAATTTACATCATGGATCGCGGCACCATTGGGGATCAGAGACTGATCAAGTGGCTGATCGAGTCGGCTGAAGCGGAGAAAATACCCTGGCAGTTCCGCCAGCCAGGGCTGGGCGGAACTGACGCTGGTGAGATCCACAAAACCCGCGCGGGAGTCCCGAGCGTCTCAGTCTCGGTGCCACAGCGTTACCTGCATTCGGCAGCGGGTCTGATCCGCATTGATGATGAATTAAATACTGTGAAAATGATCCACACGGCTCTAAAACGCCTTGATAGAAGCATCCTAAATCGTCAGGAGAAAAAGTAATGGCAAAGAAAAACAATTCATTATGGACTATTTTACAAACTCTGGTCGAGACACCTGGTCCTTCCGGTTCGGAACACGTAATCCGCGAAAAGATCAAAGCGGAAATCGAGGGGCACGCCGATGAGGTCTATACGGATGCGCTTGGAAACCTGATTGCCCGCAAAGGTACTTTGAAGGAAGGCGGCAAGCGGATCATGATTTCGGCTCATGTTGACGAGATCGGTTTGATGATTACGCACGTGGACGATAACGGTTTCGCCCGGTTCCTGCCGATCGGCGGCATTAACCCTCTTACCTGCCTTGGTGGCAGGGTGCTCTTTATGAATGGCACCCAGGGTGTGATCGGGATGGAACGCTTGGAAAAAGACGAACACCCGGAATTGGGAAAGTATTTCATCGACACCGGCGCAACGTCCAAAGCAGACAGTAAGGTTGGCGTAGGTGACGTTTGTGGTTTTGAGCGTCCGCTGCTGGATTTGGGTATACGCGTAGTTGCCAAGTCGATGGATGACCGTGTGGCTGCAGCAATTGCAGTGGAAGCGCTGAAAGAGGTCAAGCCAGGCGTGAACGAGCTCTTTTTTGTTTTCAGCGTGCAGGAAGAGGTTGGCATTCGCGGCGCGATCACAGCGGCTTACGGCGTGGACCCGGAAGTTGGGGTGGCAGTGGACGTTACCCGTACCGGGGATACCCCCCTGGGTGTCAAAATGGAGGTCGCGCTCGGGAACGGCCCCGCGATCAAGGTTCGGGATTCTTCTTTCATTGCCGATCCGCGCGTGGTGAAGTGGATGGTGAGTGAAGCCAAGGCACAAAAACTGCCTTACCAGATGGAAGTGCTCGAAGCAGGCGGCACAGATGGCGCAGCCATGCAGCGCACGCGTGCCGGCGTGCCGGCAGGCTGCCTTTCGATCCCATGCCGCTACATCCACAGTCCCTCTGAAATGGTTGACCGGGATGACGTGGAGAACTCGGTGAAGCTGTTAGTAGGGCTGCTTGGCAAGCCGGTTAGCCTGGGATAAGCTCTCTGGCAAGATGCTTTACAATTGCATTAATGGCTGATTGCGTGAAAAAGATCAAAGTTTTGCTGGTAGTGCTGATTGTCAGCAGCCTGTTGGGGCTGACTGGCTGTGAGTTGCTGCCTGAAACCTGGGAGCTTCCCTGGAACCAGGCTGCCACCATCAGCCCTGAGCAAACCGACGTGCCTGAACCTGTTGGCGCCACTGAAGAAGCCACCGACGTGGTTGATAAACAGACGCCCACGCCAGCACCTCCTCCCGAAAACTTGATCCTTTGGCTCCCTCCTGATTTGGACCCTAACGCTGAAACAGCTGCCGCAGCCATCCTCAGAGACCGGCTGGACGAATTTGCTTACCTCAACACAGTCGAAATTGATGTCCGCATTAAAGCGGTTTCTGGTGGTGGAGGGCTGCTGGACGCGCTGCGCACCACGCACGCTGCCGCACCATCTTCCTCCCCGGATGTGGTTGCCCTTTCGCGGGAACACCTGCTCCAGGCTTCCCAGAGCGATGTTGTGTTCTGGAACGAGGGCTTGAAAACAGTGATAGGTGACCTGGACTGGTACAACTTTGGCAGAGATGCTGCCACAGTTCAGGGAGAGGTTCTGGCGGTACCCTTCAAGGGCGTACCGATGGGCTTGGTATACCAGAGCCTAAACCAATTAATTCCCAGCAATGAATGGACTGAAACCAGGTTGAATTACGGCTATTTTGGTTTTGCCGCAGATGATCCACGGGGAACTTTCTTATTACTGCTCTATCTGAGCCTTGGGGGGCAGGTGCAAAATGAGCAAGGTCTGACGATCCTACAGGAAGCTCCCCTCAATGCGGCTTTGCAAACCCTGAAAGACGGTTTAAACACACGTCACTTCAGCGACCTGGTTGTCAATATGCAGCAATCTGAACAGGTTTGGAATGAATTCAGTACCCGCAGAATTGATACCGCTTTTCTGCCTGTGGATGTGGTTCTAAGGGGAAGAGATACGACGCCTGATGCGCCGGATCCAGCGTTTACGTCGCCGGGTATGACCCTGACCGATGCCTGGGTTTGGGCTTTGGGCAGCCAGGAGCCACAAAGGCAGGAACTGGCAGTGGCACTGATCGCACACCTCTCTGAGACACAGTTCCTGGCGAAATGGAGTGAAGCCCTCAAGGAAATCCCAGCCCGGCCTTCTGCGCTTGGTAGTTGGGAGGAGACCTCCTTAAAACCCGCTCTTGAGAAGATGGCAAGTGGTGCGGTTCTTTATCCACCTGATGCGGTTATGAACAACATCGGACCGATATTACGCAACGCAACCCTGCTGATCCTGCGTGATAATGCAGATGTTGTTGAGACAACCAAACAAGCTTTGGAGAGTGTTAAATGAGTCTGGACCAGGAACCTAAGAAAGCCACTGGCTTATCGATCGCGCTGATCGTGCTTGGTGTGTTGGTGATCAGTTTGCTGGCATTGGTCGTGTTTGTGGATCCGATCAAGCTGCAGCCTGACCTGACGTTGACCGCCACCTTTGCCGCTGGCACCCCTCAACCAACTCCAACTGCGGCAGAACTCCAGCCATCGCCAGTGGTGAACATAGATGGCATCGCGATTCTCGGCGGAGTGCTGGCGCTGATCGTGCTCGTGGCTGTGTACCGTGAAATCCTGATCCACAAGCGAGATTCGAGTAACTGAAATTGGTAGAGAACATCAGAGGCTGACCCAAAAGTCAACTCCGTTATTTTGAACCCCCACTTATGAGCGTATTTTGCTATAAAATAGGGATTACACTTTTATGTTACGGAGAGTAAAGTATAGCAGCCCCCACTCTTAGAGAATTTTTCTACGAATGGGGGCTTTTGGGTCAGCCTCCTGATTCGTTAATTCATTAAATGATGTAATCCGGGTTCTCGGAATACTCCCACACCCCGTCTGGTTGCAACTGAATCTGGCTCAGTTGGTCGCTGTGGATTTCAAGACGGGATTCCACCTTCGCCAGCCGTTCCATTAATTCCTTCAGGTTACTCACGACGGCGTCGGGCATGTCGCTGTGCAACAAGTCCGTTTGATGCTCGTCCACCAGGTGTTTACGGCGGATTACCTGCCCGGGCACGCCCACAACAACCGATTGAGGGGGAACATCTTTAACAACCACCGCGTTGGCACCAATGCGACTGTGACTGCCGATAGTGATATCGCCCAGGATCTTCGCGCCTGCCCCCACGACCACGCAGCTTTGCAGGGTGGGGTGGCGTTTGACTTTCTCGAGACTGGTGCCGCCAAGCGTGACCCCATGGTAAAGCGTGACCTCATCTCCAACCACCGCTGTCTCCCCGATCACAATCCCCATGCCGTGGTCGATAAAGACCCTGCGACCCAGTTTTGCCCCCGGATGAATCTCAATCCCCGTGAAAAATCGGGTGATCTGCGAACTTGCCCGGGCGAGCCATTTGATGCCGTGCTTCCAAAGCCAGTGCTCTGCGCGGTGCGCCCAGAGTGCGTGTATCCCAGGATAGCTGGTGATGACCACGAAAGCATTCGCCGCCGCTGGGTCGCGTTCAACGGCTGCCCGAACATCTTCCGCCATCAGGCTGAATATGTTGGGATTTTGTTTTGCCGGCATCCCCTCGCAAGGCATGCGTTCACTTGCTTCCATTTTGCTCCCTCCTGAGATCCGCAAATAGGTCTGTGCTGAGGTATCGCTCGCTGAAGCTCGGCACAATCACAACCAGGCGCTTGCCCTTGGACTCGGGGCGGGAGGCCAGCTGCAGGGCAGCCCAAACCGCCGCGCCGGAAGAAATCCCACCGGGGATGCCCTCGATGGCAGCCAGTTCGCGGGCTGTGCTGAAGGCAGCTTCACCGCTTACCTGGATGATCTCATCCAGCAGGGAGGTTTTTAGCACCGAAGGGATAAAGCCTGCGCCAATGCCCTGGATGGGATGCGCGGCTTTGACTCCGCCAGAAAGCACCGGGGAAGCAGATGGTTCAACTGCCACGACTTTCAACGCCGGGTTTTGTTCCCGCAGGTACAAACCAGCGCCCGTGATCGTGCCGCCGGTGCCCACGCCAGCCACGAGCACATCCACGTTGCCATCTGTGTCGCGCCAAATCTCAGGACCGGTGGTGAGTTGGTGAATTTGCGGGTTGGCAGGGTTGTTGAACTGATCCGCCCACCAGTAGCGGCTGTCTTCCGACAGCAAAGCCTGCGCCTTTTCCATCGCGGCAGCCATGCCGCCTGCTGCTGGCGTGAGGATCAGATTTGCTCCAAGCGCGCGCATCAGCAGCCTGCGTTCAAGGCTGGCGGATTCAGGCATGATGATCGTGCTGCCGTAGCCGCGCGCTGCTGCCACGTTTGCCAGCCCGATGCCGGTGTTGCCGCTGGTAGCTTCCAACAGGATGCTGTCTTTGTGAAGTAAACCACGCTTTTCGGCGTCGTCCACCATACTGACGGCGATACGGTCTTTGACGCTGTGGGTCGGGTTGAAAGTTTCCAGTTTTGCCAGAATTTCGACCTCTGGGTTGGGGTTCAGGCGCGAAAGCCGCACCAGGGGTGTTTTTCCCGTAAGCTGGGTGATATTTTGATAAATTGTCATGATGATTCTCCTCGATCTCTGGAACCTTAAATAAAAACAGCAGCCATCTCACACCATTCGCGGGGGAGTGCCGCTGCTCTTGACGGGTTCCAGGATGTCAAAAACGCAGGCGGTCAGCTACCCCGCCTGAGACACAAGCAATTTGAGCTGAGTGATACCTTGCGCGTTTTGAACATGGCACGATTATAGTGGGGAATAGCCCAAGCCAAAAGTATGTGTACAACCACAATCCAGACTATCCTGGCGTCCTTGCCGGGTAAAATACTTTCTATTAGAAGATATCGGCTGTGAGGTTGGCATGAAAAAAAGAATCGAATCATTTGCGGATCAGTTATTACGAAGAGGAATGGGTTGGGTTGCTCTAAACCCTGGTCCGAGCCTGCGGTATCTGACCGGACTGAGTTTTCACCTGATGGAACGCCCGGTGGTCGTTTTGGTCGGCAGCAGCGGGCAGGTGAAAGTGATCCTGCCGGAACTTGAGCGCGCAAAAGTGGCGGATCTGCCTTTTAACGCTGATATCACCACTTTCGGCGACGACCCGGCTACCTGGCAGAGGGTCTTTGAGAAAGCCTTGTCAGATATTTCGGACAAGCCGCTGCGCGTAGGCGTTGAGCCGACCCGGCTGCGCTTTTTGGAGCTGGATTTGCTGCGCAAGGCGCTGCCAGAAGCCGAATTCGTGGAGGGAAGCGCCGCTCTGGCTGAGCTGCGCATGCGTAAGGGTGAGGACGAACTGAAAGCCATGCGCTATGCAGCCATTATTGCTCAGAACGCGTTGCTCAACACCCTCGAAACCGTCAAACCGGGGCAGAGCGAACTGCAGATCTCGGCGGAATTGATGGTGCAGCTCTTCCGGGCAGGCTCGGAATCGGAACTGCCCTTTGCGCCGATCGTCTCAAGCGGACCCAACAGCGCCAACCCCCACGCCAGCCCCACCGACCGCGTCCTTCAGGAAGGTGAGATGCTGCTGATCGACTGGGGAGCAAGCTTTGATGGCGTATTCTCGGATATCACCCGCATTTTCTTCTGCGGAGAACCCAACGATGAGATGAAGCAGATTGCCGACCTGGTGGAAAAGGCAAACGCGGCAGCCCGCCTGGGGGGGAGAGCCGGCATGCCGGCAGGGGAGATGGACCAGCTGGCAAGGGGCGTCATCACCGCAGGTGGATTTGGCGAATATTTCACCCACCGCACCGGGCATGGGCTCGGAATGGAGGCGCACGAGCCGCCTTACATCTACCAGGGCAATCCTCTCGTCCTTGAGCCAGGCATGGTCTTCACCATCGAACCGGGCATCTACCTGCCCAGCAAGTACGGCGTGCGCATTGAAGACGATGTCGTCGTGGATACGGACGGCTTGCGCAGCCTGACGGATCTGCCCCGCAAGGTCATGCGCCTGGAAGAATTCCTTGCGGCAGCCCGCAAAGCTTAGGAAAGGAAGCGATGACCCTTTCAATACACGTGGCGGTCTTGGGACCGATTGAAAATAATGTCTACTTCCTGGTTGACGAGGACAGCGGCGACTGCGTGCTGATCGACCCAAGCTTTGAGCCGCAAACCCAACTGCTCCTGGCACGCGAACAGGGCTGGCAACTCAGGCAGATCTGGCTGACGCATGGGCATTACGACCATATCGCCGGCGCAAAAACGGTGAGTGAGGCATTTTCACCGCCCCTTCCAATAGCAATGCACCCGGAGAGCTTTGCCTGGGCTGCGGCTCAACCAGACGCGCTTAAGATGGGCAGGAAAATTGACCCCATACCCAGCTTGGATATCCCACTTGCCCAGGGCACATGGTTGGATGTTGTACCCAGTGGCAGCCGAAAGTTAGTGGAAGTGCGGGACGTTTCGGGGCATAACCCCGGATCAGTGCTCTTCTACATCCCGGATTTGGAAATGGCAGTCGTGGGGGATGCCATCTTCCGGGGCAGCATCGGCAGGACCGATTTGGAAGGTTCCAACCACGCCTTGCTGCTAAAAAACATTCGTGAGCAGATCTACACCCTACCCGATGAGACCACGCTCCTGCCGGGGCACGGTCCGGCAACCACGGTTAAGTTCGAAAAGGCAAACAATCCCTTCGTGCGGGGATAAAGCAAGTCAGCTCATCGTCAAGTCGCAGCTCCTAAAACTCGAATTGGTGATACAAATTAACCGTCAAGGCTTTATTCGTATCCCAAGGAGTCACAATGGACGTCATTCAGGTTAATGAACTAACCAAGTATTACGGCAAGTCGCGCGGTATTGAGAACCTGAGCTTTTCGGTTCGAGAGGGTGAGATATTCGGGTTTATTGGACCCAACGGCGCTGGCAAATCCACCACCATCCGGCTGCTGCTTTCCCTGATCCACCCTACCAGTGGGCAAGCCTCCATCTTCGGCAAAGATGTCACCAAGAAAGGTCCCGAGATACGCAGCCAGGTTGGCTATTTGCCATCGGAGGTCTTCTATTACGATCATATGCACGTCGGCGAGCTGCTGAAGTACTCCGCCAGTTTTTATCCCGGAGATCACAAGCAGCGCATCAGCTATCTGGCTGATGTGATGGAGCTGGAAATGCACCGCAAGATTCGTGATCTTTCCTATGGCAACAAGAAAAAAGTCGGCATCGTGCAGGGGCTGCTCCACAACCCCACCCTGCTCTTTTTGGATGAACCCACCAGCGGGCTGGACCCGCTGATGCAGCGCAAGTTTTTCGACCTGGTCCGCGAAGAGAACCGAAAGGGTGTCACCGTCTTTTTCTCCTCCCATTTTCTGGGCGAGGTACAGCGGCTCTGCGACCGGGTGGGCATCATCCGCGAAGGCAGGATGGTGGAAGTCTCCGATATCCGCACCCTGCAGAAGAACAACTACAAGAAAATTCGGGTTCTTAGCCAGCAAGCGCTTGACAGCTTTGATCTGCCAGGCGTGAGCAACCTGCACAAGGAGGGGGAGTGGACTCAGTTCTTCTACTCAGGCGATATCAACCAGGTCTTGCAGCGTGTGAGCAGCTTCGCAATTGAAGACATGGACATCGAAGAGCCCACGCTTGAAGAGATCTTCATGCACTATTACGAGTAGGCATCCAATGAACAAAGCCATCTATCGTTACGAATTGCGCCAGCGCTGGTCCTCAGTTGGAATTTGGGCTGGATCATTGGCTGGATTGCTGCTGTTATTTATGGCGCTCTTCCCCAGCTTCTCGGCTGATATGGCTGCTATGAACCAAGTGTTGGATAACTTCCCGCCTGAGTTCAAAGCAGCGTTTGGGTTGAACTCCCTTAACCTTGCCACACTCGAAGGCTACTTTGGCTTTTGCTTTGTCTTTTGCCAACTCTGCCTGGCAATCCAGGCGGCAAATTACGGGCTGAGTCTGGTATCGGTGGAAGAGGATGATCTTACGGCAGATTTTCTTCTGACCCGACCGCTGAGCCGCCCCACGATCCTCACCAGCAAGCTAGTGGCTGCCCTGAGCAGCTTATTGGTGACACAAATTTTGTTCTGGGCTGTCAGCCTGGCAAGCATTGCCATGTTCAAAGGGGACGCGCAATATGAACCCCGAGCAGTTATGCTTCTGTTTGGAAGCGGCGTGATCTTCCACCTGATCTTTTTCAGCCTGGGCTTGTTGATTTCGCTGTTAGTACGGCGGATGCACAGCGTGACGCCCTGGAGCCTCGGCCTGGCTTTTGGAGCTTACGTGATCAGCGCCTTCAGCGGGATCCTTGGGGATGTGAAGCTGGAATACCTGAGCCCTTTCAAGCATTTTGACCCCGGCAAGATTATCAGCGAGATGCAATATGATACGACCTTGGTCGTTGTGGATGCGGCGCTCGTGATCATAGCCATCGCCGCTTCTTACTGGCTATATCAGAGGCGCGACATTGCGTCGCCGTCTTAGGAGCAGGAAATGAGAATGTATTTTCGAGAACTGAAAGCTGGAATAAAGTCCCTGCTGATTTGGACGGTGGTGATTGCGCTTCTGATTATCCTGGCAGTCAATAAGTTCGCTGCTTTCGAGGGAAACCCAGAGAGCCTGGCCATCCTGGACACCATGCCTCCGCAACTTTTGGAAGCGCTGAGCATGCGTGCCTTTAACCTGACCACACTCGAAGGTTTCTTTGGCGTCATGTTCATCTATTTCGCCCTGATGGGCGCGATGGCGGCAGCGCTCTGGAGCAGCGAGGCAATCGCGAAAGAGGAGCGGGACCGCACGGTGGAATTCACGTTGGTGCTCCCGGTCCCACGCAGGCAGATTGTGACCGCCAAACTACTGGCAGCCCTGACTAACTGCGCCCTGTTTGTCCTTTTCACCTGGCTGATTTCTGTCATAACAGTACGCGGCGATGCGCCTGAAAAATCCCTATTTGATTTTCTGCGGCTCGAAATGCTGGCGATGTTCTTGATTGAACTAGTGTTTCTAAGCCTGGGTGCCCTGCTGGCGTGTGCCTCAAAAACACCGCGCAGGGTGGGCTCGATGGCGATCGGGCTGATTTTGGGGCTCTACTTTATCAGTATTTTTGCTGGAATGCACGTAAAACTGACCTGGCTTAAGTACCTGACCCCCTTTAGCTGGTTTAATGCCAGCGAGTTTTTTAGTAGCGGCAGGTTTGAGCCTTACGCCCTGGTGCTGACTGTCATAACCGTCGTGCTCTTCCTGTTCGCGGCATACTTCACCTACGACCGCCGGGATCTGTATATTTAGCTTTTAATTACGTCCGTAGGTCAGGTTCTTCTGTCTGCCCTGGAACTCTTTCCTCCAGGGTGAAACCTGACGTCACGAATGTTTACCTACAAAGCCCTAAAAAATCTAGGCTTCAGATGTCAGGTTGAACCCCGCCAAAAAAGCACGGGGCAGGCTGCGCAACCTGACCTACGCGATTTTCCACAACAAAAAGCAGCTCCCTGACAAGGCAGCTGCTTTTGATAACCGGTTTGTTGCTTTATTTCGCGTAACTGACCGAGCGGGTTTCGCGGATGACGGTCACCTGGATCTGACCAGGGTACTGCATGGTCTCTTCGATCTCGGTGGCGATGTCCTTGGCGATGCGGTGCGCTTCCAGGTCATCGATCTCTTCAGGTTTGACGATGATGCGCACTTCCCGGCCAGCCTGGATGGCGTAACTCTGCTCAACGCCCTTATGGGAGTTGGCAATGTTCTCAAGGGCTTTCAGGCGCTTGATGTACTGCTCAAGATCTTCCCTGCGGGCGCCTGGGCGCGCGCCGGAAATGGCATCGGCAGCCTCTACCAGGATGGCTTCAATCGAAGCCTGGTCCACTTCGTGGTGATGTGAGCCAATCGCGTTGCAGATTGCCGCATTGACGCCGTGGCGTTTGGCAAATTCCATGCCGATTTGGGCGTGGGTGCCTTCGGTATTGTGGTCCATGGCTTTGCCGAGGTCGTGCAGAAGCGCGCCGATTTTAGCCACCTCCACATTCGCGCCAAGCTCCGCAGCCAACACACTGGCAATTTTGGAGGTCTCCACCGCGTGGGCAAGTTGATTTTGCCCGTAGGAGGTGCGGTACTTCAGACGCCCGAGCTTCTTGATGATTTCCGGGTGGAGCCCATGCACACCGGCTTCGTAGACTGCCTCATTACCGGCTTT
>Ga0116157_10001330_pt1 | contig 24837 bp, 21 predicted proteins | sample AD_UKC048_MetaG_FD_89882 | JGI IMG/M metagenome (GOLD analysis project Ga0116157, IMG submission 89882) | Active sludge microbial communities of municipal wastewater-treating anaerobic digesters from USA - AD_UKC048_MetaG | ecosystem: Engineered > Bioreactor > Anaerobic > Digestate | place: USA... | reverse complement strand
GCCTGAGGGCGTGCTTTGCTCTGTCATGATCGCTGGTCTAGATGTCGTGACAGCGAATTTGAAGGCCAGTTACGCGGGAATCCCATGCGCCTCGACTGCTACAAGATCCACGAATGGGCGCCGCAGATCGTGCCTGGGCAGGGGCGGCGCGAATGGATGGATGCTTTCCAGGACCGGCACCCGTATCGCTGCCTGCCGCTGACCATGGCGAACTGCACTGGCTGGGAAATTCTCTGTCCCGTCGGGCTGACCATCGAATGGGATGGCGGGATGATGGAAGCCAACATCAAGATCACGGGCGACGAGGCCTGGCCGCCGGTGAAGAATGTCGCCGACAGCCATTTCCGGCGCGGCATCGTCACCTTCCACACCGGCCACCTGTTCCGCACCGAGCCGGGCTGGCGTGTGTGGACAATGGGCCCGCCCAACGAGCCGAAGGACGGCATCTATCCGTTGCAGGGCCTCGTCGAGACGGAGTGGCTGCCTTTCCCGTTCACCATGAACTGGCAGATGACGCGCCCCGGAAAAGTGCGCTTCGAGAAGGGCGAGCCGTTCTGCTTCATCACGCTGGTGCAGGATACCAAGCTTGAAGAGGTGCAGCCTTCGCTGCGCCTGCTGGCCGACAATGCGGAGCTCAACGAGGAGTTCAAGGTCTGGGCCGAAAGCCGGGGCGACTTCAACAAGCGCCTGCAGAGCCGCGAGGCCGAAGCCATGAAGGAACGCTGGCAGCGCCATTACATGAAGGGCGAGAAGGTCGCGGGCGGGCAGGCGGAAACCCACCAGACCAAGCGGAAACTCAAGGAACCCAAGGCGCCGCCCAAGCCTTTGCCGGGGTTGGGCGGATAGCTGAGAGGCGCCCCTTGCGCCCGTCGCTGCTTTTGGCTTATAGACCCCCCTCCCGAGGCCCTTAGGGGTCTTTTTACCCAGTGAGCGGGCGTAGCTCAGGGGTAGAGCACGACCTTGCCAAGGTCGGGGTCGGGCGTTCGAATCGCCTCGCCCGCTCCAAGTAAAGTTCCGCAAAATCAAGGGCTTAAGCACACCCCCTCGGGGGAGGGCCAGTTTGCGCTTGTCGCCTCGGGTAACCGCTCGGGTAATGCGAACTTCCGGCGGGTGCGCGTGTAGTAAATCGCTCTCGGAATGAGCAGATTGGCTTCATGGACGGATACATCAATCGCACTCTGACTTACGTTGATGAGAAGGGCGTTTCGCAGAACTGCGACGACGCTCAGCTGCTCAGCTTCAACAGGAATGTGGTTGTTCTTGGCGAGCCAGGCATCGGCAAGTCTGAGCTGCTGCGCTGGATCGCAAAGCAATTCGGCGGCACCTTCCGATCGGCCGCTAGCTTCGTGCAACACCCCAAGCCCAAACAGCTTTTGTCTAGCGGTGATTTCATAATCGTAGACGGCCTTGATGAGCTGGCAGCGGCGAAAGAAACCGACCCAATCAATCTGGTGCTGGGCAAGCTGATCGAGTCCGAATGCGATCGGTTTATTCTCTCATGTCGTTCGGCTGAGTGGCGGGGTGCAGTCGCGAGAAGAGAGTTACAAGACCAATACGGATCAGCTCCCCTGGTCGCAACTTTAGAAGGGCTCTCACGCGATGACGCGCTCAAATTCCTAAGCAGCGCACTCGATGTGGGTCGGGCTAAAGCAATTGTCGATAGCCTCGATGCTCGAGACATGGAGGAGCTTTATCGCAATCCCCTGTCGCTTTTGCTGATGAGGGCAATCGCCCAAGAGGGCGGCGACCCACAGTTGCTTTCCCGCGCTGAGATATTGGAGCGCGCTTGCGCGGCGATGTGGCTGGAAACAGGCGAGCGAAATGATCGATCAAACCTCGGCTTGCTCGATGAGAGCAGTGCACTCGATGCAGCCGGGGCCTGCTTCGCTTCACTAGTTTTGACTGGAAACGATTTGTTGGCGCTGCGCGAGCGCGCGAACAAGGCCGAAACTTCGTTACATCATTCCGAGATTTCCGCGCTTCCCGGAGGGAGGGACATCCTTGCGGTGGCTGGAAGTCGCCTGTTCATTCCCTCCGAAGTCGAAGGGCACTTGAAGCCGATCCACCGTTCGGTTGCAGAATACTTGGGCGCCCGATGGCTTGCCAAAAATGCATCTGACAGTAGCCGCAGGGATCGGTTGCTGTCTTTGCTCACGCTCGACGCTGGCGTACCCGCTTCACTGCGCGGTCTACACGCATGGCTTCCGCATTTCGATTCGCAGTTCCGCGAGAGGGTAGTTTCCACCGATCCTTACGGTGTTCTGATTTATGGCGATCCCGATGCGAGCGATCCAGACTTAGGTCGCGCGCTTCTCTATTCTCTGCGCGACCTAGAACTTTCAGACCCATATTTCCGGTCTAATTGGGGCAACCATTCCGCGAAAGCATTGGCGCTTCCCGAATTGCTCGATGAAGTGCGCAACGTCATCATTGACAAGAACACGTCGGTTCACCTCCGGACCCTGCTGCTGCAGGCGGTAACCGGTGCGCAGACAACGCAGCTTCTGAGGGACGACCTCATGGCGATCGTCATGGGCACAAATCGCCCTTACTATTATGCTGAACGCGAAGACGCTGCCGACGCTCTACTGGCCGCTCCCGATAGCGATATTGATTGGCCTAAGATTACCCAACAACTCTGCGACGTGGGTGACCATGACTCGACGCGGCTAGCTATCCATCTGATCGCGGCGACCAAATACAGCGGTATCACGGGGCAACTCGTGGCGCGGGCGATTCTGAGCCATCTTGGACTTTTGCCGGGCAGTGAGACCGATGGCGAGCGCTCATCGTCTGGGACGCTGCATTCGATGCCGCGACATTTGCCGTCTGCGCTGATTCCGCAAGTGCTGGATTCGTTGGCCGAAGAACTAAAGGGCATCGATGCTGAGCAATCGCGAAATAGCAGATCAGAATTAGCAACTTTCGTCATACGAACGGTGCTCCAATACGTTAGGGGTGGCGACATTGAGCCTCTGCGAGCGGCGGGATGGCTCGGCATCGTGCGCGGGCATCACGGGTTCTCGACTGGAGATCAAGCGGCGCTCGCAAAGTTCTTCGCCGACAACGCGGATTTGCGTCACGAGATCCAGAGAGCGACGATCCACAAGCAGAGTGAGTCTTCCGGCGCATGGGCGAGACTATACCGACTGCGCGAATTGAATCCGGGACTACAGCTTACGATCGATGATGCGGTCTTTTTTCTCAACGAGCACGCGTCTGTAGAGCGCACATCGGCCAACGATGACATATGGCTTGATCTGCTCAGCTTCTCCCGGAGGTCAGACGAAAAGGGCGGTCCGATAATCGAGGCGGCGCGCGCTTATGCCGGCACCATTCCCGCCTTGGTGAAGCGGATCGAGGAATTCAGCCAACCGCGGGAAAAGCAGCAATGGGAAATTGACGACGAAAAGCGTGTCGCAGCTTTCCATCAGAAGCGTGAGGAGGGTTGGGCGGCAAACCGGATAGCCTATCTCAGCCGCATAGATGAAATCCGCGACGGCGGCCTACGCTGCGTTCCTGCCGCTCAATGCTATTTGGGTCAGTTCACAGACATTGATAGCGCGCTTTCTCCGCCAGATAGAATTGGGCAATGGCTTGGCGAGGAACTGCGCGATGCAGCGCTAACTGGCTTCGAGGCTGCTCTACATAGATCGGACCTGCCAACGTTGGCGCAGGTGAGCGAAAGCTATGCGCGATCTAGCCGATGGAACATGGTGTTCCCGTTAGTTGCGGGTTTTGCCGAGCGGCTGAGAAATGAACTTGGATTTGGCGATATCAAAGATGAGGTTCTGCTTACGATTAGGCTGGCGATCCAAGACGAGCATTTGGACGAGCTGAAGGAGGAGATCGCCGCACTCGATCAGCATGTTCGTGGTGACGAGGCGCGCTTCGAGCGTTACGTGCGCCATCTCATAGAGCCTTCACTTAGAAAGAACGCAGAACATGTGTCGGGTCTGTATGCTCTTGTTAGGGATGAAGCCTACCGGGGCATTGCGCCGAAGTTGGCCGCTCAATGGCTGGTCAAGTTTGCAGATTTGAATGCGAACACAGAAACTGAACTTGTTGATGCGCTGATCAATGCTCGGCGCTTTACCGAGCTGAGGGCGGTGACTAACGGTCGGCTCGCTGGTGCACTGGATGACAATCGGCGCAACCTGTGGCTCGCCACTCAGTTCTTGGTCGACTTCGAAACATTTCGCGCAGGTTTTCAGGGGCCGGCACCTCGGCCGTTGGTTTGGTGTATCCGACATGTGCTGAGAGCCGAGCGGCGGGACGACCAGCCGCCGGTATCTGCCTCGCCCGATCAAATCCGTTGGGTGGTCCAGCAGTTCAGACTTGTCGTGCCTAAGCAATCCCGTCCGTCGGGCGTGACATGGGGCGATGAGAACGATTGGGATGCCAGCGACTTCTTGCAGGGACTTATCGCACGACTAACTAGCGATCTTTCGCGTGAGGCGGCGGATGCGCTTCGCGAGCTCTGCGACGCCGACCCAGACGGCTACACGGAGCTTATGCAACACTCTCTGGATCAGCAGCGGCGTGCTCGTCGTGAAGCCAATTTCGAGAAAATTGAACTGTCGCAAATAGCGGCGATCGTTGAAGGTCGTTCTCCTGGGAGCATCGCGGACCTCCAAACGATTGTTGTCCAGGCGTTGGCGCTGGTGCAGGCCGAGATACGAAGCAGTTCAACCGACCGGATCGATACGTACTACAAGGGTGATACTCCCTGCGGAGAAGAAGAATGCACTAAACGCTTGCTGGAGAATATTCGCGAGCACCTGAATCCCTACGGAATCGAAGTCTCGCGTGAGGCTCGCATGGCTAAGGAGAAGCGAGCCGATCTAGTTTTCGCGCTAGGCAAGATGCGGTTGCCAGTCGAGTGCAAAGGCCAATGGCACAGGGAGCTGTGGGGCGCGGCCCGAGCTCAACTGGAAGCGTTTTACCTGCCAGATTGGCGCGCTGAGGGCCGTGGAATTTACGTGGTCTATTGGTTTGGCGATGCTGTTGACGCGAAGCACAAGCTAACCAAACGTCCAGCCAAAGTTGCTCCGACAACAGCGAGCGAGCTTGCGACGGCGCTTCGCGACGAGCTGAGTCTAACGACCCATAGCAGCATTGCTGTCGAGGTTCTGGATTTGTCGCGATGACCGGTGGTCCATCTGGCATCCCGAAATTGCTTCGAGGCCAGATGGCTGCAGTTGAGCGATCCCTTCAGAGAGATCGCTGCGCCGTCATTATGGGACCACATCAAGTCGGCAAAAGTGAATTGGCGAAAGCAATCGCATCCCGTTTTGGTGAGCGGCATTCGACTTTGAAGCTAGAGGAGCCGAGGGATCGGGAAGCGTTAGAAAACTATGCCGATATAATTTCCAATAATGCGGGCCGACTTTTGGTGCTCGATGACGTCCATTTCATGCCCGAATGCTTGGTGTGGGTTCGGGAGCAATGCGAACATTTCAAGCAGTTTGGGACCGACATCGGACAGTTTCTGTTGTTGGGCGCTAATCCCCTTATGCGTAAGCTTGTCACCGATCATCTCGCAACCCTGAGTGGTCAAATTCATCTTTCACCAATTCATCTCCTTGAACTCAACGATACGGAGTATGCCGCTGGAAATGGTTCTCCCGATGGCGCGATTGAGGTTCAAAGCGAAACGCAAAAGCCTCCCTCGCCAGCGCCCCTCGCAACACAAGATGAGTTATGGCTTCGAGGTGGTTTCCCAAGCAGCTTGTGGGATGAAGAGGGCAGCGAACGCTGGCGCGAGCGGTATTTGGAAGGTTGGTATGATCGCGAAGTTCCGAAGCTCAATGCCGCCTTGGGTGCTGGCGATATTCAAATTTTTTTTCGACGTGTCGCCGCTCACCACGCTGGGGAGTATCTGCCAAACGAGCATCTCCCGAAAGATCTGCGGATGTGTGTTGGGCACTTCGAAAGAGCGGGGCTAATCCGCCAACTTAGGCCGTGGCCTAAGCCCATCAACAAGCAGGAGTGTCCGCACTCGAAAATATTCATTCGCGATAGCGGGCTCTTTCACGCGCTTAGACAAGTGTGGACAATGGCTGACGTTCGTGCGGACGCAAGATTGCACGGCGATAGCTGGGAGGGCTTCTGCATCGAAAATCTGATCTCTGCGGCAGGCGGCCGTGCAGAGGCATTTCACTTTCGAGCTAGTATGGCTCCGCCTGGTGAGCAGGACGAAGTTGACCTGATCCTGAAGTTCGGAGGAACGTTGGTGGTTGTCGAATGCAAAGCGGGGGACGGTTCGCTGTCACGTGGTTTCTATCGCATTTGCGAAGAACTTAAGCCCGCACATCGTATCGCAATAAGGGACGTTGAGTCTTACGTCCGGGAAGACGTGGCGCACATACCTTTGGGCGTGGCTGTCCAGCTGGTCAGAGAGATTGCTATCGAAGAAGGCCATCACACATAAGGGATGTGGCATCAGGCGTATCCGTCCACTAAGGGTGCGTTGAGACTGGCGCAAGGTAGCACCACTGAGGTTCGAACCACTTCAGCCAAAAGGAGGATTCGAGATTGCGAGCGTCAGTGACGGGCGGACCGCCCGGCGCGCTCGGAGGGGGAGAGGATCCCGCCGCGCAATTCGGAGAACCCAACCGGATTGCCAAGTCCATCGGACAGCAAGTCGTAACGGTGCCGCGGCTTTAGTGCCGATGATCTCGGGTTCATCGAGTTTTAGTCACCAACGAGTTGACCGCCGCTACAGATAGCGAGGCGGGCCCATTTCAAGATGCCGTCAATATCTTGGGCGACCGAATCGTTTCGCATCCCATCGTTCGGTGGCGTCGTCAAAACGTTGAGGCTCCGCTTACCACTAGCTACAGTAGCAACGGCGTCTTTGCGAGATGCATTGCATTGGGGGATCAATTGTCGGCTACCGTGTTCATTTCTTACCGTCGCTCCGACAGTGCCGCATGGGCAGGGCGGCTTGCAGATCGGTTGGAGGCCCTTTGCGCAGGCTATAGCATTGTGCTGGACGTCGTCTCGATCGAGCCAGGCGGCGACTTCACCGACATTATCCGTGAGACTGTTGAACGCGCGGATGTGGTCCTTGTCGTGATCGGAAGGGGATGGCTGACAGCAGCATTGCCTTCCGGCGTTCGGCGACTCGATAGCGAGACAGACTTAGTTCGGATCGAGATTGAGACAGCGCTGCGGTCTAACGCGCGAGTTATTCCGGTTCTGTTGGACGACGCTGCGATGCCCTCGGAGGCAGACCTACCTGTATCGATCAGAGCGATATCCAAGCGAAACGCCGTTCAAATACGGCATGCATCATTTAGAACCGAAGTAGGTGAGCTGGCTCACTTCATCACTAGCAAGCATGGCGCTACGTCAGCCGCGTCGATACTGGAAAAAACGGCCATGACGGAAGCAGAGTTGCGCAGCTCTTTAGAAGGGACATTTCGAGACTTCCTCGCGCTAGGTGAGGGGCGATTTCTCATACTGGAAGACGACCAAGGGCGATTCATCCAGTTCGCCCATGACGACGGCACACTGAAGCTCGACCTACCTATGCAGCATCTCAGTTACCCGCAGTCGGTCGAGGCTGAGCAGCTTATAGTTAGAAAATATGATGGCGAGTTGCATGGGGAACGTACGCTAAGCGCTTACGTGGATGCCGAGATATCAAAGCGTCCAAGTGATATCGCCACCATCACGATAGAGGTCTTTCGCCAAGTTCATGGGGCAGTGCCCACCACAGAGCTTAAGGCAACTATCGACGAGTTCTCGTCGTACGAATTTGAAACGGAGTGATGCTGGTGCCGCCCCCCGGGGCTGCTCTGATTTGTGGATTAGATGCCGGATTCACAGAGACCACGGCCAACCCCCGGCCACCTAGATTTCCATTTAGTAGCTGCGGAACACAGGCGGCACCACCCAGCAAATCGGAGCCGAATATCTCGTTAGTCGCGTGTGGGCCGAAGTAGCTCTTGTCCTCGTCCATCCATCACTTGAGTGATTGTTTGGGTCATTTCGACGGCAGCCGACAAAGTGGTCAGAACGCGAGCGCGGCGACCTAGTCGGCAATTCGCGGCAAAAATGTTAGCCAGCCTCGCAATCCTCGGCGAACTGTTGCTGAACAAAAGGGGTTTCGTCACTAGCCCAGTCGATGTGCCAAGCGCCGCCCGCGCGTAGAGCATGAAACCCTAGCCATCCAGCGTACCCGCCAAAGCCATTCTTAGAATTGACTTCGCCGCAGACGAACGGAGGGCGGTCGCTGCGAATGTTCCTGAACATCGCACTGGTTGGGTCTCGCAGCTCGGCTCTTACAGCTTCTTCGAGCCCCGCGAAGCGGTCTTCGAGCAATGGCTGCTCTGGTGATGGATTGCACCCCACGAGAGCGAGCAGCCCGAACGATGAAGCCAAATAGGCGAGAGATTTCGTACGCAGTTTCAAGGTCGCCCCCAGCAGCCGTGGAATACACACTATAGTAGATAAAACTAAATTTGGTAAGGCAGCACGACTTGCGCATGGACATGCGCAAGCTTGTGGGGAGGAACTTCGCGCGAATTCGGCGGGAGAAAAGGCTTACTCAGGAGCAGATCGAAGAGCGCTCGGGCTTCAGCCAGCAATACCTCAGCGGTCTCGAACAAGGTCAGCGAAATCCCACGGTAGTCACGGTTTACGAGCTAGCCCGTGCATTGGATGTTGACCACTTAGACCTGCTGACACCCGACAAGGTCGCCACGGAAAGGCGTAGGCGAAAAAGCTAACGAGGGCAGGGCGCGTTTCCCGAAAGACCCAATCGCGCGCGCGTACGCGCGAGGGCGCTACCCCGGCGGTTACCCGAACTCACCCGACTGATGCTAGCTGACTGATCGGTATGACAATCCAGGTACTGACCTCGACCTCCGTACGTCGGGGTTTAAAAACCGAAGACGCAATCGCGCATGCGCGACGCAGTATCCAAACGCAGAAGGTGGGAGTGACGCGTGGATAGAGGCGCAGGGCGGATGACTATCTTCGGCCTCATCTCCCTCCTCGCGCATTGAATAATCGACAACGAATATGTGCCAAAAAAACTACACACGGCGCAAAAGGTTCGAGCCGCGAACCGCCTGACGCTGTGCGAGATCTCCTGATACAGTGGACATTTTGAGACGACGATTGGCTTCTTGAATCGAGCCGATGATAGCGATCTACCGATGCTCCAATTGCAGGAGCATCGATATGTCACCGTCAAAACTCACCAGAGATCCGTTGGAGCCGCGCTTGGCTCTTTCATTCTTCGAGCCGCACCTTCGCGTCTACATTCCCGAAGGCTTCCATATCACCACTTGGGCGCACGGCCGGTTCGTGGACGTTTTTGCGATTGCGGGTAAATGGGAAACTGCAAACGGCGACAGGTACAACGGCCTTCTGGAGCTCTCTGATAAACTCATTCAGCCGGCGTCTGAGGCGCACCTCGCGCGCGCTGATAGCTGGTGGTGGTATGAGCGAGGCAGTGAGCGAATTGGCTTGAACGCGTTATCGTTGAAACGGAAGATGACGGATTTTGAAGTCGAATTCTGGCGCACTTTTTCGAACGTAGAGTGCGAGCTGAGAAAGCACCGGCACTCCAGCTGGCGGCTAACGGCCGCTCGTACTGCTGCACTGGTCTTCGGCGCGCAAAACGCAATGATCCGATGGACCAACGGACCGCTAGACGCCTCGCGAAACACGGAAATCGTCAGACGACAGTTTGACCCACTGATATCGCGGCATCTCGATCAGTTCCCGATGCCGTACATTGGTCAGTGGCTTGCTCGTCAGAAGCCGAGCGTCGCCGACCCTTCGTAAAGCTGACTTATAACCGCACTTGCCAGTTGCGCTGTAGCTAGACGTGAGTGCGATCTCGCGGTCGGGCTACGGCAAAGCGGTGAGGGGCGTGCCGCACTACGCCCGATCTGTGGGTCAAGTGCATCGAGGTCGTCTAAGTCGTGGCGAAGAAGCAAATTGTGCGCGGGGGAGCGCCAAGACGCTATCGCCCGGGCGTACGCGCGCGGATCAGGCCAGCGTGTTTGGCGATTGAGAAGCGTCTTTCAGACGTCCGGTTCGCCAAAGTTTCCACAACTCAAACGTCATCAAAACGTCAGCGTGAATGTCACCCTCGTAGGTATCCTCCACGTCGGGCCACTCACTAAAAAACTCGCTGTAGGTGCTACGCAGGCTGCTGCCCCAGATTTCGTCGCTCCATCGGATGCTCCGCATGTCTGAGTGCGTGCCACGCAACGGCAGAGAAAGATGGCGAGGTAAACCGGCAAACTGCGCAAGGAGGGGTAGATCGTAGATCTTGCCATTATAGGTAATCACCTCATCAGCCAACTGAATGCGGGCGAGAGCCTTCGGCATTTCCGAGCCCCGGTGATATACGCGAAACTCACCTCGTTCGACACACAGGACGCCCACGCAATCGGTGCCGCAGTCCAGAACTAGCCTGATCATGATCGTGTCTCGCTTTGAGCTCGCTCGTGAAAGTCTCATCGCAACGTTGCTAACCGGCTAAGTCGGCAGAGGCTTGAAAACCACACCTCGAAGGCAAGTCCCAAAACCCATATCGCGCGCGTACGCGCGAGAGGGCTCATTACCCTCGGCGTTACCCCGCCTGGGCCACAGCACAATAAGTGCCTGATTGGATTCACACTTAGGGGGGCCGGTCTGGACCTTCCTGAGGTCCGGTTTGTTACTCGGTGATTCTTCGGCCACTTATACATCTGCCGCCCGAAGTCGAGCTTACCGCATCGAGAGGTCGCAACCGATAGGCTAGCACTAGGCGGCAAAACGCTTCCCGTCGGTCGTGCGTGCTTGGCCGAGGGCGGCGAGGCTTTCGAGTATGGCTTGTACTTGCTTGCGGGGGGCGCGGACGAAGTGTTTCGACACGTCTTCCGCCGTTCCCGCGCCCATGTCGGCTAGAACGCCGCGCACGAACGACACCTGGATCGGCAGAGCAGACGGCCAATGTGTCTTGCCGTCCTCGGCGTCGTCGTCCTCCGGCAGGTTCATGTCGGTCGTAGTTTTGGGACCGGCGGCGCCGGTGGGATTCTGGAATTCGGGGCGCAGCCAGCGCACCTTACCTGCGGCTTCCTCCAGCCGGCGTTCCTTGTTCAGCGACACGAGACGTTCGAGGATGTCCTCGTCGCTGAGATCCACGGGCCAGCCATAGGCGTCGGCGACTGCGGTATCGATGCGATCGTGAATGTCCTTCAGGATGCCGATCAGGCCCTGCTCGTAGATGACCTTGTCCTTGCTCTCGATCGTCTCGTTAGCGCGCAACTTCTCCAGCACGTTGTACATCTGCGTGAGTGTGAGCTTGGGGTGCTTTGCCTGCTGCGCTTTGCGGTGCAAGTCGAGTTCTTCCCCGAGGTCGCGGAGTTTGCGAGTTTGGGCGGCATTGGGTGTTGGGAATGGGAAGGGGTCGAAGCAGACAGTTTTGTTGTACCGCGGGCGGTCTTCCAATGTGCCGCCACTGATCAGCGCCCAAGTGACGTGAACCGAACTTGAGAGCACAGCGAGCGCAGCCGCGTCGTCTAATGCTATCACAATAATCATGTTGTCTGGGAGGACGGTTGCATCCAGAAACGTAAATACGCGATGTTTGGCCGTTTCAACTGTTGCGATATAGCGACCAAGGGGGGCAATCGCTGGTCGAAGATCCTTTCGAGGTTCTCCGTGTATCCACCAATTGTCTCGATAAGTGGCTCTGTTGTTTTGATCACGTTCCGGCTTCACCGCATCCAGCAAGAGTTGATAGGTCGCCGAAAACCGTCGTCTTACGTCTGCCTCTGGCAATCCAAAAAAATCAATCACAAGTGCGTTGCGCGGAGTTTGTAGTAGGTCCCGGCCATTCATGTATGGACGAATGTGTCGCTGCAATCCTGGAATATCGCCAAGACCCAATGAATGCGCGATCATTGGGGTCACAATGAAGCCGGCTCCGTGCAATTTGACGCCCGGCGATGATAGACCATTGTTAGATCGCAACGCAGCGGCGCTCGCAGCATCTGCGCCAGTTTGGAGGCTTGCATAAATGCGCCCCCTTCTCTCTGAAAATGTCACCTGCGCGCCGCTAGACTCATCGTCAGACGTCGTCTCTGTTTCCACGGTAGTCAATCGTCCGGAGCGGCGATCAAGCGCTGCCGTCGTCATCGCGATCCGAACAGCTGCTCCGTCCTTTGAGTCGACCCATGGATGATCGGGTACCGCGAAAGATATGTAGAGCGGTCTCTTCTTGGAGTTGAGATGTTGCTCAACTACGCGCCGGTTGAAGGTTTGCCTTAGCGAATTGGTTGTGATGAAGCCAAAACGCCGCGCTCCATTAGGTTCGCGTGTTGCTCGAGCTGCCTTGTCCCACCAGAACATCACGAAATCCGCGCTTTGCGGCATTTCTGGATAAACTGACCACAATGCTTCAGCGTAGCCATCACCCAATGCTTCGCGTATCCGCGAAGCTCCAAGAAAGGGCGGATTTCCGACGATGAATTCAGCCTGAGGCCATACGGCCGCCTTCGCTCTCTCAAAATCTACGATCTGCACACGGGCCTTTGGATCAGGGACTCGCTCGCCTGTCACCGGATGCGTGATATGGCTTTCGCCATCCCAGCGCGTCACGGGTTTCCCGTTCTCATCCACGCGCGGCTTCGCGCTTTTCAGCACGAGCAGCGCATCGCGGTTTTCGATGTTGTGGAAGTCTTTCAGCACGGGTTGCGAGGGCGTAGCCTTGCCGAAGGTTCGGAAGTGCCATTGCAGGTAGCCGATCCAGAGGACGAGTTCGGCGACGGCGGCGGCCCACGGGTTCAGCTCGATGCCGAGGAACTGGTGAGGATCGACGGTGAAGGCGTCGACCTGTTTGTCTCCCAGGCCGTGGAGGGCTTCAGTGACTTCGCCTTCGAGACGCTTCATGCCTTCGAGGGCGACGTAAAGGAAGTTGCCGGAGCCGCAGGCGGGATCGAGTACGCGGATGTTGCAGAGCGAGCGCTTGAATTCGCGGATCAGGTCTATCGCATCGTTTAGCTTACCATCCTCGTGCAGTTTTAGTGCGGCTGTCTGAACGTCGAGCCAGTCTGCACGCAGGGGCTCGAGGATGGTGGGGCCGACGAGGCGTTCGACATAGGCGCGGGGCGTGAAATGGGCACCAAGCTTGTGGCGCTCCTTCGGGGAGAGGGCGCGTTCCATCAGCGTGCCGAAGATGGCGGGTTCGACCTCGCGCCAATCGTGCTCGGCAGCGCGAATAAGGAGGCCGAGTTGAAGGTTGTTGACCGGCAAGGCTTTCGCCTCACGGAATAAGCCGCCGTTGAAATGAAGCACGTTGCGTTTCAACACGGCGGAGAACCCGCCATCGTTCATGGACGCCCAGAGGGACTCTAACGTGGGCGCGACGTGTTGCGGATGGGAACGCATTTCGGCTAGCAGGCCGGTGAAGGCGCCCTTCTCGATCAGCTCGACGTCTTCTGCGAACATGGTGAAGAGGCAGCGCATCAGGAAGCGGGCGGTGACTTCCTGTGTATGGCCCTGCGCCTCGAATGACTTGCCGAGCTCGGCAAGTTCGGACGCGATCTGGCGCGTGACGCGGGCTGCCTTGCGCGTGGGGTCAAGCGTGAGCGGCTCTTCCCAGATCGCGCGGAGAAGCTTGCGCGTCTCGTCTTTTACGAGATCGTCGATGTGGATGCGATAACGGACGCCATCGGGGAAGGGCGCGTAGTTCTTTCCCGCGCCGGTGAAGTCCGCATAGACATCGATCACGTGGCCGACATCGACGACCATGAGGAAGGGCGGCCAGCCTTCGGATGTTTCAAGCGCGCGGGCGTATGCGTAGGCCTGCCCCTTGGCTTTCAGCATGGCGGCGGTCCAGGCGGGCGTGTTGCGCTGGGCCATGCCTTTTGGGGCGGTGCCCAGTTGCTGACCAGTGATCAGTTCGTGCTGGCGCGGGTCCTTGATGTTGGCCTTCTCGGCAGAGCCCTGCTTGGCTTCGAGAACGAAGGAGCCGCGGCGATAAAGATCTATGCGGCCGTTGGAAGTGGAGCCATCGGCATGGTGGAAGGTGACGGCGCGTTCGAACCCGTATTCGAGCCGGGCGGTCACATTGTCGTGCGGTTTTCCTACGCCGAGCAAGTCGCACAGAGCATTAAGGAAGGACTGGGAGTTCTCGATCTCGCGACCGGGAAGTGACTTCCACTTGCTAATGAATTTAATTGCGTCCAACCACGCCCCCCGAGGTACAGCAACCGTCTCCTAACACTCATCGAACCCGTCGTGGAGACAGGATTGGTCGGTCGTCGAGGCCGGGGCTTGATGTGTTGGTTCGCATACCATTGGATTAGACGATCAAGTGCGATTAAATCCAATAGGGTCTAGGGCCGATTGGAACACACATGCGGTGGGTTTACGCTGGAGCACTTGGCCAAGACGGCCGATTGGATTGGGGCAGACCAGCTGGAGGAAACATTCCTGAAGCGGGCTTAGTGCCCAATTTGGATGACACCGGCCTCTATTTGCTAATTCGCCAGCTTGCACGGGACAGATGCTACGAAGGGTGTGACCCGGACTTCGACGCAAGTGCTATCAAGGTCAATGGGATCGAGCTGATGATGTTACTTACGCAGCACTACGGCGAGGCGTGTGTGACCAACGCGCGCGGTGACTTGGGAGAGTACGTCGCTCTAGCTCATCGGCTTGGCAACAACGACAAAATAGCTTTGGTCGCTGTGGCCATGTAACCGGCCCCACGGTACGCAGCTCCCATTTTTGAACGCGGTCGCCACGAATGCGCTGAACGTTTCCGGATTGGAACGTGCAATATATTGCGTTTCTAGTATCTCCAATTCACCTCACCTGAGTTCAGGGGTTCCTGCGCGCAACGCTTCGACAAAGGCTGGTACATCGCTACCGCTGGGACCTGCACGCATGTCTGAATGCGGGAGATCCCGAAAAAGCCCCGCTGGGCCGTCGGTCGAAGCGTTAGGCGTAAAATCGGATGACCCCCTCTTGCTCTGTTCACCTCCGGCGCTGGCAGGCCGGCTCACTCCTTGCAATAGTTAGGTGCGAGCCGACCGCATGGCGGCGCGCAACGACACGCCTGTGGGGCGGTTTAAAGCGCCGGCGCAATGGTGAGCTCGCTTTCAGACAACGGATGTTGCAGCTCTGCGATTGCATCGGCAATCGGCTCGTTTAGCCACGTCGCGCATTGCTCCCAATTCATGAGCATCACCGGCATCGCTTTCGAATGGACGGGCTTCACCAGCGCGTTTGGCGCCGTGGTCAGGAAGGTGAAAAGCTCATGGTCGCCTTCGACAGGCTCTTTCTTCGTGCCGCGCGCACCCGTCCACGGCCGCCACATGCCAGCGAACATGAAGGGCAGTCCATCAGCCCGCGCGAACTCCACCTCACGGAAGGCCCCAGTGCCTACAGTGCGCTGATCAGGCTCGAAGAAGGACGACGCCGGCACGAGGCAGCGATATTCCGGGCCGGTCCACTCGGCCCAATAGGGGGAGGGGCCGGACTTGTTCATGACATGCCTAGCGTTGGTCACCCAGGTTGCGCGCGGCTCGTCCACCTTCGGGAAGCCCCACCGCATGGAAGTTGCCTCGATGCCGTCGCCCTTTTGGATGAACACCACGGCCGGTTTGTCGGGATAGACGTTGTCGGGCAGGTTATCGAAGCGGAGCGGTATTCTGAGCTCGCTGAACTGGTCGATCGACCAGCCTGGGATGACCGCGCCCTTTAAGATCGCTTGGCGATAGTGGTTGCACATCCGATTATCTTAGCCATGACTTTCACCGAAGCGAATGGGGATCGTGCTCTCCGCCTCAAGCCAAGGCCCATATCCCGCGCGTACGCGCGAAGGCGCGGGCCGTACCCTCGTCATTACCCGAGCGCGCCATTCCTGTTCTAACGAATTGAACGGAACCAGAGATCTGACCGTGACCCGGACCTTATAAAGGTCGAGGTCGCATCTGAAAGTGAGCCGGCACAGCCTCGCACCGCTCCATCGATCCCGCTCAAATGCCCCGCCGCCTGTTAGGGCAGGGCGGATCGCGAGAAAATGCGGACGCTGGAAATCTGGAAGTCGCACGCAGAGGGAAAGATCGATGTCATGCAGTCGCCAGCTCGTGGGTAGCGACAACCGGTTCGGTTGGCTGACGGAGAAAGTCGACTAGATGAAGGAAACGCTCGGCGAAATTCGCGACATGATTGTCGGGCGGTGGTCGAGGGGAGATGACGGGAAATAGCCCGCCTCGATCTAGACTTGGATGAAATGGTCCCGCCGGTTTGCACCGGCGGGGCCCTTTTCTATTCCTGGCCGCTGGAGTATTTGGCTTTCGTCGCCCAGCTGCTGATCGCAGCGCCAGCGGTACGGCCTTCGCCATCGATCGAGTGGCCTTCAAAGTCGCCCCATGCGCGGAACTTTGACTTGCCAATCTGCTGCACCTTCAGATCGCTACGCTTGCCCCAAACAACGGTTGTTGCCTCACGAACCGGACCTATCATCGCTTTACTTCCTATGCGTCCGGCCCGCCCCGGATGGGCGGGCTATCGTCGGCGATGTCCGGTCATCGGCGATGTCCTGTTTCTGTCTCATAGCTGGGGAGTGACCCGTCGATAAAAAAGCCCTGATGATCGTGCGTAGCTTCCGGGTGAGCAAACTCGTGCTCGAGCATCGGCGCAATCCGTGGGATCGCTAAATCAGTACGGTCCGGGTCTTTGGCAGAGCCGAGAAGAGGCGCATTGCCCCAGGGTCTCGCAGCATCGTGGGCAGATCTTCGTCACAGGGCCACCAACAGCTCGGCCATGCGGTTCCCGGTCCCGATCCAGTAGGCGCTGCCCCACTTCGCGCTCGGGTGATGCGCCGATACGAAGAGCGTCCCATCCTTCACCGCGTGCCATGCGCCGGTGCCGATGTCCGCCCGTACGGGCGTGCCGGCGACGTCATCCCATGCGTCCGCGTGTTCGTTGCGGACGCCCCGACCGTAGAAGACCACGGCGCGCGGTCGGGGTCCCGTCTCGAGCGCCGCCTTGAGTCGGGATACCTTGAAAGGTCGGCAATACGCTTTGCAGGTGTCGCGCTCCGCCATAAATTGGAGGCCGGGGTGCGCGGCGAGCTCGTCGTAGACCCAGTGCCCCTCGGAGTGCGACGGCAGCGGGTAGAGCTCCGTCCACCATTCATCGGACCCATTTCTGCCGAGCCGCGCTCGCTGATACTGCCAGACGGCGTCCAACGATGGCTCCTTTCCTTGGGCCGCCAACAGCAGAAGTATGAGACGCCGCCAGGTCGTCTGCGTCTTCCTCCGGTCACCCTCAAACAGCGCCCGCTCGCCGATCAGCTCGTGGAATTCGAAGGCATCGACCACCGGCGACTTGCCGAGCTTCTCCCAAGCGCCGAGGCGGCGCTCAAAGTCGGCCAGCGTCTCCACTCCGGCTTCCTCCGGCCCTACAAGCCATATGGAGCCGCGGGGGTTGCCGTATTGATCGAACTCTTCGGCGAACTGGCGGGCGAGGGCGGGGTCAAGCGGCATTCGCCTTTATACCAACGGCCAAGGCACGTAGCGAGGTAAGTGTGCGTGCAGGATTCCAGCTGTAGGGTATATTGAGGCTATTGCGCTCGTGACCACTGTAACGGCGCGTCTATGCGCAGAGATCGTTGATGCAAGACGTTTGCGCTCCGGCATTGATGCAGCCGCGGGCGCCCACTCCGGCAAAACTTCGTCCGACAACGCCGGTTCGCGAGCAGCATCAAGCAAACGAAACCGGTCAGACGGATACCCCGGCCAAAGCCCCAATCGCCCGCGCGCACGCGCGTAGTATTGCCTCGCAAAAATAGCCGATCAGCTACAAGATCACCTGCCTTTTAGGCGGTGGCCCCAGGCTTAAGTCCTACCGGGATCGCCAGTGTTTTGACTTTCCCCGCGAGCCCTTCGCGGGGTCTTTCACCGTTTGGGACCTGACAACGAGGGACAGACATGATCGGCCCGGCCGGACCCGCCTACCTCCAAACTTATATCTGCCCGGTCTGCACTTACTCTGACGGGGGATCGGGCGTGGATATCAGGGACCTTGTAGGAACCGCGTTCCTTATAAGCGGCAGCGGTATTTTTATGACTGCCAAACATGTGCTCACGTCAGCGAAAGCGATTGCTGAAGAGAAAGGGCGCAGGGTCGGCGTTGTTGTTAAGGGGCCTGTCAATGACCCGGTGAGTTTTATCGCGCCGGTGCTTGAAGACGAAGCTGCACCCGAACCCTATGACGCTTGTCTGCTACAGACGGACTATTTGAATCGACGCACGTTTCTTACGTTTGGTGGGCCGCCAGTTGAAGTCTGGCAGGACGTCGCAACATGCGGATATCCTATCAACGCCCTGACCGGACCGCCCGAGGCGCTTTTTCTGAACCTTCGAGCACACCGCGGGTACGTCCAGCGTATCTTGAAACCTGATGACTTGCCGTTTGGTCCCCATCCAGCAGGATTTGAATTAAGCTTTTTGCTTAGCCGGGGTTTGAGTGGTGCGCCGCTTTTCGTGAAGGGCAAATTCAAGGATATTGCGATCGGAATTTGCACAAGCAGCATGAGAAGCGAAACGATCGAAAACCAACGCACGGAAGTCTTGGAAGGCGGAGAGACCTACCGCGAGTTACAGCTGCGCATTGACGAGTTTGGCGTCGCCCAAGACCTGCGTCCGCTTTCTGGCTGGAAGCCGAGGCTGCTGAATGGGCTGTCGCTTATGCAAGCATCCCCGATGTGAACCTAGACGATCGCGCATCCGCTCAATGTCACTGATCTCGACAGCTTTGCCGGCAATTTACGGGCAGATCCTGTGCGAATTGTCTTAGTGAGCCTCGCCGCTGCCATAATCTCGTTGCGATCTACCGGTCGATGACGAGCGTTTTTGGACTGGGACCGAGCTTTGCTCGCCAGACTTGTTGGGGGTGGCGTTGATGACAGATAAGACTGATGATCCGTTCGACTTGGGCAGTTTGAATGATGTCAGTAATGGCTTAGCGATTGCGTCTACAGTTCTGTCTCTCGCGTACAAAGCGGGATCGCCTGCTCGTTATGCCGACAAACATGCCGCTCATATCAAGTCGGCAAACGGCGTTATAAAAACCGGGACATCGATTTTAGCTGGAGGTTCGGCGGTGGCTGCCGCGTCCTGTCTCACAGTTGCTGCAACGTCAGGTGCGGGTATCGCGACAGGACTCGCTGCCGCTGGAAGCGTTGTCGGTGGTGGGATGGCTGCGGGGCCGGTGGCGATTGCAGCTGGACCGACTTACCTCGGTGTCCAAGCGGTCAATAGGATCTTCTTTGCGGAAGCCGACCACCATAACGCTGAGGAGACCGCTGCCAGAAAGCGGGCCCGCCTAGGAGCGAACGTCGGAGGGGCTGCCGCGGTAATTGCAGCAGGTGCTTCAGTTGTTGCAGGCGGTGCCAGCGGCTCAGCAATAATGGGAACGTTAGCATCCGTAGGAAGTCTAATTGGAGGGGGTGCGCTCGCAGGCACATTTGTGATTGCAGCGGCGCCGATCGCTGTGGCTTGGGCAGGCGGGTACGGCGTCTATCGGCTGTTCGGTGGCGGAAAGCGGAGCGCAAACTTTCCGCAAGTAACTTCAGGCGATTGAAGTCTGGCTCGACCGGTGCCCCTGTGCTGACCCCTTCCTGGGCTTCGCCATCATTTTTGGGAACTTGATGATGGCTCAGCGCGCGTACCGAACGCGAGAGTGGTGAATGCAACTGCGTCGTACGCGATCGGCGTGCATACCCGAGGCATTAGCCGCGACCCGTGGGCGGTCGCCATGTCGTTGGTCGAACTCAAAGTCTTTAAGGCCGCCTCGACCTTCCTTAGTTTGGGGTCGCGGTAAAAGCCGCTTTCATTTCGCTCACGTGTCGGGTGTCCGCGATAGAATGCATTGTGGTGAATACGATGGCCACCGGGCCGCAGGATTGGTCGCGTGAGGGATACCCTGCGACCGCGGATTATTCGACGCGGCGGACCATCCTAGGCCCATAGTACATGTGATCAGGGGGAGGGGGCGCAGGGGGCGATCTTCTCTCGGTCTGCAAGACCTGAAATCCGGGCCTAGACGGACGCTTAAGAGGTATTTTTTGGTTGATCCCCTTGGCCCCCTTGGCCCCTCAAGCCTTAGTCCGAGCAACGCTTGTAGTCAGAGGCATGGGGATTACTTCGGCGTCATTGGACGCGTCGTGATCGCGAAGGCGAATGCCGCGAACTACGGACGGTTGCCGTAGCTTCTTTCCGCTGCCCCGCACCCAGGCCCCTTTGTGCGAGGTAACGTCGTAGCTGTACAACTTCGTGAAGAACGCCGTGCGCGACAGCGGGTGCTTGTTCTCGAAGCTCATGTAGCCAGCGTATGCGCTGTAAAGCGCATCCTTCTCCATCGTGAAGTCGGGATTCAACTCGCACGCTTCCTCGATAAATCCCGCGAGTGGCGATGCCTGGATTCGCGTCATCTCTAGAAGAGGCAGACCGGTAGTAGGCTGTCGTATGCGTTGGCGGTGAGACTGAACGCGCCCAAATCCTTCAATAGCCCATTTCAGAATTGCTCCGCGCTCAGACGCAAGCTTTGCATCAAGTTCGTGGTCTTCGCGCCCTAAAAACGATCTTGGCAGGTGGAAAATGATCAAACGACCGGAGAGCGCAGAGGCGTCATCGGGTAGGTCTAGTGGTTCATTGGAGAGGATAACGATGCGGGTCGTGAGCCTTCCCTGCCAAGGCAAGATACCTTTGCGATCGACGTCGATAGAGTCTTCTCCGGAAATTCGCAGAAGCATATCGGTCATTGCGGGCTTGCCTAGCAGACGATCTGTCCGCGTTTCAGAGATAAGCATGACCAATTTCCCAAGCGCCGTCATAAGGCCGAACCGAGACGTGATGGCCTGCAGAGAAGGCGAGCAGGTGTTGTCGCTGCCTAGCAGCCCGACGATAAGTCTGCCGATTGTCCCCTTTCCTGAACGCGTCTTGCCAACGAGCTGGAAAATCACCTGCATCCAAGTTTCCGGTGTCAGGATGTAACCAAGCATCTCTTGAAATGACGCTATGCTCTCGGGATCTTCGCCCCAAATCGAGCGCAAGAACCGAAGTAGTTCGGCGGGCTCCGCAACTTCTGGGTCGTAGTCGTACGGCAATACATTGAGAGTAAAATAGTCATCCGTGTGTGGCAGAAGCGCCCTCGTCTTGATGTCGACCAAGCCGTTGTTGCAGGCGATTACAGGATTGGGATGAGGCGTCCCGAGCCACGCGGGGACGGTCGAAACGTGGTGGCATCGTGCGATCAGTGCGACTGAGACTTTTCGTTGATCGCGCTCGGTGGGCACGAAGTCTAGCTCACGGATTGCGCCAAAGATGAATTTCACCTCGGCGTCCCTGTCGAGAGCCAGCCAACGATCCGTTTCACGGATGTAGAATTGGCCCGCGAAACGCACCAGCTTGTGACGCAGCAGGATTTGGCGAGCAACTTCATCTTCCCCAGGCGATTTGGGAGCGGTCATTGGCCTGCACCGGCGCCATACATGGCGGCGATTTGGCGAGCGACATGACTTTCTGGGTCCCGTCGCGCGACGAACTGGTCTCCGACGCGGTGCCAGTAACTGCGATGGCCAATGCGTTCATCGTCATCGATCGCCATGTAACGCAGAAGGTAGTGGCGAACGATTTCTGGCGGCACTCGACCGCGATGGCAGGCACCCAAGAACGCCCACTCGTGTTCACTACGACTGAAGTAATGCAGCGGCCGATTATCGAGCAGAAGCAAAGCGCGACGCGGCAAGTGATCATGGGGTTTCGAGCCGGGCGAGGGCGCCCAATCTCGGACGACGATTGGTTCCCTCGAGCGCACAGCTTTTGGATCTGCGCGTCTTGCTGAGTCCACGGGCAATACCTGGTCCCAATCCTCGAAGGCTAGACGCACGAGCGCATCGCCTCTTCCAGCTTTTCTGTTTCGAGTGCCAACAAGCCGCGCGAGGTGATCGACACTGAAAGTGCTGTCGGGTCTCAAGTCTTCAAAGTCGAGTTTGAGACCAAACCCGATACGGCGAGCGTCCTCAATGTTTGTAAGTGGTGTGCTGAAACGCCACCATGCTTGGTAACCACCACCTGTGAATGCCACATACGCGGGGCGGTAGGCTGCGCGATGGACTAGCGCGTCGAGAACGGATGGTCGCGTATCATCTATATCGATTAGAGCGCCAAGGCATAAGGCGATATTGCCTTCACTCCTTCCGCCAATTGCCCAAGGTTGGATGGGTTGGTTATAGGCGAAGTAGGTGCAGGCTCCCGAGTTGTTGACGGCCGACGCTAGACGCGCACCTTCAAAGGCGTTTTGAACAGTTCTAGGCGTCCAACCCACGCCCAGTTTTTGCGTGCTGCTATTGGGCCGGGCTGCGATGTGCGGCAACCCGCCCAGACAATCAAAAAAATGCTCAATGAGTACGCCGTCCGCGCAGGCTGCTGACATGTTTGGCAGGCAACGCGCGCCCGCTCCCTAGTGTGACTTGTTGGGGCGTGACTATGCGCGAACGGCAGCGCGCCCTGCGATCCACGCGTCAACTTCCGAAGACAGCCACGCAACGCGGTTCCGCGAAATCCGGACTTGAGCAGGGAACTCACCCAGCTTTATCAGCCGGTAGATCGTTGGCTTCCGAAAGGACGTAATCCCTTCAACCTCTTTGAGGGTCAGGAGTTTATCGAGCGGTTTCACGAGGCTTCTCCGAGCTGCGAGAGCGCTTATAACCTCCGCCGAGACGGCGAGGTATTACTAGAAAAGCGTCGGAGCTGGCCGCTTTTCCGTAATGCAAGTAGGGCCGTCCGTGCGCGGGTCCGCGCCGCAGACAGGGTCTTCAACTCGGGCTCAAGTTCCAAGAAGCAACGTCCGACGAATTCAACCAAAGGCGAGGCGCCTTTCACCCGAGCTGCATTTGGATGAGCCCCGATTACAACGCGTTCTCCGGTGCTGTCCCAAAAGGTCGCAAGCAGCAGTGCGGCCTCTTGATATCTCGATTTCCGAGGGCGTCCCCTTTGCGCCTCAGCCAATTGGATAGCGGTCTGAGTCAATACCCGCAGTTGCTCGAGCAAGCTGCGCCCAGTAGGGCCGTTCTTAAAATTCTCGACGTGTCGCCAAGGACCTGGGTCATTCAGCTGGATCAAATCCCGGGCGGCCGGGCCACAACCGTCAATCGCAGTCATCAACTTGATCAGCTGGCGCGTTTCGACGCTCCTGCTTCCAGCACGGCCGACACCACTTAACTTTCTTTCGTGGCTATCGTCGTCTGCCTTTGCAAAGGCGAACCGCCGTTCGATCGCGTTTCGCTGCGACTTGGTCAGGTCATGTAGACTGCTTAGGACCACTCTTTCCCCCAACGCTCTAAGGCGGCACGCTTTTCCTCAAGGTAGGAATATCGGTTGTACGTGCCGGCTACTCCTTCGATTGCGTGCCCAAGCACTCGCTCGATGTGTTCTTGTGGCACTCCTAATCGAGCCATGTGCGTGGCTGCGGACCGTCTTAGATCGTGCAGCGTCCAGTCATCGAAACCACATATCGCATTGAGCTCGGCTTTCGCTTTCGAAAATCCGCTCACAGGTCGGACACCGCCGGTCGTTGAGAGCAGGTAGTCGCCCGCATTCCATAGTGGGAGACTATCGATTATTGATTGGGCTGGGGTGGAGATCGGTACGACTTGAGGTCGGTCAGTTTTATACTCGCTTGCGGGTATCTCCATGGCCTTCAAGTCGTCATGAATCCAGGGACGACGTGATGACGCAATTTCGGCCCTGCGCTGGGCGGTGAGTAGAAGCAACCTCACCATCGGTCCAAACGGGTAACCCAATTTCTCCGTCGCCTCCCAGACCTTCCGGAGTTCGGTCATCGACAGCACGCGTTCACGTGGCACATAGGCAAGCTCAGGTCTGCGCATACCGGCCAGTGGGCTAGCTTCCAGCATTCCTCGATCCACCGCCCAGTTGAACATTTTCGACAGGTGCTTTCGTACCTCCCTCGCGCGCCCAACGGTTCGCCGCTGTATGATGTCGTCCAAAAGCTCGTGGACTGCGGCTCGGCCAATGGTGTTGATTTGGCGTGTTCGCCAGACCGGCACGACATGTTGGCGCAACAACCGGGCTATGTTCGGCCACGTTTCAACGTTCGGTTTGGCATACAAGGCGATAAATCGCTCGCAAACAGCTTCAAACGCAGTCGCCGAGAGTTGGCCGAGTTCCTTGTGCCGGTCATCAACCGGATCGATGCCTTTCCCGGCCTTCTTGAGCGCTTCGCGAGCCATCTCCCGCGCCGCCTCAAGGTCGTGCAGAGGGTAGGGGCCCAGCGTCATTCGGCGCAACGACCCTTTCAACCGACCGTCTCGGGCACCATCGACGCGATAGAGGAGCGTCCACGTCTTTTTACCCCTCTCCGTGACGCGCAGCGTCAGGCCAGGAAACAGAGCGTCTGCGACCTCGATGCGTCCAGCCTTCGGCACCTCTATTTTTGGAATGTTCTTTTCGGTCAGGCGAAGTTGCACGTTCCGTCCTCGGGGTAGCAAGCGGGTAACGGGAAGGTCCGAACCGCCTGAGACGGCGTGATACCGCGAACAGCCGCGAGAGACGCCAACTCATTGTTGTTGCTATGTTTTTATCTGAAATCGAGACCGCTGGATACCTCTAGAAAAGGCTCCGGCGAAAATTGCCAAGGTCGGGGTCGGGCGTTCGAATCGCCTCGCCCGCTCCAAAAACTCTCTAAAAACAGACGGTTAGCGACACTCCTCCGAGTGTGGCGAAGCCGTTTTTTGGTTTGGGGTGGGATTGGGGCACGCCCTCCGTCCGCTGCAGATTTTTTTCG
>Ga0116157_10001326_pt1 | contig 24910 bp, 19 predicted proteins | sample AD_UKC048_MetaG_FD_89882 | JGI IMG/M metagenome (GOLD analysis project Ga0116157, IMG submission 89882) | Active sludge microbial communities of municipal wastewater-treating anaerobic digesters from USA - AD_UKC048_MetaG | ecosystem: Engineered > Bioreactor > Anaerobic > Digestate | place: USA... | reverse complement strand
GCTGTACACTGGTTTTTCAACGCTTTTAATGAATTTGAGCCGGATCTTCTTACATCAGACAGCAAAGTCGGAATATTTCACAAAAGAGATATCAACAAAACTCCTTTTGTGTTTGTATCACTTTCATACGGACCTGATATTATAAAGTTTGCCAAGATACTCAGAAACAGCGGAATACCTTTACGGAAGGAAGATAGAGAGAAAGGCATGTTTCCCTTATTTATCTGCGGAGGTATCGCGGCACTTTTAAATCCGGAGCCGCTTACTCTTATTTTTGATGCTGTGTTCCTTGGTGAAGGCGAATGTATGAAAGATGATATTGTAAAAATGTTTTCGATGGACACAAGAGAAGGTGTCCTGGATCATATCAATGCTCTTGAATATGCAATGACTGATGTAAAGCCGGATGCAAGGCAGGTGATTGCCGAAGGAGGATCTTTTCTTGTCAGTTCAAATGAAATTCTTCACAAACTCGGTAACTGTTTCGGGAACAGAAAAATAGTTGAAATGAACAGGGGATGCACATCAAGATGCAGGTTCTGTGCCGCAAGTTATGCCTACAGGACTTTCAGAGAACCTGACGGAAAAAAGCTCATGGATTTTGTCAAAAAAACTGCGGAACGGAAAGAAGGACTCGCTCTGATGGGGACATCTCTTGCCGATGTAAGCAGTTTTGACGAAATTCTTGAAACATGTGCGGCATCCGGTTGCACGGTTTCTCTATCGTCACTTAAAATAACTGAAATAAATGAAAAAAGAGCCCTTCTCCTGAAAAAATGCGGTGTCAGGACCGTTACTGTTGCAGTGGAAAGTGCAGATCCTGACACAAGACAAAAGATATTGAAGAACATAACAGATACTGACATTTTCAATGCGATGGAGATATTGAAAAAACACAATTTGAAGGCAAAAATTTATTTGATAGCCGGCTTTCCGGAAACAGATCTGCAAAAAGAAGCGGAATCGGTCATCGAACTTCTTAAAGAACTTGATAAGCGGAATCTTCTTCATGATGTGACAATTTCTGTTGCTCCGCTTTCCCCGAAACCGTTGACACCTTTGCAGGATGCTAAGTTCATGGATAAAAAACAATATAAGAACTATATGGTTGCGTTGAAAAAGGGTTGTTCAGTTTTCGGGAAAAGAATAAAACTCGATTTTTTCTCATACCGTGAAAGTGAAATAGATTATAAGACAGGTTTTCTTAAAGGGGCCGATCTTATAGATCTGATAAATGAAAACATTGAAAAGGGCGATGTGTAATGGCAGAAAAGATTATCGTTTTTTGCGAAAATGACCGCTTAGCCAGATATTGTAAAGTAACATTCGAACTGTTATCTGTGGCGCGATCTCTGGCAGAGAACAGAGGTTTTTCTGTGATTGCAGTTTCATTCAAAGGTCACTCAGAAGGGAGCGATGCACTTTTTGCTTCCGGAGCCGATGAGGTCATTGAGCCACACTGGACTGAAAAAGAGGGACTTTTCAATCTTGAAACGGTTACTCATATTGCTTCTGAAGTTATCAGAAAACTTGATCCGGTGATAGTTCTATTCGGTGCGACAGATCTTGGCAGGGTACTTGCTCCGAAAGTTGCCGCAAATGTGAGATGCGGAATAACAGCAGACTGCACCGGTTTTGAAATAAACAAAGACGGTAAACTGGTTCAGATAAGACCGGCTCTGGGTGGAAACATACTTGCCCACATCATATCGCCCGAAAGACTGCCGCAGATGGCTACTGTAAGGCCGGGTGTTTTCAAAGTGAAGGAGTTCTTTAATCATGAAAGACCGATCGAAAAGATGTTCTTTGAAATACCGAATACAAGGCGGCATGTTATTGAAAACAGCAGAGTGTCAAATATGTCGGCAGAATGTGAAAAGATAGAGGATGCAAAGATCATTGTTGCTGTGGGACACGGTGTAAGATCAAAAGAACTGCTTAAAAAAATTGAAGATTTTGCAAAAAGCATAGGAGGCGTATGTGCGTGTTCACGAAAAATTGTTGAATCGGGCTGGATGGAACACAGTAGACAGGTGGGGCAGTCTGGAAAGACAATTTCGCCTGATATTTATATCGCGATAGGAATAAGCGGTGCCGTCCAGCATCTTGCAGGGATGAAGACTTCAATGAAGATAATTGCTGTAAATACCGACGCAAATGCAGAAATATTTTCTGTTGCCCATACAGGGTTTGTCATGGATGCTTCCATCTGGCTTGAAAAAGCGACAGAGTTTTTTAAGAAGAAGGTTTAATATGGACAGATTGAAAAATATTTTCAGTAGAGATATTGAGCTGTCTGACAGGTATCTCAATGATGAAAGCAGGATGCAGGGTGGAAATGCCTCAAAAGTCCTTTTTCCGGAAAACAGCGTGGAAGTGGCTGAAATACTTAAATATTCTTCATTAAATAAAATTCCGGTCACGATATATGCTCAAGGAACCGGCATTACCGGAGCGTCAGTTCCATTCGGAGGGATAGTGATCTCTCTTGAAAGAATGAATAAAATCGGCGAGATAGAGCTTGATGCTGAATCGGGAGAGCACTTTGTAAAAGCGGCAGCATGTGCAACTCTTAACGGAATTAAGGATATATTAAACGGCACAGAGTTATTTTATCCCGTAGATCCGACTGAAATGAGTGCTTCGATAGGGGGAACAGTCGCAACAAACGCCAGTGGTGCGCTTTCCTTCAGATACGGTCCGACAAGAAAATGGATCAGATCTATCGAAATCGTGCTGATGGATGGATCAATTCACAAAATTGTCAGAGGTCAAAATTTTGCAGATGATTCAGGGTCATTCAATGTTTTCGGAAAGAGTTTCAGGATTCCTGAAATCAAGATGCCGAAGTGCAAAAATGCGGCAGGTCTTTTCAGCGAGAATGCGATGGATATTATTGATCTTTTCATCGGTTCTGAAGGAATTCTCGGTGTAATTACAGAAGTTGAGATAGGGCTTGCTCCAAAACACGCTTCTATAAGTGTTGTAAAGTTTTTTGATACTGAAATTGAGGCAATTGATTTTACGGCATATCTTAAAGACAGCAAAGATGTAATGCCTGATTTTATTGAGTATTTTAATGGTTCGGGTCTTGAAATGATAAGAGAAAAAGCCAAAAAAGATCCTCAGTCAGTCAGCATGCCCAAGATAAGTGACAATGCGAACGCGGCACTGTTTTTTGATATCGAAATTAAAGATAACAACATAAATGCCGCCTTTAACAAACTGCTCTCTTTAAATGTTGACTGGAAAGGTTCATGGTGTGCATGGGAAAATATTGAAAAGGAAAGGATAAAAAATTTCAGACATGCACTTCCTGAAACAGTGAATGAATATATTGCCGGCGTTAAAAAGAAACATCCGTCCATACATAAGCTCGGGACCGATTTTGCGGTCAGTGACGAAAAATTCGGAGAGCTGGTTGAATTTTATGATTCAGTCCTGAATAGAAGCGGTCTTAAATATGTCAGTTTCGGCCATATCGGAGATAACCATCTCCATATTAATTTTCTCCCGTCAAATTATGATGAACTGGAAAAAGGGAAGGAAATATACAAGGTTATCGCTGAAAAAGTGATAGAACTGAACGGAAGTGTTTCAGCAGAACACGGAATAGGCAAACTGAAGCACAGATATCTTGAAATGATGTACGGAGCTGAGGGTATTAGAGAAATGAGAAGGATAAAAAGTGTTTTTGACCCCCATTTTCTTCTAAACAGGGGGAACATGTTCCCTTGCGGGGAATTATGATGAATATTGCAGTTCTCATAAAACAGGTGCCCCGTACCGATAAGATAAAGATCGACAGGGAAACGGGGACTTTAATCAGAAAAGGTGTTGAATCGATACTCAATCCTTACTGCGAATATGCCCTTGACATGGCGGTTGCACTAAAGAAAAGGTTAAAAGATGTTAAGATCACTGCTTTTACGATGGGGCCTGATTCTGCTGAACTTGTTTTAAGAAGGGCTCTTTCGCTCGGGGCTGATGAAGCCGTTCTGATAAGTGACAGGGCTTTTTCCGGCTCTGACTGCTGGGCTACGGCATATACATTGTCAAAGGGGATTAGACATCAGCTCAAAGATCCAGATCTGATAATTTGCGGCAAACAGGCGATAGATGGTGATACGGCACAGGTCCCGGGTGAAATTTCTGAAATACTTAATATGCCGTTGCTGCCGTATGTCACTGAAATAGTTGATATAAATGAAATCATCAGTGTCAAGTGCGAAATGGGTGACAATATCCTTGAACTGTCATCAAAGCTTCCTGTAGTAATAACAGTCGGGAACGGTTCCAACATAAGAAGCATCCCTTCTGTTAAAGATGCTGCCGCTGCATTTTCAGCGAATATTGTCCATCTTGACAACACCATTATCAAATGTGATCTTACTCAGACGGGTCTGAAAGGGAGTCCCACAAGGGTAGTGAAAATAGAGCCGGTGACAGCAAACGGAAAATGTGAGTTCTACAATGAGGAAAATCTTGACAAAGGGTTGAATAAGTTGTTCGATTTAATCAGTATTGTAAAGGGGGACAAAGTATGAGAAAAATTGAATTTATTGATCTTAAAGCTCAATATGCAGCATATAAAAATGAAATAGATAATGCAATGGAAAAAGTTTGTCTGGAATCATCGTTCATAATGGGTCAACAGGTGGGAGAGCTTGAAAAAAGGCTTTCTGAATTTACGGGCTCTCCTCATGCAATATCATGTTCAAGCGGTACCGATGCGCTTCTTCTCGCTTTAATGGCGATAGGCGTTAAAGATGGTGATGAGGTTATTACAACCCCGTTCACTTTCATTGCAACTGCTGAAGTCATATCGCTGCTCGGGGCGAAACCTGTTTTTGCTGATATTGATGAAACTACATACAACCTTGATCCTGGCAAAATAGAAGAGAAAATAACTGAAAGAACAAAAGCGATAGTTCCAGTGTGTCTTTACGGACAGGTTGCTGAGATGGATGAAATAAATGCTATAGCGGCAAAGCACGGAATATTCGTAATTGAAGACGCCTGCCAGAGTTTCGGAGCTGAATATAAAGGGAAAAAAAGCTGTAATCTTTCAAAACTCAGCTGCACTAGTTTTTTCCCTTCAAAACCGCTTGGTTGTTACGGTGATGGTGGAGCAGTTTTCACAAGTGATGCTGAGCTTGCTGAAAAGCTGAAAAGCATCAGAGTTCATGGTCAGACCCAGAGATATTATCATAAATATATCGGAATAAACGGTCGTCTTGACACAATTCAGGCGGCGATCCTCAATGTGAAAATGGACCACCTTGAAGAAGAATTGAAAAAACGGGTTGAAGTGGCAGATCATTATTCAAAGAATCTTGCAGGAAACCCTGGCATTGTACTGCCTGAAATAAAAAGCGACAGAACATCGGTCTATGCACAGTATTCAATAAGAGTTAAAGACAGAGACGGCTTTACGGCAAAGCTTAATTCTGCAGGAATTCCGACAGCAGTTCACTATCCAAGACCGCTTCATCTTCAGGAAGCTTACTCATATCTCGGCCTTAAAAACGGGGATTTCCCGGTATCTGAAAAAGTCAGCAATGAGATCCTGAGCATTCCGATGTCCCCGTTCCTGAAAAAAGACGATCAGGACTATATTATTGAAAACATTATAAAAAATGTATAAGGATTGAATCATGAAGATCGGGCTTGTGTCGAACATGTATCCTTCTGAAAATGATAAGAACTACGGAGTTTTTGTTAAAGGGCTTGTCGATTCAATGTCGAAAAAAGGGGTTGAGTTCAGCTTCACAGCAGTTATAAAAGGAAAACAAAACGGAAGATGGCAAAAAATATGGGCATATCTTAAACTTTATTTCTCAGCGGTTTTCAACCTTCTTTTTAAAGAGTGTGATATCGTTTTTCTTCATTATCCTCTTCATCTTGCACCACTTATCTATATGATGAACATCTTTATGATCAAACCGCTCGTTGTCAATTTTCACGGCACTGACATGAATCCTCAGTCAAAAGGACTTCAAGTGCTTGAAAATATTCTTAAAAGATCTCTTGACAATGTTAAAATGGTTGTAGTCCCTTCAAGTTTTCTGAAAAAAGAAGTCATGAAAAAATATGGAGTACCTGAAGAAAAGATATTTGTTTCTCCTTCCGGAGGAGTTGATTTTGACAAGTTCAGATCATTTGATGACAATCCTGCAGCTGTAAAACCTTATCTGGCTGGTTATGTCTCGAGATTGACTAAAGAAAAAGGGTGTGATGTTTTTCTTGAATCTGTAATCTCGCTGAAAAGAGAAGGTTCGGTTGAAGGAAAAAAATTTCTTATTGCGGGCACTGGTCCGATGCAGAATGAAATATCTGATACGATAAGAAAAGAAGGACTTCAAGAAACAGTTGAATTTAAAAATATAAACGACCAGTCGATGCTGCCGCAATTTTTCAATGATATGGAACTGTTTGTATTCCCGTCACTGAGTGAGAGTCTCGGGCTTGTAGGACTTGAGGCGATGGCCTGCGGAACCCCCGTGACAGGATCAGAGATCGGAGGAATATCAGATTATCTTACTGACGGACAAAATGGATATTTCTTTAAAGCAGGAGATCCTTCTGATCTTGCACAGAAGATTAGACAATTTATGCTGTTAACCAGAATCGAAAAAATGAGATTCAAGGAAAATGCAAAAAACACCGCAACTCAATATGAGAGGGAAAGGGTGGTTTCCATGCTTATTAGGATGTTGGAATTATTGTTGTTTTAAATGAATCAAGAATCTTCAGGAATCACAGGTCTTTTGATAATTTGCATTTAAAGTGATATTAAAATATTATGTTGTCGAAATTTATGCACTTTTTTGAGGATTTAGCATATGGAAAAAGAGCTTGGCAAAGAGAAAAATGAAATATCATTAAAAGATGTCTACCTTGTCCTGGTAAATAACAAAAAACTTTATCTTATTTTCTCTATTTTGACATTTTGTTCTTTGGCTGTGATCTTCCTTTTTTTCCTGACGCCTGTTTATGAAGTCAATGCTTCATTGGAAATTCGTCAGCAGAATGCATCTCCACTATCAATAAATCCGATGGCTGCAATGCTCATAGGCGGAACAGCAATGAGTGATAAGACAATTGATTATGAGGTTTTGAGAAGCAGAAGAATTCTCAATTCGATAATTGAGAACAAAGGTCTTCAGATGAATATTACAAAAAAATGGAATACTATGTTCAGTTATTTCCTGGGGCTTTTGTTTAAAAACCTGCCAAGCGATTCATTCGTTTATTTTAAAAAGATACCTGATGTTTTGAAAAGTGAATCAGGAAAGATTGATGCTAAAGAAGAAGGGTACTCAATATATTTCAATGATGAAAAAGCCGAATGTTTATGGGACAAAGAATGTTCTTTTATGGGATCTGCAGTTCAGCTTGATAAAATCGGAACATTTTCAGCCGAAATGACTTTTAAATTTGAATATGAACAAATTGTCGATGCCCGTGATAGAGTGAATGGCTGGATTAATATCGGGAAAGCTGAAGAATCTGAAATGATACTTCTTGGACTTGTTCACGAGAGTCCGACAATGGGGAGTCTAATATTGAACGATTTGGTAAATGCTTATGTAAATATTAAATCTGACTGGGAAAAAGAAGACATCACAGCAAAAAAGAAATATATAAATTCAACTCTTGATGAATTGTCCGTAAGTCTTGATGAAAAAAGTCAGAAGATGATTCTTTTTCAGCAGACAGAAAAAACTATAATGCCGGAAGTTGAAATCCCCGAGCTTCTTAAAAAGCAGGAAACATTAAAAATACAGATAGAAGAATTAAAATTTAAGAAAAAGATCATAGCCGGTGCTATGGAAAATATTGGAAAGTCTCTGGACACACCAATTTCCGTGCCATTTGCTTTTGAAGATCTATCTACTCAGGAGGCATTGAAATCTTATAACGATCTTCTGTTCAGGAAGAGCAGGTTGTCTCAAAGAGTTACAGAAGATCATCCGATGTTGTCAGCGATAGAAAAAGAAATTGAGACGAACACTGATTCTTTGAAAAAGATGCTTAAAGAAACGGCAGATCAGTATGATAAAGGCATTAATATTCTTAATGAACTGCTATCAATGATTTCAAGTGGACAACACAAAATCCCCGAGAATCTTTTCTCATACTTAAGACTTAAAAGGGATGTGGAACTTGCGGAAAAGGTATTTGTCACTCTTTCAGCTAAACTTTATGAATCTGCAATAGAGCCGAATGTAGGCATCGCCCCTGTAAGGTTGATAGATCTGCCGGATCCGTTTGTAAAAAGGTATTTCCCCAAGGCAAAGATTTTTGCGGTAATCATATTTATTATTACATTATTCTCCGGTGCGGTTGCTATCTTTATTAAAGAATTTCTTAAAGCAGTTTTGAAAAGCATTAAGTGAGTGGTTTTTTATGAAAATCAGCAAAACCATCATTGGCGGTGCGATAGGAAACTGTGTTCATGTCGCCGGCGTTTTTAGTTATATCCAGATCGCAGAACAGAACGGATACAAAGGTGTTTTTCTGGGGTCTGCAGTTGATCCTGATCTTTTTGCTTCAAAAATTAAAGAGTTGTCTCCGGATATTGTTTGCATAAGTTACAGATTGAGTGCTTCAGCAATTTATCCGATATTAAAGAGGTTTTTTGATTCTCTCGGTTCTTTGGAAAAGTGTGCCGGCATGCTTTTCTATTTTGGGGGAACACCTGAAACAATAGAGATAGCAAAAAAATTTCCACGATTCAGCAGGTTTTTTCAAGGCGAAGAACCACTTGAAATTATTTACAGCTCTTTGAATATTAAAAATGATATAGAGATTATTGCATTGCGTGGTCCGGAATCATCAGCAAAAGTTCCTGTTATGAATCCTTCTTTAAAAAACAGACTTTCGCAGAAGACATATTTTCCGATGATCCGGCATCACTTCGGTCTTCCCACAATGAAAGAGACCCTCGAAGGCATAAGACAGATTGCCGATTCAGGTGTAGTTGATGTTATATCGATCGCAACCGACCAGAATGCACAGGAGTTTTTCTTTTCACCTGAACAAATGAACCCTTTGCTGGATGGAGCCGGAGGAGTTCCTGTAAGAACAGAGAGTGATCTTTTTCAGATTTATGATGCTGCCGGCAGAGGGAACTTTCCGTTGTTAAGGATATATTCCGGAACCAGAGACCTTTTAAGATGGGCTGAAATGAGTCTCAGAACAATAAACAATGCATGGGGAGCAATCCCGCTTTTCTGGTATAGTCAACTTGACGGCAGATCAAAAAGAAGTGTTGCAGAAGCCATATCTGAACACCAGGAAGCAATAAAATGGTATGCAGATCATGGAATTCCGGTCGAAATAAATGATTCCCACCATTGGAGTTTAAGAGATGCTCCTGATGTTATGGCTGTGGTTGATGCTTATATTTCGGCATACAACGCAAAAAAGTTGGGTGTGAAAATTTATATTGCCCAGTTTATGTTTAACACGCCGAGGATTACAAGCGGCAGAATGGATCTTGCAAAAATGTTGGCGAAAGACACGCTTATATCAGAATTAGTGGATGATGATTTTCAATACATTAAACAGGTTAGAGCCGGATTGACACATTTTTCAATTGATCAGTCAGTTGCTAAGGGTCAGTTGGCTGCATCTACAGTTCTGTCTATGGCGATTAAACCGCATATACTTCATGTTGTGAGTTTTTCTGAAGCAGATCATGCAGCTAAACCGGAAGATGTAATTGAAAGCGTTAAGATAGCAAAAGGTGTGTTGAAAAACTGCATATATGAGTTTCCTGATCTCTCAAATGATCCAATAGTGCAGGAAAGAAAAAACAACCTGATCCAAGAGGCCAGGAAAGTTTTAGCTGTCATGATTGAAACAGGATCTTGTTATGATGATCCGTTAATATCAAGTGAATATCTTGCTACTGCTGTTTTGTCAGGTTTTCTTGATGCGCCTCACTTAAAGGGCAATCCTAATGCAAAAGGTTCTATCAGGACAATGCCTGTAAACGGAGGATATGAAATTGTCGATGAAAATAATAAAGTTATTAGTGCTTCCGAATATGTTTCGCGGATTATAGAATTTAGAAAAAAGGGAGGATCGATTGGTTAATCCGGCACCTGTAACCATAATAGGAGCAGGAAATTCAGGACTTGCGATGGCGGCACATCTTTCTTTAAACGGTCATCCGGTCTGTTTGTGGAATAGAAGCTTGAAAACACTTGAAAATATTATTTCGGAAGGGCAGGGGAGCATTCTTGCGGAAGGAGTGGTTAATGGAAATGCGAAGATAGATCTTATAACTGGCGACATTGAAAAAGCCGTTAATTTCTCAAGGATAATAATGGTTACAACTCCGGCTGATGCTCACAGTAATATTTCCATGCTCTCAGCACCATATCTGAAAAAAGACCATATTGTAATTCTAAATCCCGGGAGATGTTTCGGAGCGATTGATTTTTTAAAAAAACTTTCAGATAAAAATTGTAAAGATTTGCCAACAGTTGCTGAAACTCAAACAATATTGTATACATGTAGAAAAATGCCACCTAACCGGTCTCTGATTCTGGCATTAAAGAAAAAAGTTCTTATTTCTTCAACAAACTTTAAAAATACAATGAAAGTAATGGAAAATCTCCCTGATTGTATTAGACCATATTTCCATCCGGCCGGAAGTTTGCTTGAAACATCTTTGGGAAATGTTGGAATGATCCTTCACTGTCTTCCGGTACTTATGAATGTAGGGTGGATAGAAAACAAGAAAACAAGCTTTAAATATTATTATGACGGGATAACTCCCTCAATTGCCAAGCTTCTTGAAAAAATTGATAATGAAAGACTGGATGTTGCCAGACATCTTGGTTTGACTGTCCCGTCATTATCTGCCTGGCTTGAGGTCACTTACGGGGTGTCAGGGGAGAGTCTTTACGATAAAATTCAAGGAGTTGAATCATATAGAACAATAGAGGCACTTGATACGCTTGAACACCGTTATCTTCTTGAAGATATTCCGTTTGGTCTTGTTCCGATAGAGGACATAGGCAAACAGATTGGATTAACAATGAAGATAACAACCTTAATAATTGAACTTGCAAATGAAATTTTCGGTTTTGATTTCAGAGATAAAGGAAGAACCCTGAAATCGCTTGGAATATCACTTTCTGATTTGATATTATGGAATAAAAATGAATAAATATAAAAACCATGCGGTTATTTGCGGTTCTTATGTTAATGCTCTGGGGCTTGCAAGAAGTCTCGGAGCAGAAGGAATTGCTGTAACTGTAATAGATTATACAAAAAACATATCGTTCTATTCAAAATATGTTCATGGAATCGTATGTCCCAAACCGGATGAGGATGAGGAAGGGTTCATTTCATTCCTGATCGATCTGGGGCACAGATTTGATGAAAAACCTGTGATCTTTGTTACAAATGACATATGGCTTATTCCTGTAAGCCGCAATGGAGAGAGATTAAGCAAATATTACCACATACCTATGTCAGACTGGGAAATTATCAAACAGTGTTCCGATAAGACATATATGTATAAGATCGCTGAAGAAAACAACATTCCTTATCCCAAAACACTGTTCCTTGAAAAAAGCTCACAATTTTTAAAGAAAGAGCATAGCTTGAAATATCCGGTTATCCTGAAACCGTCTGTTACAATAGGTTTCAGTGAAAAGCTGAAGTCTTACGGCAGAAGCCTTGAATTTAAAGATCAGTCTTCTGCTGAGAACTGGATTGATAAAATCAGAAATGCTCAACTCGATGATGTTCCGGTTGTTGTTCAGGAGATGATCCCCGGCGGAGCAGAAAACCTTTTTACTTTTACATCATATTCAAGAAAGGGCGGTGAGACAGTCGCATATTCAACCGGACACAAGATAAGACAGTCTCCTCCTCACGCTGGAACGATAATATCAGGGCATGTCATCCCCAATAAAGATGTGATTGAAAACGGCATCAATGTTATTAAAAAAATGAAATTCGACGGTATTGCCAATACAGAATTTAAATATGATCATCGAGACGGATTGTACAAATTGATTGAGATAAATCCAAGACCCGGCATGTGGAATTTCTCAGTAATGGCATCAGGGATAAATCTTCCTTTATATGCCTATCTCGATTCGCTGGGAATTGACTATAAACCTGTTAAATCCAGTGATAAAGAATTGAACTGGGTTTTCTGGTCGAGTGATCTTTATTATTCTTTATTTGGATTTAAAAAAATGGGTTTTCCTGAATATTCCTTGACTCTTTGCAGTTGGTGGAAGTCTCTTAAAGGTAAAAAAGTAAGTGCGGTTTTCTCTCTCATGGACATTAAGCCAGCACTGTTTCTGTTCAGTTCTTTTTTTTACAGTAAGTTAAAACGGTTTTTTTAATGTCATCTAAACTCGCTCAGTCAGCTATTTCAACCTCTTTTATCTGGAATTTCGGGGCTGTAGTTTTCAGAAGAATTATAAATGTGATCGCGATACCTGTGATAGCCCGACTCGTTTCAAAAGAAGATTATGGAAATATCCAAATAATTATAAGCACTTTTATGCTTCTTGCGGTTATAAGGAATTCAGGGTTTAATGACTACTTTATTAAAGAAGCAGACGATAGGGACAAAAAGTTCTTTTCATTGTTTGTAAATACAATGTATCTGAATACTTTTGTTATTGCTGTGATATTTATTCCAGCTGTGGGAATTTACAGTTATTTCAATGATGTGTCTTCAATTTATACCTATCTTGTTTTAATAGTTGTTCTTCTTTTTATCAATGTCGGTGAGATTGCTGGAGAAACTTATTTCAGACAGAAAGTGTGTTTTAAGAATATCGCTATTGCAGGCAGCATAAAAATTCTTTCCTATCCGATTTTCACGATAATATTTCTTCTGATAAGACCCGATCTTTTTTCACTGTTTGCCGCATTTGCCCTTTCTATAGTAGCTGAGATTATAAGTTACTTTTTTTTTCTTCCTGACAACAAGGTTTTTCTGCCTGATATAAAGAAAATGACAGAAGGGTTTCTACTGCAGTTTAAAGAAAGGGTTTTCTGTTTCAGTGTCAGTGCAGGAATGTTCATTTCAAATTTTAACGTATCATTTCCGATCTATCTCTTTGCATATGCATTTTCGGCAGAACATTCGGCACAATATGCAATTTCAGCCCAATTGGTATCAATTCCGTTCAGTTTGATAATTGATTCACTTTCAAAGGTTATATATCCGGTATTTATCAAGCAAAATGAAGAAGAGAGAAGGCGTTTCTATCTGTCAATATTGAAATTCTTTCCGTTCATTCTCTATCCGATGCTCCTATGGATAATGATATATGCTGAAGGAGTTGTTTCTCTTTTTCTGGGAGAAAAATGGATTGATGTTGTGCCGATAATAAGAATTGTGTCTATACCGGTATTTTTCAATGTTCTCTCAAGTCCATTAGGACCAGTTGCCACTGCGTTGGGAAAGCCGCATTACAGAGTTTTGTGGTCAGGTGGCAGTGTGTTGCTTGCTCTTTTAGCAGGAAGTATGGGATTGCAATTCGGTTTTTTATGGGGAGTTGCATCTGTAATTTCATCAAGAGTGGTAACCCTCATTGTATGGCAGGTTGTTGCATGCAGAATGATTAACCTTTCTCATTTTAAACTTGCTGTACAGTTGATACCATATGTTCCTTTTTGGATAATGCTTGTCGTTTTCTGGATATTCTTTCCGGAAGTTTCCAGCTTCCCTTATGTCAGAATGTTTGTTTCCGGAACAGTTGGAATGTTGATATACTTTTTGCTGTTTATGCTTTTCTTTAAAAATGATGTTATGCAGATAAAGAAACTTGTAAATGATCTTTTTAAAAAAAAGGTTTTTGAATGAACTTTAAAGTGACCGTTCCTGATAATTTTTTTGCGGAAAGACAGTATATAGCGAATGTCATGTTGAAGGAATTCCTTGGTCTGGATTATGACATCGAACAAGTTGCTGATGCAAAGACAGTAAAAATCTCAAATAATGAAAACACCCGAGAGATCACTTTTCCTGATGTATTCTTTTCGATGGATGAATCTGACTGGCTAAAAGAAAGATCTCTTCCCAAAGAGCCGCTTAAAATTATTAACAGCTCTGTTTTTCCAGGCAACCCGATACTCTCATCGGATCGAATCCCGCTTATTTACGGCACAAATGAAAGTGAAGTTAGTGTCTCTGAAGAAGAAATTTCCATTCCCGTAGATGTTTTCGGGAGTGCGTTTTTTATGTTGACGCGTTATGAAGAGGCGGTTAAAAATAACCGCGACACTCATGACCGCTTCCCGGCGAGTGCGTCTTTGGCTTTTAAAGAACACTTTCTTTGCCGTCCGATAATTAATGAATATGTTGAGATTTTATGGTCTTCAATGAGAGTTTTGTGGCCTGAGATCGAAAGAAAAGAAAGAAAATTTGAAATGGTTTTAAGTCATGATGTTGACAGACCATTTAAATATCGGAATATGCTTCCAGCAACATTTTTGAAAATTGTTGCAGCAGATTTAATTAGAAGACGGTCTGTAAGAAAAGCATACGAAAGCGTTAAAAGTTATATAGCGGTTAAAATGGGTGAAATAGACAGAGATCCCTTTAACACATTTGATTTTATTATGGATCTGAGTGAAAAGGCTGGATTGAAAAGCTGTTTTTATTTTATTTCTGATCATTCAGATAACAAGATCAATTGCGATTATTCAATAAATGATCCTGAAATGATCAGTCTGATGAAAAAGATACACAGCAGAGGACATGAGATAGGTCTGCATCCCGGATACGATACTTCTGATAACCCTGAAAAGCTTAAAAATGAATTTGTAAAACTCCGGAAGATATGTTCTGCAAACGGCATTAAACAGGAAAAATGGGGGTCCAGGCAGCATTATCTTCGATTCAGTGTGCCTCAAACATGGCGCTATCTCTCTGAAGCTGGAATTGATTATGACTCTTCTATCGGATTTGCCGATCATGTCGGTTTTAGAAGCGGGATATGCTATGATTATCCGGTTTATGATGTTGTTCAAAGAAAACCGCTTGAAATCGTTGAAAAACCGCTTGTGGTTATGGAAAAAACGGTTATTGATGGAAATTACATGAACACTGTTTCTGCAGACCGCACTATAAATTTGATCAAAGAATTAGCAGGTGTTACTGAATTATTTAAAGGAAGTTTTATCCTTTTGTGGCATAACAGCAGATTGTCGGAAAAAAAAGAAATTGAACTTTATTCAAGAATAATAAAAAACATTTTTTGAGCATTGTATGAACGGAATAAGATTGTCAGAGAGTTTAAAAATACTTATTTCAATGGTCGTTTCTTTTCTGCTCGGCATTTCATTCATTGCGGACAACTTTGTTGTTTTCCTCTTTACCGCATTATTAGCCATCTTGTTTCTTATTACGGTCGTTGCTTTGAATCCTGCTCTGTTCGTTTGTGTTTTCTTTTCTCTTTCATATCCTGTTTCTCTTACAATAGGTAAGCTTGGAATAAACAACCTTGGTCTTTCTTCTTTATTAATTTTTTCGATGCTTTCAATGGCAGTGCTTTTTATGAGAAACAATTTTTCCATAGATAAAAACAGATTAAAAAACATTCTTCCTTTTTTTCCGATTATTATTGTCGTTGTGCTAAGTTCTTTTTACGGTTTCATCAAATCCGGCAATGATTCATTAGAAATTCTTATTAAATTTCTTGTTTTCGGTGTTTTTCCGGCATTATTTATAATGATAATTCCGTTTAAAAAGGAGATATTCTTATATATAATAGACATGACATACTATGTAGTGTTGTCGATTTTCGGAGGATTTACTATTGCTTATATGTTTTTTAAGATTGTAAGTCCGTCTGATTTTATGAAGTTTTTTCTGGCATTTGATAATCCTATAGGGACTTCGCTTTTTATGATTCAGTTCATTCTGGTTTCAGTGATCTATTTGACAATAAACAGAGACATTCCGATAATTAGAAAAGTTTTTACATACGGCACAATCTTTATGGCATTGTTTTTTGTAGTATCGGCTTTTCAGAGAAGTTTTCTCATAGCTATTGGCGGTGGAGTGATATATTATATATTAACCACATATAGAATAGGATTCAAAATGGTTTTCATCATAGCTCTTTCTACAATATTATTCGGGACAATTCTTTACAACATAACACTGATAATCAATCCTGACAACATGAAAAAAGTTGAAAAAACAATAGAATTGGCTGAAAAACTCAGTGAGAATAAAGATATTATGCGTGTTAAAGAAGCTGAAGAACTTGGCACGATTGGGTACAGGATAATAAAAATAATTGCGTCAAAAAGGAAAATTAAAGAAAACCCCTATTTCGGAAACGGACTTGGAACATTTAGCAATTATGCCGGTTATAAATATCCCCATAATATTTTTATAGAATTTCTTTATTCTTCGGGTTTTACAGGTTTTTTTATATTTATTATCTTTTTCGGATATGTTCTTGCCAGGATACAGATAATCTTTAATAAAGCAGAAAGTGTTATGGTTAAAGCGATATCGAAGTATGTGATGTCATTTATAGTTTTATGCATTTTAATTTTGCAGTTCTCAGGAGGAATTATGAACATATTTCCATATGTTTTTTTCTGTTCGTTTTCAATGTTTCAGTTGTTAAGCATTTATTCTGGAAATGAAAAATGAGAATAGTTATCTTTGCATATAACTATGAACCTGCTGCAGGAGTTGGTGTATTAAGACCTGCATACTGGGCAAAACACATGAACGAGATAGATCCTGAGATAATCTGCGATGTTATCACTGCCCAGGAAAACAGTACACTGCCTGTTCTGCCTGGCGGAGGACGAGTTATAACTGTAAAAAATGAGGGACACTTTCTTAATAGATTTAAACTTGATGCCGGAGCAGCTTGGACAAAATATCTTGAGAGATTTTTTTATAACACAAGAGAAAAATATGATGTTGCAATATTTACTGGAGGGCCGTTTGTTCATTTCTTTTTTGCAGAAATATTAAAAAGGAAATTTAATTCAAAAATAATCTTTGATTTCAGAGATCCGTTTGCTAACAACCCGAATCACAGACTTAATGTATTCAAAAGATATATTAAAAGGGCTGTTGAGAGAAAGATGCTTAAAATTCCTGATGTTTCCATAACTGTGAATAAGGTTTGTCGAGATCTTCTGGAAAAAGATGAGTTTACAAGAGTTGAAATAATTGATAACGGATACGATGAAACTTTTCTTGTCAATCCTAAAACACTAATTGAAAAAGAAAAGCACAGAATCGTTTATGCCGGCAAGTTCTATAAAGGAGCTTCTCCTGAAAATTTATTTAAAGTTTTAAAGCAAAGACAGGAAAGCGTTGAGTTTGACTATATGGGGCCTCATAGTGAAACCGTTTTATTGGTTAACAGCAGAAACTTTCTAATTTCAGGGACAGTAACATATATGGAAGCATTTCAAAGAATTGCTGAAGCAGATACTGGTATTATCTTAACGGGAGGAGAGCCATTTGAATCGACTACAAAGGTTTTTGATTATATCGGTCTTGAAAAAAACATACTCATAATTACAAACGGAGAACCCAAAGCAGGTATCTTACACGAAATAACAAAGGGTTATCCTAATGTTTTCTGGGCACGCAATAGCGAAAATGATATCCGCAATGTGTTAGAAGGAGTGATGTATCACATACCGAAACAGTATCCCGAAAAAGAAAAGTTTTCAAGAAGAGCCGGTCTGATTAAACTTGTTAATATTATTAACCGTTTATTTGAGGAAAAGAAATAGTATGAAAATATTTTTCCTTTCAGACGGATCGTCAATTCATACAAAAAAATGGGTTAATTCTTTAATAGACAACGGATTGACAATACATTTATTCAGCTTAAGCAGGTTTGATATTAATGACTATCCTTTGGAAAATTTCTCTTATACTTTTTTTGACATACAAAGGAGAATATCAGTTTGTGCCGGATTTGGAAAAATAAATTACCTTCGAGTTCTTCCAGCCTTGAAAAAGGAAATAAAAAAATTTGTACCCGATATTGTTCATGCTCATTTCGCTTCGAGTTACGGACTTCTTGGTGCTTTAAGCGGTTTCCATCCGTTTGTTATTTCGGTGTGGGGGACTGATGTTTTTGAATTTCCTGAAAAATCGTTTGTTCATCGAATGGTTTTGAGGTTTAATTTGTCAAAAGCTGATAAAATTCTTTCAACAAGTCATGTTATGGCTGAAAAAACATCTTGTTATACCAACAAAGAGATTGCTGTAACACCATTCGGAATTGATTTGAATGTGTTTAAGAAAGAAAAGGTTTCGAGATCAGAGCTTTCTCCATTTAATGACAAAGATCTTGTTGTAGGCACTGTGAAACTGCTTGAAAAAAAATATGGCATCAACTTTCTGATCGAAGCTTTTTCTATTGTAACAAGAAAACATCCGGATATTCCGTTAAAACTTCTGATAGTAGGTGACGGAAACGAAAGAAAAACGCTTGAGAAAATGGTTGAAAATCTGGGATTAAAAGAAAAAGTTCATTTTAAAGGAATGGTTCCTCATCTTAAGGTTTCGCAATATCATAAAATTATTGATATTTTTATAGCATTATCTGAAGAAGAGAGTTTTGGTGTTGCAATTGTTGAAGCCGGAGCATGTGAAAAGCCAGTTGTTGTTTCTGATGCGGGTGGGCTTCCTGAAGTGGTTGATGATGGCGTCACGGGATTTGTCATTAAGAGAAAAAATTCTTATGCAGCATCGAAAGCACTTGAAATACTTGTACTTGACGAAGAATTGCGTGTTAGAATGGGCGTAGCGGGAAGAAAAAGAGTTGAAAAGTTATATAACTGGAAAGACAATGTTGATACGATGATTGAAATTTATATAAATATACTTGAAATGAAAAGAAAAAGCAGATAGCTTCTGTTGACCTGGTTATTTTGGTGAGAAAGAAATGAATATTTGGATAATTAATGAAACTACTGGATCAAGAATCCATGGGATGGTATTTAGGCCGTATTATCTTGCAAAAGAATTTGTAAAAAAGGGTTATGAAGTTGTCATATTCTCAGGTTCTTTCTCCCATATATATTCAAATCCGCCGGAGGTTGAGGGGAATACAAGAAAAGAGACAATAGACGGGATTGAATATTGCTGGATTAAAACACCGAAGTATTCAAGATCGCAGAGTTTGGGACGAATTTTCAATGCTTTTGTTTATGTTCTTAAGATGTTTTTAATTAATAAAAAAGAGTTTGGAAAACCTGATGTTGTAATTGTGACATCCCCAACCCCTTTTTCTATAATTAACGGTTATTATTACAAAAAGAAATTCAATGCCAGACTGATTTTTGAAGTTAGAGATATCTGGCCTTTGACATTGATAGAAATAGGTAGTATTTCAAAAAAACATCCTTTTGTAGTTTTCACACAGTTTTTTGAGAATTTCTCATATAAAGTATCTGATCGTGTAGTTTCAGTTCTTCCGAATTCAAAGAACCACATGATATCACATGGAATGAAAGAGGATAAGTTTGTTCATATCCCTAACGGTATTGATATAGAGGAGATTTGCAACGCAAAAGATATCGATCCAGAAGTGAAAAATCGTATTCCTGAAAAAAAGTTTATTGTAATGTATGCTGGGAAGATCGGAATTTCGAATGCATTGGAATATCTCTTGTTCGCAGCCGGAAAACTAAGGAATAATGATCAAATTCATATTGTTATCGCTGGTGACGGCTCAGAAAAACAACGGTTTATAAAATTAAAAGAGGAAGAAAAACTTGAAAATGTCACTTTTATTGATCCGGTAAAAAAAGAACAGGTGCCGTCGCTGCTTTCATTTGCAGATGTTTTTTATATTGGATGGCACAAAAACAATCTGTATAAATATGGAATTTCAGCTAATAAACTCTTTGATTATATGTATGCAGGCAAGCCTGTAATTCATTCAGTGCAGATTGAATCAAACGATTCTGTTAAAGAATCGGCATCCGGTATTTCTGTTGAGCCTGAGAATCCTGATGCTATAGCAAATGCGGTTTTGAAATTATACAACATGTCTGAAAATGACCGTATGGAAATTGGGAGAAAAGGCAAAGAACACATTCTTCTTAATCACACATACGAAAAACTATCTGATTCGTATATAAAAATATTCTGAATTTTCAGGTTATGTTTTAATGTAAAATTATCTTCACTATCAAACCATTTATATCCTCTATCTTTCCGACACCTTCGATGCCTTTGTATATCCCTTTTTTGATGTAGTGGTTTCTTACGGGTGCAGTTTTCCTGTTGTATTCTTCAAAACGGGCTCTTACTGTTTCCGGATTGTCATCGCTTCTTCCTTCTATTTCAGCCCTTTTCAGAAGCCGTTTTACTGCTTCATCCGGTGAGAGCGTGAGCTCAATGAAAAGGTTCACTTCCATATTCAGGTCTTTAAGGATCTCTTCAAGTATTTCGGCCTGTTTTACCGTTCTTGGATAGCCGTCAAAAAGAAAGCCGGGGGAGTTGAGGTGTTTTTTCAGGGCATTAATGAAAATTTCAGAGACGGTGGTGTCGTCAAGTAGAAGACCTTTGCTTATAATTTCGCGGGCTTTTATTCCCACTTCACTTTCTTCAGCAATCTCTTTCCTGATGAGGTCGCCTGTTGAAATATGTATCAATCCGAGTTTTTCAGAAAGCATTTTACATTGTGTTCCTTTGCCTGCTCCTGGTGCACCGAAGATAACGATGTTTTTCATTTTTCCTCCTGTTAAAAAAAGATCGGGGTCATTATAACATTTTAGAAAGGGTTTGTTAAAATTTTTTTTACTGTTTGATTTTTAAACCATCAGTGATAATATGAATGTTATGAAAAAGGGGAGAACTCTGGCACTTTTTGATTTTGACGGCACAATAACAAACAGGGATACATTTATCGATTTTTTTAAGTTTGTTTATGGTCCATGGAAAATTGCAGGCATCGCTGCAAAGATCGCCCCGTTTATAATTCTCCACTTTCTGAAAATATATCCCGGATCAAAGCTTAAAGAGCTTTTTTTTGGAGATCTCATAAAAGGGTGGAGCAGAGAAAGATTTGCGCAGGAAGCCGGTAACTACTATGAGAAAAGATTGAAAAAGATCATAAAAACATCAGCATTGAACGAAATTAAAAAACTTAAAAACGAAGGGGCGCAGATAGTTGTTGTGACAGCTTCGGCTAAAGAGTGGGTGATCCCTTTTACTGATGATCTTGGAATAAATATTATTGCAACGGAACTTGAAGTTGTCGATGATTTATACACGGGAAATATCAAAGGTAAAAACTGTCGCGGAGAAGAAAAGGTGCAAAGGATCTCAGATAAATATGACACAACGCTTTTTGACACAGTTCTCGCATATGGTGACTCATCCGGCGATAAAGAGATGCTGGAATTCGCAACCAAAGGATTTTACAGGATTTTTCACTAACTTACATGGTTGACCCATTAAATTTGAAAACTAATTCTCTTTCTGATATATTCATCCGTATGTTTTTTTCACGGTGCTGGAAACATAATGGTAAAAAGTAAGGATGAGGTCATAGAATCTTTAAAAAACAGGATTTATGAACTTGAAAATCAGATTTCACACATAGAAAATTCGGTAAGAGACGAATATCTTCATTCAAAAGAATGGGTAAAGCATGCTCTGGAAAAACTGGTCTATTTTGCCGCGATCGAACTTCAACCGGCTTCTCTCGATGTTTCCAATCATAAAATAGTCAGTTTTCTTGGAGATGATTTTTTCGGATACAGTTACAACGGATTTTTTACTTTTAACCAAAGATCGGGGAAGTGGGAAGTGCTTGCTCAGCAAGGGGAATGTACTGTTGATATATCATCCATGCCTGAATTCAAAGGAAGCATGGTTATGGAGGAAGACAGGGAGATATATCACTTTTTTGATATAGCCAAAAACAGTTATCTGATACATGTATCTCTTGTCGGTAAAGATAAAAAATTTTCGGAACATGACTTTTCATTTATTTCGCTTTTTGTCGTTCTTGCGACATCATTTTACAGCATGAAAGTTCTGGACAAGGAAGTTCAGGACAAGATGATAGAAAACTCAAATATGAGAAGTGCGGCAAGGATAGTAAACGGGCTTAAGGATAACACTATAACTCTGGAAGATGCATTCATCGAGCTGATCCAGAATCTTAATATTGATGAGTTTGTAATAGCAAGGAAGTCGATGGAGAATGGTGATTTAAAAATAGTTCTTTCGGATGGCACTGATGCAAGGAACTGGGACTCTTTTCTGAAAACGGTATATGAAGATGAGGATTATGCAAGTGACGAGTGGCTTCTGCTGCCGATGTTTGATGATATGCTGACTGTTTACGGAGCATCTGTTTTCAAGCTTTCACATAATTTAAGCATAAGAAGCGTCCAGGAAAGAGTTCTTGAGTCCGTAATCCCTCAGTTTACGGAAACACTTTCAAACAAAAAACTGCACAAGGACTCAATAACCGATGAACTCACAGGTGCTTTTAACAGAAGATACATAATGAAAATACTGGATGACAGATTTAACAGATGCCTGTCAAACCCTGAAGCAAAGCTTTCTGTTGCAATGATAGACATTGATAATTTTAAAAGCGTTAATGATACATACGGTCATCTGGCGGGGGACGCTGTCCTTAAAAAAGTGGTTGAAGCTTTTAACAAAACTTTAAGGGAAGTCGATATAATCGGAAGATACGGCGGAGAGGAGTTCCTCATCATAATTTCTACAAAGAGTCATGTTGCCGCAAAGGTCTGTGAAAGGATCAGGGAAGCTGTGGAGTCAATGCGGATAGAATGGAACGGAAAAGATCTATGGGTGACAATATCAATAGGATTTGTTTCGGCCAGTCCTGAGATACTGACTGTTGAAGAGATGGTTGCGTTATCTGACCTTTGTCTATACGAGGCAAAAAAAACGGGAAAGAACAGAGTTGTTGAATATAAAGGAGCGAGAGGTGAATTTTGAAGACTAGGATGATTTTTACCATTATTGTATTTAACCTCATTTTTTTCAACACAAGTGCACAGGATACTGCCGGATACAACAACCAGCTCCTTTTCGCTGTTCAGGCACTGAATATTGAAAAGGCAAGGCAGGCAATCCGGAATGGTGCGAATGTGAATGCAATAGACGATGACGGCTGGCCTTTGTTCATTTCTGCTGTTAACAGCGATAACGAGGGGATGATCAATCTGTTTTTAAGAAGCGGTGTAAAAGTAGATGTGACCGGACCTGACGGCAAAACAGCGCTCATGCATGCACTGAGTTCAAAAAACATTAAAATGGCAGGATGGCTTATAAATGCCGGGGCATCTCTTAAATCAAAGGACAATAACGGCAAGACAATTCTCATGTATGCTGCCGAAGCCGAGGCCGAGGCAATAGTTAATAGAGCTATAAAAGCTAAGGCGGATATATATGCAAGGGATAAAAAAGGGTGGAATGCTTTAAATTATGCAATGGCTGGAAGGAACAAAAAGATAATAAAAAATCTTGGTCAGTATGAAACAAAGCCGACCGATTTCCTGATCGCAGTAGAGAATGGTGACACAGTTAAAGCAAGAACCCTTTTGAGACAGGGGATGGACCCGAATTATAAGAACGAAAATGGCGAGCCGATGATATTTATTGCCATTAGAAATGACAACAGAATGATGTTAAAGCTTCTTCTTGAGTTCAATGCAGATGTGAACTTTAAAAACAGCAAAGGATATACGATACTTATGTACTGTCTTGCAAGCAGCAAGATCGAACTTGCGCAGGAATTGCTGAAATACGGAGCACTTGCCGATTTTAACTATAAATATGCCGAAGGGAAGACTGCGATGATGATAGCCATCCTTTCAAAAGACAGACGGTTTATGATGTCAGTTGTGAAATTTAAACAGAATTTTAATATAAGAGATGACTACGGAAACACTGCTTTAATGTATGCGGCAGGAATGGGGCTGGGCGATCTTGTTAAGACGCTGCTTGAAAAAGGTGCTGATAAGAACATAAAAAGAAAGGATGGAAGAACCGCCCTTGATATAGCAAAGGCAAAAGGATATACTTATATAGCTAAAATTCTTGAATAAATTAAAGATTCTTAAGTATGGCTTCTATTTCCAGACGATCCTGAGCATCCGGTTTCAGCTCCAGATATTTCTGATAGTGTTTTCTGGCCTCTCCCTTTTTCCCCATATCATTATAAGATTCTCCAAGACCAAGGTGAGCATCTGCATGTCCCGGTTTTAAGGAAAGTACTTTTTTAAATATGCCTACGGCCTGAGAACTGTTTCCATTGTCAAGCATTTTCCACCCTTTTTTACAGAGAGATTCCGCTTTGTCGCCTGTTTTCGGTAAAATTTTCTTAACAACTGGTCGTTCTTTTTCAGGAAGAGGGGATTGAATTTTTTCTTTAACATGCTCAGGTTCTTCAGCAGGTTCAGGCTCGGGTTCTTTTACTGGTTCTATCTCGGGCTTGCTCTCGGGTTCCGGTTCGGGAGAGGGTGTGGCAGTATCCGGAGTTTCAGCGGTTTTTTCCTCTTGTACGGCAACAATTCTTTTTTCATCAGGTTTATTAAGAAAAAACATTAAAACAGCCGCAATGATTCCGGAAACAACTAAAAGGATAACGATTATTTTAAGTTTCCCTGATCTTTTAATGTAAGGATCGTCATCACCATCGAAGAAAGAGGGGTCAAATTCCATCTGTTCCTCTTCTTTTTTGGGTGCAGGGGTGACCTTAACTTCATTCTCCGGGCTTAGAGTCGGTGTCATTTTGTATTCATATTTCGGTTCTGGTTCTGGTTCTGGTTCTGGTTCTGGTTCTGGTTCTGGTTCTGGTTCTGGTTCTGGTTCTGGTTCTGGTTCTGGTTCTGGTTCTGGTTCTGGTTCTGGTTCTGG
>Ga0116157_10001321_pt1 | contig 24980 bp, 24 predicted proteins | sample AD_UKC048_MetaG_FD_89882 | JGI IMG/M metagenome (GOLD analysis project Ga0116157, IMG submission 89882) | Active sludge microbial communities of municipal wastewater-treating anaerobic digesters from USA - AD_UKC048_MetaG | ecosystem: Engineered > Bioreactor > Anaerobic > Digestate | place: USA... | reverse complement strand
CGCATGTCTGTGGGGTGTCAGCGGCCTGAAGAAGATCCTCGGCGCCGACGACTCTCTCGACGTGTTCGGTGTGCACGGTGTGGGCGGCATCATCGGTGCCTTGCTGACGGGCGTGTTCAATGCACCGAGTCTGGGTGGCCCGGGCTACGTGGCCGACTGGGTCACCGTCGCGATGGTGACGCCAGCCGATTACTCGATCGCTGCCCAGGTCTGGATCCAGGCCAAGGCTGTGTTGATCACCATCGTCTGGTCGGGTGTGGTGTCGATCGTCGCCTTCAAGGTTGTCGATCTGCTCATCGGCCTGCGTGTGCCGGAAGACGAGGAGCGCGAAGGCCTCGACATCACGTCACACGGCGAGACGGCCTACCACCAGTGAGCCCCCTCGGTTTCGGAGCACCCGCCTGAGCTTCCGGGTGCCACCGAACCGGGAGCAAGAGCCGCCGCAAGGCGGCTCTTGTCTTTTGTGTGTCCGTTTGCCCTCCGTCGGGTCGATCGCTGCAGTCTCGCAGCTGAAAATCGCCAAGCCGAGTATCGTTATCCGTCAATCGCAAAACGGGCTCTTGCCATGGTTCCTCATCTCATCACTGCACTGACCGGCCCGATCAACGAACTGGAACAGCGGATCCTGGAGTCGCTGCCCGCCATCGAGCGATGGTTCCGGCTCGAATGGATGGAACACACGCCGCCGTTCTACACGTCGGTGGATGTGCGAAACGCCGGCTTCAAGCTGGCGCCTGTGGACACCAACCTGTTTCCCGGCGGGTTCAACAACCTGACCGCCGAGATGCTCCCCCTGGCGGTGCAGGCGGCGATGGCCGCGATCGAGAAGATCTGCCCCGAGGCGAAAAACCTGCTGCTGATCCCGGAAAAGCACACCCGCAACACCTTCTATCTGGCCAATGTCGCGCGGCTGATGCAGATCTTCCACATGGCCGGCATGAACGTCCGCCTGGGCACGCTGGACGACACCATCACCGTCCCGACGCCGATCGAGCTGTCCGACGGTACCCAGTTGACGCTGGAGCCCCTGATTCGGAACCGGGGTCGCCTGGGGCTGAAGGATTTCGACCCCTGCACGATCCTGCTCAACAACGATCTGTCGGCCGGCATCCCCAAGGTGCTCGAGAACCTGCACGAGCAGTACCTGTTGCCGCCGCTGCATGCCGGCTGGGCCATTCGCCGCAAGACGAACCATTTCGCCGCCTACGAGGAAGTGGCCAAGAAGTTCGCGAAGCTGCTGGGCATGGACCCCTGGTTGATCAATCCGATGTTCGCGCGTTGCGGCGAAGTGAATTTCAGCGACGGGACCGGCTCCGAATGCCTGATGAGCAATGCCGAGGCGCTGCTGGCCAAGGTCAAGCGCAAGTACAAGGAATACGGTATCCAGGAGAAGCCGTTCATCATCGTCAAGGCCGATGCCGGCACGTACGGCATGGGCATCATGACCGTGCGCGACCCGAAGGAACTGGCTGAACTGAACCGGCGCTCGCGCAACAAGATGAGCGTCATCAAGGACGGGCAGGAGGTCAGCGAGGTGATCCTCCAGGAGGGTGTGCCGACCTACGAGCGCGTCAACGACGCCGTCGCCGAGCCGGTGGTCTACATGATCGACCGCTATGTGGTGGGCGGCTTCTACAGAGTCAATGCCGAGCGTGGGATCGACGAGAACCTCAATTCACCCGGCGCGAGCTTCGTGCCGCTCGCCTTTGCAGAGTCGAACCAGCTGCCCCGACCGGGCGTCAAGCCGGGCGCCAGCGCACCAAACCGCTTTTACATGTACGGCGTGATCGCGCGTCTGGCGATGGTGGCGGCGAGCTACGAGCTCGAAGCCACCGATCCCGACGCTGAAATCTACGAGTGAGGCGAGCGGCCACAGTTGCTGCACCGCAACATTCCTTGGTGTAAGACCCGCTTTTGCCGGGTGCGCGCCCCGGGGCAAAGGTATCGCGGGGAGCACAATCCATTGTCGTTTCGTACACGCTCTGGCCGGCTTGACGCCGGTTCATCTTGACTCCCCATCGCCCCGCTTCCAGCCTTGCAGCCCTGACCCTGGGCGCCATCGGCGTCGTTTACGGAGACATCGGCACCAGCCCGCTGTACGCGCTCAAGGAGGTCTTCGCTCACGGCCACGTGCCGCTGACTCCAGACAACATCTACGGTGTGCTGTCGCTCGTGTTCTGGACGCTGAGCATCGTGGTGTCCGTCAAGTACGTGATGCTGATCCTGAGAGCCGATAACAACGGCGAGGGTGGCTTGATCGCGATGTTGGCGCTTGCTTCGCAGGCGGTGAGGGAGCAGCCCGTGCTGCGCCGGCGCCTGCTGCTGCTGGGCATTTTCGGCACTGCGATCTTCTTTGGCGATGGCGTCATCACTCCGGCGATCTCGGTGCTGTCGGCGGTCGAGGGGCTGGAGGTCGCCGCCCCCGGGTTGCATCGCTATGTGGTGCCTCTGACGCTTGCGGTGCTGACGCTGTTGTTCATCTTTCAACGGTTCGGCACGGGCAGCGTCGGGCGCCTCTTCGGGCCGATCACCGTGCTGTGGTTCGCTGTGCTGGCGGCGCTCGGCGCCGTGCACATCGCAGAGAACCCGGCGATCCTGTGGGCGCTGAGCCCGCACCATGCACTGGGTTTCATGGTGTCACAGCCGGCAATCGCCTTCATCGCCCTCGGTTCGGTGGTGCTGTGCGTCACGGGCGCAGAGGCCCTCTATGCCGACATGGGGCACTTCGGCAAGCGACCGATCCGGCTGGCCTGGTTCAGCCTGGTGATGCCGGCGCTGGTCATCAACTACTTCGGCCAGGGCGCGATGCTGCTGCTGCATCCGGAGAACGTCAGGAACCCGTTCTACGAGATGGCGCCGACCTGGGCGCTTTACCCGCTGATCGGCCTGGCGACCTGCGCCACCGTGATTGCATCGCAGGCGCTGATCACGGCGGCGTTCTCGGTGACCAAGCAGGCCATCCAGCTCGGCTACCTGCCTCGCCTTCGTATCTCGCACACCTCCGTCAAGGAGACGGGTCAGGTCTACGTGCCATTCGTCAACTGGAGTCTCTACGCCTGCATCGTGCTGGCGGTGATCGTCTTCGGCTCTAGCAGCAAGCTGGCCGGTGCCTACGGCATCGCGGTCACGATCGACATGCTGATCACGACGACGATGACCTTCTTCGTCATCCGCTACGGCTGGAAGTACCCTTGGTCGTTGTGCCTGGCCGCGACCGGCTTCTTCTTTGTCGTCGACACGGTCTTCTTCGCGGCCAACGCGGTCAAGCTGTTCGACGGCGGCTGGTTCCCGGTGGTGCTCGGAGCGCTGATGTTCACGCTGATGATGACCTGGAAGCAGGGCCGTCGGCTGATGCGCGATCGCATGCGCGACGACTCGATCGATCTGAAGAGCTTTCTCGACGCGGTGTTCGTGAGTCCGCCGACGCGGGTGCCCGGCACGGCAGTGTTCCTGGTCAGCGAGCAGGGGTTCACGCCGAACGCGCTGCTGCACAACCTGAAGCACAACAAGGTGCTGCACGAGACCAATCTGTTCGTCACCGTCGAGCACCTCGAGATCCCGTGGCTGAGCTTCGACAAGCGTTGCAGGATCGAGTCGCTCGGTCGCGACTGCTGGCAGGTGACGATGAGCTTCGGCTTCAAGAACGATCCGGATGTGCCGGAGTCGCTCGAGTTGCTCAAGCTGCGCGGCGTCGAGCTCGACCCGATGGACACCAGCTATTTCCTGTCTCGCGACATCGTGATTCCCACGCTCGGCCACGGCATGGCGATGTGGCGCGAGAAGCTGTTTGCGAGCATGCACCGCAACGCAGCAGCGGCGGCCGACTTCCTCAGGTTGCCCGCCAACCGCGTGGTCGAGCTGGGCTCGAAGGTCGAGATCTGATCGTGCGTCTGGCCCCCTGAGGGCTGCCTCGAGCCCCGTGTCCGCATGGCTCCGGGCGCTCTGGCGCCGGTTGTGCAACAGTGGCGACGGACATTTCCAGGCCTTCCGAGAAAGACCACTCCATGAAGCTGCTGTTCGTCGCCGACGCGCTCGAAGGTTTCAACACCGCGAAGGACACCACTTTCTCGATGATGCGCGAGGCCGCTGCCCGCGGACATGCGCTGCTCGCCTGTCAGCCCAAGGACCTGATGTGGCAGCGCGGCGGCCGGGTCACCGGCTTCGTGCGCGAGATCACGCTGACACCGGACGGCCCCGCGTGGTTCTCCGCCCGCCAGCAGCCGCCTGACGAGATTCCCATCGCGCTGGCCGACGTGGATGCAGTGGTCATGCGCAAGGACCCGCCCTTCGACAGCGAGTACTTCTATGCCACCCATCTGCTCGGTCAGGCCGAGCGCGAGGGCGCACGCGTGTTCAACCGTCCTGCGGCGCTGCGCGACCACCCGGAGAAGCTCGCGATCCTCGAGTTTCCGCAGTTCATCGGCCCCACGCTCGTCACGCGCGACGCGGGTGACATCCGGCGCTTCCATGCCGAGCACCGTGATCTGATCCTGAAGCCGCTGGATGGCATGGGCGGCATGGGGATCTTTCGTGTCGGCCCCGATGCGTTGAACCTCGGCAGCATCATCGAGACGCTGAACCGGCATGGCGCGCAGACGGTGATGGTGCAGAAGTACCTGCCGGAGATCACGCAGGGAGACAAGCGCATCCTGCTGATCGACGGCGTGCCGGTGCCGCATGCCCTGGCGCGCATACCGCAAGGCAGCGAAATCCGCGGCAACATGGCGGTGGGCGGCAAGGGTGTGGCGCAACCGCTCGGCCCGCGCGACCGCGAGATCGCCGAAGCCATCGGCCCGGTGCTCGCCGCTCGCGGCTTGCTGCTGGTCGGCCTGGACGTCATCGGCGACTGCGTGACCGAGATCAACGTCACCAGTCCGACCGGGTTTCAGGAGATCACGAAGCAGACAGGGTTCGATGTGGCTAAGGTGTTCATCGATGCGCTGGAGGCACGCCTCGCGGCGTGAGCCGCTCAACGTCCTGAATCGAATTCAGCTCGCGTGCGCTGTCGAACTGCCGCGCTTCGCCGCTGATCGGGTCGACAAAGCCGATCGCGCGCGCCAGCAACTGAAGAGGTCGTTCGTGGTCGTCGGTGTCGGCGGCCTGCAGCGTCGGATACATGCGGTCTCCGGCGATCGGCATGCCGATCGCGGCGCAGTGCACGCGCAGCTGGTGGGTGCGTCCGGTCAGCGGGGTCAGTCGGTAGCGCGCCCATTCGTCGCCTGCCTCGATCACTTCGAAAAGCGTCTCGGAATTCGGCTCGCCGGGCACCTCGCGCATGCGCAGGAAGTGGTCGTCCTGCGCCAGCCGACTGCAGTGCGTCAATGGAAACGAGCGTTCCGGGCGCCACGGCGCGATCGCCTCGTAGTGCTTCATGACCTCGCGTTGTGCGAACAACGACTGGTAGGCCCCGCGCGTGTGCGGCTTCACCGTGAAGACAACGACGCCAGCGGTTTCGCGGTCGAGCCGGTGGACCGGCGCCAGGGTGTCGATGCCGAGACGGCGCTTCAGCCGCACCAGCAGTGTCTCCTGCAGGTGGCGGCCGCCGGGCGTGACCGGCAGGAAATGCGGCTTGTCGGCGACCACGAGCAGATCATCCTGGAACAGCACGATCTCGTCGAACGGCACGCGCGGCTCGTCAGCGATCGAGCGGTAGTAGTACAGCCGCAGCGAGGCCCGGTAAGGCCTGTCCGGCTCGACAGCGACGCCGTGCTCGTCGACGAACTCGCCTTGCTGCATCCGTGACCGCCACGTCTCGGCCGAGACCGCCGGAAACCGATCGACCAGGAAGTCGCCAATCGTCGCCCATGGCCCCGGCGGCAGCGCGACGCAACTCGGACCGACGCCGTCTTTTGTCGGCAGCGGCGCCGGGGCGGTCACGTTGCCGGCTTGGCGGCCGTGCCAGTCGGTCCGGCGAGCGCATCGGATTGCCCTGCGCTTGCCAGTTGCCGCGCCCGCCTCAGCCGCCACGCTTCGTCGGGGTCCTCTGCATAGACCTGCTCGGCCGTCGTGCCGGTTTCACGCAGGTGGGTGTCGAGCGCGACGCGGTTGTCGAAGACGAAGCACTCTCCTTCCCAGTCACGTTCGGCGTCAGGCATGTCGGCGAAGAAGTTGAGGATTCCGCCTTCGAGTTGCAGCACGGGCACGCCGCGTTCCTCGAGCCAGGCGCTGGTCTTCTCGCAGCGGATTCCGCCGGTGCAGTACATCGCGACCCGCTTGCCTTCCGCCTTCCAGGTCGGCAGCTGCGCCTCCATGTAGGCCGGGAAATCACGGAAGTTGCGCACGCCCGGGTCGATGGCGTTGCGGAAGCGCCCGAGCCGGAACTCGAAGTGATTGCGGTTGTCGATCACGACGACGTTCGGGTCGTCGAGCAGGTCGCGCCATTGCTGCGGCGTCACCTGATGGCCGATGTGGCCGACGGCATTGACGCCCTCGACGCCCAGCGGCAGGATTTCCCGCCGACCGTGCACCTTCATCCGCTGGAACGGGGGCGTGACGCAGGGGCTGCGCTTGAACGCGATGCCGGTGAAGCGGCCTTCGAGCCGCGGGTCAGTTGCCAGGGCGACGCGGAACGCATCGAGCGTCGCAGGCTTGCCGGCCAGCGTGCCGTTGATGCCCTCGCTGGCGACCAGCAGGCTGCCCGTCAGCGCGGATGTCAGGTCGCGCAGCGTCGCAGCGGTGGCGTCAATATCGGCGACATCGACGAATTTGTAGAAGGAGTCGTGAAAGATCGCATCGGTGTCCATGACGGCATTTTCGACCTTGCCGTGGCGCTGGTAGCAGGACCGTATCAGGGTCGACCCTCACAATCGAGGCATGGCTGTCCTCTCCCTCTCCAATGCCCACCTGGCCTTCGGCCACGTGGCCCTGCTCGATAACGCGGCGTTCTCGCTCGAAACCGGCGAACGGCTCGGCCTGATCGGCCGCAACGGCGCCGGCAAGTCGTCGATGCTGAAAATCATCGCCGGCCTCGAGAAGCTCGACGACGGCCTGCTGCAGATGACGCAGGGCGTGCGCATCTGCTACGTGCCGCAGGAGCCGGTGTTCGAGCCCGGCCACACCGTGTTCGATGCGGTCAGCGAAGGCGTGTCCGAGGCACGCGCGGTGCGTCAGGCCTACGAGGAGCACGCCGATGGCGTCGATCTCGATGCGCTGCAGACCCGCATCGAGGCGCTCGATGCGTGGAACTGGGAGCAGCGGGTCGACACGACGCTGGCGCAGCTGCACCTCGACGGCACGCGCGAGATCGGCCAGTTGTCGGGTGGCATGAAGAAGCGCGTCGCGCTGGCGCAGGCGCTGGTTGCGGTGCCCGATGTGCTGCTGCTCGACGAGCCGACCAACCACCTCGACCTCGACTCGATTGCCTGGCTCGAGGAACTGCTGCGCGGCTTCAAGGGCAGCGTCATGCTGATCACCCACGACCGCGCATTCCTCGACGGCGTGGCCACGCGCATCATCGAGCTCGACCGAGGTGTCATCCGCAGCTACCCCGGCAACTTCAGCGCCTACGAGCGGATGAAGGAAGAGCAGCTTGCGTCCGATGCACTGGCCAGCGCCCGTGCGGACAAGCTGCTGGCCCAGGAGGAGGTGTGGATACGCAAGGGCGTCGAGGCACGGCGCACCCGCAGCGTCGCGCGCATCCAGCGCCTCGAGGTCCTGCGCGATCAACGTCAGAAGCGTCGCGACTCGCTCGGTCAGGTGAGACTGGAAGTCGACTCGGGTGCGCCGAGTGGCAAGATCGTCGCCGAATTGAGAGACGTGTCGCTGAGTTTCGGCGACAAGGTCATCGTCAAGGAATTCAATGCCACCATCCTGCGCGGCGACAAGGTCGGACTGATCGGTCCCAATGGCGCCGGCAAGACGACGTTGCTCAAGCTGATCCTCGGCGAACTTCAACCCGACAGTGGCAAGGTGCGCCAGGGCAGCAAGATCGAGGTCGCGTACTTCGACCAGATGCGCAGCACGCTGAATCTCGATGCGACCCTCGCCGACACGATCAGCCCGGGCAGCGAATGGGTCGAGTTCGCCGGTCAGCGCAAGCACGTGATGAGCTACCTGAACGATTTCCTGTTCTCGCCCGAGCGTGCCAACTCGCCGGTGCGCACGCTCAGCGGTGGCGAGCGCAATCGCATCCTGCTGGCCCGACTGTTTGCCTTGCCCGCCAACGTGCTGGTGCTCGACGAGCCGACCAACGACCTCGACATCGACACGCTGGAACTGCTCGAGGAGCTGTTGCAGGCTTACAAAGGCACGGTATTCCTGGTCAGTCACGACAGGCGCTTCCTCGACAACGTCGTGACCAGCACCATCGTCTGGGAGGGTGACGAATCGCCCGGCCAGTGGCGCGAATACGAAGGCGGCTACGAGGACTGGAAGATCCAGCGCGACCGGGCGCAGGCGTTGCGCCTGCAGGCAGCCCGGGCTTCCAAGGGAAAGGACACACCACCCGCGAGCAAGACTGCGCCGGTGTCAGCGACCGCTGTCGCCCCCGCGGCTCCGAAGCCCCGCAAGCTCAGCTACAAGGAGCAGCGCGAGCTCGACGAACTGCCGGGCCGCATCGAGGCCCTCGAGGCGGAACAGGTCACCCTCGCGACCCTTCTGGCGGATCCCGAGGCCTACGTCCGCGACCCGAAGGCTGTTGCGGCAGCGCAGATCAGGGTGGCGAAGATCGATGAAGAATTGCTGGGCGCCATGGACCGCTGGGAACTGCTCCAGCGCTGAGGCATGGCGTTGTACTTCGCTGCTTCAGCGACCCAGCGCACCGAACCAGCTCTCCCGCAATGCATCCGGATGGGAGCGGCTGACGATCAATCCTGACTGCAGGTAAAGCGCATTCAGCATGCGCGCGGCGCGTTCGCGATCGAAACCCGGCCAGTCGGCGATGTCGCGAAGGTGGCAGGGCTCGTGACGCAGGCGCTGAATGGCTGCCAGCAGTGCGCCAGTGACCGACAGGTCATCCATCTGCAGGCCAAAGCTGACCCGGTACACCGCGGGCCCGGCGATTTCCGGCAGCAGTTCGCGGCGTCCGCCATGGAGTGCCAGGTGCCAGAGAGCGGCACCGAGCGGATGCAGATCCGTGACCGGCCCTGGGCCCGATAGCAGCCGCTGAGTCGCCATGGCCCCTGGGGCTGCCCTCAGTGCCGCCTCGATGTGGATCACCTGCAACTGCGGTTGCCGATGAGTCAGCAAGTCATTGATGGGCATCGGGCAGTGAACCAGCCGCTCGTGCGGGAACACGGTCAGCGGAACCACGCGATCGTGATACTGCAGGTGGACCGTGACCGGCTGGGCATGCCGAACACAGGCGGCCAGCACGTCGAGCGGCTCGGAGCGCTGCTCCTGACCATCGCAGCGTTGCAGGTCGGCCAGAAGCGAAGGGCTCAGCGAAGCGAGGCCGGAGCTCACGATGCCGGACGCGGCCGGGCCGCCTGCGCTCGGAAGGTGGATCAGGAACCGGCTGGCCCGCATCAGTTCGGGTTCGCCAAAAGGGATGGTGGAATCGAACATCGCGGTCGCGCGGGATCAGGTTGTAGCCAACAGCGTCTTCTGTTTGCGGTTGTATCAGGTTCGATAGACCGTTCGCTCAAGTACAGATTGCATCCGGGGGTGGCTTGGGCAGACGCGCGGTGTTCGTAGACTGCAGCCCCTCCGCAGCTTTCACGCCCATTGATGAAATCCGCCACTGCCGCTGTCGAGATCCGGGGCCTCTGGCTGGGTCTGCTCGGCGTGGCGATCTTCGCGATGACCTTGCCGATGACCCGCCTGGCGGTCGGGCCTGCAAGCGAGCCGCAGCTGTCGCCGTGGTTCGTGACTGCCGGCCGCGCTGCGCTGTCCGGCTTGCTGAGTGCCGCCTATCTGCTGGCGACCCATGCCCCGCGTCCCCAGCGCCAGCAGATCGGAGGCCTCGCGGTGTGCGCCCTGGGGACGGTGGTTGGCTTCCCGCTGTTTCTCGGTCTGGCGCTGCGCGATGTCGATGCCACGCACGCCGCCGTTGTCAGCGGTGTGCTGCCGCTGGTCACTGCGGTGATCGCAGCGTTGTACCTGCGGCAGCGCCCGTCGATGGCGTTCTGGGCCTGCGCCGTCACCGGCTGCGCACTGGTGATGGCCTTTGCCGCTCACCATGGATCCGGGCGCCTGCGTGTCGCCGACGGCTTGCTGTTGCTGGCCATTGCCAGCACGTCCCTGGCCTATGTGGTCGGCGCCCGGCTGTCGACCCAGATGCCGGCCGAGCAGACCATCTGCTGGGTGCTGGTCGGCAGCTTGCCGCTCACATTGCCGCTGATGTTCGCGTTGTGGCCCGACCGAGCGGTGAGCTGGAGTGCCTGGGGCGGCTTTGCCTACGTCACCCTGTTCTCGATGTGGCTGGGCTTCTTCGCGTGGTACCGAGGTCTGGCGCTGGGCGGCACGGTGCGTGTCAGTCAGGTGCAGTTGGTGCAGCCGTTTCTGGCGCTGATCTTCGCAGTGCCGGTGCTGGGCGAGCAACTGGAGGCGAGCACCGTTGTGTTCTCGCTTGCGATGATCACGGTCGTGCTGGTGAGCAAGCGCCTGTCGGTTGGGGAGGCGCCTGCCCTCAAATGATGTGTTCCGATGGACGTGTTTTTTTAGCATGCGGCATGAAGAATGCGCGCGGCGACCACCGAAAGGCGGTCCGCTGGCCGGCGATAAACTGAAACCGCGTTGTCCAGCCGCCCGAACCCCATGCCGCCCTCCGATATACGCCTCGTGGTCCCGAGCGACGATCAACTGATCGACGTCACCCGGGGGATCTTTCGTGAGTACGCGCGCAGTCTGGGCATCGACCTGTGCTTCCAGGATTTCGACGCCGAGCTGGCCGGCTTGCCCGGACCATATGCACCACCTCACGGCCATCTGCTGCTTGCCCTCGTGGACGGAGAGCTGGCCGGTTGCGGCGCGTTCAGGCGGCTTGTTGATGTCGATTACGCGAATGCCTGCGAGATGAAGCGTCTTTATGTGCGCCCGGCATTTCGACGCTTCGGCCTGGGTCGACTGCTGGCTCAGGCACTGTTCGACGAGGCGCGCCATGCCGGGTATTCGACGGTGCTGCTCGACACGCTGGACGGCATGGAAGCAGCACGCGGGCTCTACAGCTCGCTGGGCTTCGTCGAGATTCCCCCCTACTACTACAGCCCGATCGCTGGGTCCCATTACCTGAAGGCCGATCTGGACTGATGCGGTGGCGGCGTAGGATGGCTTCTGGTCCAGCCGGCTCCCAATGGGGCAGTTCAACTCACAGCCACTGAAGATTCATGAGTGCCACTACCGAACCTTCTCCTGGGCACGAGGCAAGAGGTGCGCTTGAACTGCGCGCGGGCGAATTGCGCCTCGCGGTGCGTGCCGATCTCGGAGGTTCGATCGCCGGGTTTTGGCATCGCGGCAAGCCGATCCTCCGATCGACCGAACCCGACTTGCTGGCAGGTTCGCGGCAGTCTGCCTGCTATCCGCTGGTGCCGTATTCGAACCGGCTGGCCTACAGGCGCTTCCGTTGGAAGAGTCGGGATTACACGACGGTCGCCAACTTCGATGACAACCCGCATTCGGTCCACGGTGTCGGCTGGCTGAGGGTCTGGGAGCGGCTATCGCACGGCGACGGCGAAATCGTGCTGCGCTATCGGCACACGCCGGATGAGCACTGGCCATTCGCGTTCGATTCGCAGCAGTCTTTCGCGCTGACTCCCCATTCGCTTGTCGTGCAGCTGAGCATCACCAACACGGCGGAAATCGAGCAGCCGGTCGGCTTGGGCTGGCATCCGTATTTCCCGAAGCGTGAGCGCAGTGAGCTGGACATCAAGCTGAGTGACCGGTGGGATTCGGATGCTTCCCAGCTTCCGGTTCGCAAGGTGGCGCAGGCCGGCATGGCCGGACAGGTGTCGGAACTTCGTTTCGATCATTGCTTTGACGGCTGGACCGGTCCGGCATGCATCCGCGACGAAATCTTCTCGCTGAAGCTCACCTCCAACCTGACCCATCTGGTGGTCTACACGCCAGGCGACAAGCCCTACTTCTGTGTCGAGCCGGTCAGTCACGTCAGTGACGCGATCCACATGGCCGATTCGGTGGCCCATGGGCTGATCACGTTGCAGCCTGGCGAGACGTTGAAGGCCTCGATGGCGCTGGAAGTGGCGGTTCCGTGAGTACGGGAGCCGTGCCTCACGCATCCGATGTGCTGGTTTCGGTCGCCGTGACGACGGCCAGTCTGCTCGGTGAATCGCCGTTCTGGCACCCGCGCGAGCAGGCGCTGTATTACTGCGACATACCGGGGCACTGCCTGAATCGGTTCGACCCGGTCACGGGCGAGCTGTCGCACTGGAGCTTCGACACCGAGGTGGCGAGCTGTGCACCGATGCTCGATGGTGGTCTTCTGCTGGCGGCGCGGGACGGACTCTGGCGTTTTGATGCGGCCAGAGGCGCCCGCACCGAGCTGGCCGCGCCGCCCTACGACCCGCACACCGAGCGATTCAACGATGGAAAGTGCGACCCGCAAGGGCGTTTCTGGGTCGGCACGATCTACGAGCCCCGCGATTCCGCCCGGGCTGCGCTTTACAGGCTCCATCGCGGCATCCTGACCAAGCGGGCCGGAGACATCACCGTCTCCAACGGGCTTGCGTGGAGTCCGGATGGCCGCACGATGTACTGGAGCGATACCAAGGCGCACGCCATCTACGCCTTCGATTTCGATCTTGCCGACGGCACGCTCAGCGGCCGTCGCCTGTTCCATCAGTTCCCGGTGAAGCGCGATGGGCAGTCGCTCGATGATTACGGCGGCCGTCCCGATGGTGCCGCGGTCGATGTGGCAGGCAACTACTGGGTCGCCATGTTCGAGGGGCAGCGGCTGCTGTGCCTGTCTCCTGCAGGTAGCGTCGTGCGAGAAGTGTCACTGCCTGTCAGATGCCCCACGATGCCTTGCTTCGGCGGCGCCGATCTGAGGACGATCTACATCACGACGGCACGCGAGAAGCGCCCAGGCGAAGAGTTGGCTGTGCAGCCATTGGCAGGCTGCGTGTTATCGATGCGGGTGGACCTGCCCGGCCTGCCAGTCAACCTGTTCGGTTGAGTCCGCTCATGGAGCGGGGCACCTGGCTCGTCGTCATGAGCGAGCCTTCCGTTGAGCCCCCGGCGCGGGGTGTGGTGCCACCTGTCAAACCGAGGGTTGAGGAGGCTGCGGGTTTGCACGTATAATTCGAGGCTGTACTGAAAGCGTTTGTTACCCGTCCGATGACACAACTGATCGCCCGTGGTGTGGCAAGCGCTGGTTTTGACGATGAGGCTGAAGAGCCGCCCGTCAAGCCGTTGACGCGAGACGAGGCTCAGGCCTTGCGGGTCAAAAGCCCGCAACTGTCTCCCTGGCGGGTTATCGCGGCACAGGCCGTGGTGGGTTGTTTGATGGCTCTGGGCGCGTGGTGGTTTTCCGACCAGCCCGGGTTTGTGCAGTCGGCTATCTATGGCTCCATCGTTGCGGTGCTTCCGGGCGCCCTGATGGCGCGTGGCATGACCAGCAGGCTTTCCAGTCTGTCTGTAGGCAGCAGTGCCGTCAGTGTCATGTTGTGGACCGTGATGAAAATCGGAGTTTCGATTGCCATGCTCATGCTGGCGCCGAAGCTGGTTCAGTCCCTGAGTTGGCCGGTCTTGCTGGCGACGCTGGTGCTGTGCATGCAGGTGTATTTGGTCGCTCTGCTTTGGCGCGGGCGTTGAGAACTAGATCAGACAGGATTCATTCACATGTCAGCCGAAGGTCACGCGCTCACTTCCGGTGAATACATCGTTCACCACCTGACTCATTTGTCGACCGGCAAACCTGCCAGTCTGGTTGACTTTTCCGTCATCAATTTCGATTCCATCGTTATCTCGACGCTCCTGGGTGTGCTGGGATGTTTCCTGCTGTGGAGGGCTGCGAGCAAGGCGACGGCGGGCGTGCCTGGGCGGTTCCAGGCTGCTGTCGAGATCTTGTTCGAGATGGTCGAAAGCCAGGCCAAGGGGATCGTGCACAACGCCGAAAGTCGCAAGCTGGTTGCGCCGCTGGCTCTGACGGTCTTCGTGTGGATTTTCCTGCTCAACGCGATGGACCTGTTGCCGGTCGATCTGCTGCCGCTCATCTGGGAAAAGATCTACGTTGCGGCGGGCGGCGATCCTCATCACGCGTTCCTGCGGGTGGTTCCGACCGCCGACCTTTCCATCACGATGGGTCTTTCGGTCGGCGTCCTGATCACCTGTCTTGTGTACAACGTCAAGATCAAGGGTTTCGGCGGTTGGGTGCATGAGTTGTTTGCCGCGCCATTCGGAAACCACTGGGCTCTCTATCCCTTTAATTTCGCGATGCAGATCGTCGAGTTCGTTGCCAAGACCGTCTCGCACGGAATGCGGTTGTTCGGCAACATGTATGCGGGTGAGTTGATCTTTCTGCTCATCGCGTTGTTGGGCGGTGCGTTTACCTTGTCGCTCGGCGGTTTTGCCCTGGCGGCCCTGCAGATCCTCGCGGGGACCGTGTGGGCCATCTTCCACATCCTGATCATCACGTTGCAAGCCTTCGTGTTCATGATGTTGACGCTGGTCTACATCGGGCAGGCCCACGAGACGCACTGATCTCGTTTTCTCTCTCACTCGTTCTCTTTTTTCATCACAGGAATCATCATGGAACTCATTGGTCTCGTCGCGGTTGCCGCAGGTCTCATCATCGGTCTGGGCGCCATGGGTGCTTGTATCGGCATCGGCGTCATGGGCAGCAAGTACCTCGAGTCAGCTGCACGCCAACCCGAACTGATGGGTGAGCTGCAAACCAAGATGTTCCTGCTGGTCGGTCTGATTGACGCATCGTTCATCATCGGTACCGGTATCGCGCTGTGGTTCACGACGGCCAACCCGTTCCTGGCTCAAATCGCGAACCTGCCGAAGTAAGTCGCGCAAATCGCGCAAGGCCATCGGCCCGATTCATTCGGGCCCGTTGACCGATACCCCGCTACCCTGATTGAGGCCTCAACGTGAGCATCACCGCGACATTCATCATTCAGATGATCGTGTTTCTGATCCTGGTCGGATTCACGATGAAGTACATCTGGCCACCGATCACCGCTGCACTCGATGCGCGCGCTCAGAAAATCGCCGATGGCCTGTCGGCTGCCGACAAGGCAAAGGCTGAGCTGACCACCGCCAACAAGCGCGTCGAGGAGCAGCTTTCTGCGGCGCGTACCGATGCGGCGCAACGTCTGGCAGATGCCGAGCGTCTGGCGCAATCGATGGTGGAAGAGGCGAAGACGCGTGCCAACGAAGAAGGCGCGAAGATTGTTTCCGCTGCGAAGGCCGAGGCCGAGCAAGAGGCGATCAAGGCGCGCGAGATCCTGCGCGAGCAGGTGGCAGCGCTCGCCGTCAAGGGGGCCGAACAGATTCTCCAGCGCGAAGTCAATGCCGGCGTTCACGCCGACTTGTTGAACCGCCTGAAGGTCGAGCTGTGAGCGGCGGCGGCTGCTCGTCGGGGGGCTGAACCATGGCCGAACTTGCTACTCTGGCCCGGCCCTATGCCGAAGCCTTGTTCGACGTCGCTTCGCAGGGTGACGTGGCTGCGTTTGCGCAGCAGGTCGATGCGCTGGCGGCAATAGCCGGCAACGCGCAGCTGCGTGAATTCGCGAACAGCCCCAAGGTCAGCTCCGAACAGGTGTTCGATCTGATCGCGTCGGTCGTGAAGTCGCCGCTGTCCGAGCCGATGAAGAACCTGCTTCGCACGGTCATCGACAACGGTCGTCTCACCGTGATGCCTGAAATCGCTCAGCAGTTTCACGCTCTCGCCAACGCAGGAGCGGGAGTCTCGGACGCCACGGTTTTCAGTGCGTTTCCCATCGAGGCGACGCAGCTGGCCGATGTGGTCGCAACGCTGGAAAAGCGCTTCGCACGCAAGCTGAACGTGGTGGTGCAGCTCGAGCCAGCGCTGATCGGGGGCATCCGTGTTGTCGTCGGCGATGAGGTCATGGACACCTCGGTGAAGGCGCGTCTTGAACAAATGCGGGTGGCACTCACGGCTTGATCGCCGCGAAAACCGTCCGGTCACATTCCCAGTCATTCACTCTGACGAGCGCCGCACCTGCAGGGGCGAACGCACAGACAGGAGAGAGCTCATGCAACTGAATCCCGCTGAAATTTCCGAACTCATCAAGAGCCGCATCGAGGGCCTTGGTGCTTCCACCGACATCCGCAATCAGGGCACCGTGGTGTCCGTGGCAGACGGCATTTGCCGGGTGCACGGCTTGTCTGATGTGATGCAGGGCGAAATGCTCGAATTCCCGGCCTCGCCGGACGGTTCATCGACCTTCGGTCTCGCGCTGAACCTGGAGCGTGATTCGGTGGGTGCGGTGATCTTGGGTGAGTACGAACACATTGCCGAAGGCGACACTGTCAAGTGCACCGGCCGCATTCTCGAAGTGCCGGTCGGCCCCGAGCTCAAGGGCCGCGTGGTCAATGCGCTGGGCCAGCCCATCGATGGCAAGGGTCCGATCAACGCGCAGCTCTCCATGCCGATCGAGAAGATCGCCCCTGGCGTGATTGCTCGCAAGTCGGTGGACCAGCCAATGCAGACGGGTCTGAAGTCCATTGACTCGATGGTGCCAGTCGGTCGCGGTCAGCGCGAACTGATCATCGGTGACCGCCAGACCGGCAAGACTGCCGTGGCAATCGACGCGATCATCAACCAGCGCGGTCAGAACATGACGTGCATCTACGTCGCGATCGGCCAGAAGGCCTCGTCGGTGAAGAACGTCGTGCGCGCGCTCGAGGCCAATGGCGCGATGGAATACACCATCGTCGTTGCTGCGACCGCTGCGGAATCGGCCGCGATGCAGTACGTGTCGGCCTATTCGGGCTGCACGATGGGTGAGTACTTCCGCGACCGTGGCGAAGACGCGCTGATCGTCTATGACGATCTGTCGAAGCAGGCAGTTGCCTACCGCCAGGTTTCCCTGCTCCTGCGTCGTCCGCCAGGCCGCGAAGCGTATCCCGGCGACGTGTTCTATCTCCACAGCCGTCTGCTCGAACGCGCTGCACGAGTGAATGCCGACTACGTAGAGGCTTTCACCAAGGGTGCCGTCAAGGGCAAGACCGGTTCGCTGACCGCTCTGCCGATCATCGAGACGCAGGCCGGTGACGTGTCCGCGTTCGTGCCGACCAACGTGATCTCGATCACCGATGGTCAGATCTTCCTGGAAACCTCGTTGTTCAACGCTGGTATCCGTCCCGCCATCAACGCCGGTATTTCGGTGTCGCGAGTCGGTGGCGCAGCGCAGACGAAGGTCATCAAGAGCCTGTCGGGCGGTATCCGTACCGACCTGGCCCAGTACCGTGAACTCGCAGCCTTCGCGCAGTTCGCGTCCGACCTCGACGAAGCCACCCGCAAGCAGCTCGATCGGGGTGCGCGCGTGACCGAGTTGCTGAAGCAGGCCCAGTACTCGCCACTGCCGATCTCCCTCATGGGTGCCACTCTGTTTGCGGTCAACAAGGGCTTCATGGACGATGTGGACGTGAAGAAGGTGCTGGCCTTCGAATCGGGCCTGCACCAGTTCCTGAAGACCAGCCACGCTGGTCTGCTGAAGAAGATCGAAGACGCCAAGGCACTCGACAAGGACGCGGAAGCCGAGTTGTCGTCTGCCGTGGCCGCATTCAAGAAGTCCTTCGCCTAACGCGCTCTCGAATCACCCAGGAGCTTCGTCATGGCAGCAGGCAAGGAAATACGCGGCAAGATCAAGAGTGTCGAGAACACCAAGAAGATCACCAAGGCCATGGAAATGGTCGCCGCTTCGAAAATGCGCAAGGCCCAGGATCGCATGCGTGCGGCCCGGCCATACGCCGAGAAGATTCGCAGTCTCGCGGCCAACCTCTCGAAAGCCACGCCCGAGTACAAGCACCCGTTCCTGGTCCAGAACACGGGAGTGAAGTCGGTCGGATTCATCGTCGTCACGACTGACAAGGGGCTGTGCGGCGGCATGAACACCAACGTGTTGCGTGCGGTCACCCTGAAGCTGAAGGAAATCGAAGGCCAGGGACTCAAGGCTGAAGCCGTGGCGATCGGCAACAAGGGGCTCGGATTCCTGAACCGCATCGGTGCAAAAGTGGTCTCGCACGCCACCCAGCTTGGAGACAAGCCGCATCTCGAGAAGTTGATCGGCCCGGTCAAGGTTCTGCTCGATGCGTATGCCGAAGGGAAGCTGGGCGCCGTCTATCTTTGCTACACCGGGTTCATCAACACGATGAAGCAGGAGCCGCTGGTGCAGCAGCTGTTGCCGCTGTCTTCGAAGAGCATGGAAGTCGACACACCAGCAGGCGCTGGCAAGTACGGCTGGGACTACCTGTACGAGCCCGATGCCGAGACGGTGATCGACGAGTTGTTGCTGCGCTACACCGAGGCGCTGGTCTACCAGGCGGTTGCCGAGAACATGGCGTCAGAGCAGTCCGCGCGCATGGTGGCAATGAAGTCCGCCACCGACAACGCGGGCTCCGTGATCGCTGAACTCAAGCTGGTCTACAACAAGACGCGTCAGGCGGCGATCACCAAAGAACTGTCTGAAATCGTCGCAGGTGCGGCTGCCGTCTGAGCGGCACCATCCACGACCCCAGAACTCCAGAATTCGTTTTTTCTAAGGATACGAACATGTCCGCAGTGGCTACAGAAGGCAAGATCGTCCAGTGCATCGGCGCGGTGGTCGACGTGGAATTTCCCCGCAACGCGATGCCGAAGATTTACGACGCACTGAAGCTCGACAGCCTGGGCCTGACCCTCGAAGTCCAGCAGCAGTTGGGCGACGGTGTGGTGCGTACCATTGCGCTGGGTTCCTCTGATGGACTGCGTCGCGGCCTGACGGTCACGAACACCCAGAACCCCATCACCGTGCCAGTGGGTCGCGCGACCCTGGGCCGGATCATGGACGTGCTGGGCAGACCAATCGACGAGCGCGGCCCTGTCGATCAGGAACTCACCGCCTCGATCCACCGCAAGCCGCCGGCTTACGATGAGCTCAGCCCGTCGCAGGACTTGCTCGAGACCGGCATCAAGGTGATCGACTTGGTCTGCCCGTTCGCAAAGGGCGGCAAGGTTGGCCTGTTCGGTGGCGCCGGCGTCGGCAAGACCGTGAACATGATGGAGTTGATCAACAACATCGCCAAGGCGCACAGCGGACTGTCGGTGTTCGCCGGCGTCGGTGAGCGCACCCGTGAGGGCAATGACTTCTATCACGAGATGGCCGATTCGGGTGTCGTGAACCTGGAGAACCTGCCGGAGTCGAAGGTGGCCATGGTCTACGGCCAGATGAACGAGCCTCCTGGCAACCGCCTGCGCGTCGCGCTGACCGGGCTGACCATCGCCGAGTCGTTCCGTGACGAAGGCAAGGACGTGCTGTTCTTCGTCGACAACATCTACCGTTACACGCTGGCCGGTACCGAGGTGTCTGCTCTGCTGGGTCGCATGCCTTCAGCCGTGGGCTACCAGCCGACGTTGGCCGAGGAAATGGGTCGGCTGCAGGAGCGGATCACGTCGACCAAGGTCGGCTCCATCACCTCGATCCAGGCCGTGTACGTGCCAGCCGATGACTTGACCGACCCGTCGCCCGCCACCACCTTCGCCCACCTGGACTCGACCGTGGTGCTGTCGCGTGACATCGCCTCGCTGGGTATCTACCCTGCGGTGGACCCGCTCGACTCGACGAGCCGCCAGCTCGACCCGAACGTGGTCGGCGAGGACCATTACAACACCGCCCGTGCGGTGCAGGGCACGCTCCAGCGCTACAAGGAACTGCGCGACATCATCGCGATCCTGGGCATGGACGAACTTGCTCCGGAAGACAAGCTGGCCGTGGCCCGTGCCCGGAAGATCCAGCGTTTCCTGAGCCAGCCGTTCAGCGTTGCCGAGGTGTTCACTGGCGCACCAGGCAAGTACGTGACTCTGAAGGAAACCATTCGCGGCTTCAAGATGATCGTTTCCGGCGAGTGCGACAGCCTGCCGGAGCAGGCGTTCTACATGGTCGGCACGATCGACGAGGCATTCGAGAAAGCGAAGAAGATGCAGTAAGCGGTGCGTTTGGCGAGTTGGCGGCGTTGACCTGCCCGGCGGACGCGAGTCCGCGCTTGCAAGGCACGCCTGGCCAAGTCGGCAACCGATTGCTCCCTGAACCTTTTCTTGTGCTCGAAACCTCAAGCTAACGGAACATCAACATGGCCACACTCCACGTAGACGTCGTATCCGCCGAAGAGTCCATCTTCTCCGGCGAGGCCAAGTTTGTTGCCCTGCCTGGTGAAATGGGCGAGCTGGGCATCTATCCCCGTCACACGCCCTTGATCACGCGCATCAAGCCAGGTGCGGTGCGCATTGTTCGCGCGGACAATGATGCGGAAGAGTTCGTATTCGTGGCCGGCGGCATCCTTGAAGTTCAGCCGGGCACGGTCACCGTGCTTGCCGACACCGCCATCCGCGGTCACGATCTTGACGAGGCCAAGGCCAACGAAGCGAAGCAACGAGCCGAAGAGGCGATGAAGAACGCCAAGAGCGACATCGATTTCGCGAAAGCACAGGGCGAGTTCGCTGCCATGGCGGCGCAGATCGCGGCACTCAGAAAATTCCGGAAAAAGTAAAGACAGCGACGACGACTTGAAAGCAACCCGCCCGTCGTGGCGGGTTTTTTTTCGCCGTGCGACTCGGGTGCGCGGTACGCGTCAGCGCACGTCGGGACGATCTGCCAGTTCGTTCGGGTTGACTGCCTGGAGGTCGGCCGGGAAATGCTGCGTCAGCAGCGCACCCACGCGGTCGACTGCGTCGAGCACACCGCGCGCATAGTCTCTCTCACGGAAGGCGGCTGCCATCTCGCCGGAAATTGCCTGCCAGGTTGACGCCGGCACGCGATGCGTCAATCCGCGGTCGGCAACGATCTCGATGCGGTGCTCGGCCAGAAGAAGGTAGATCAGCACGCCGCTGTTGCTCTCGGTGTCCCAGACTCGCAGCTTGCCGAACATCGAGATCGCACGATCACGCGCTGTCGCACCCCGCCAAAGGTAGCTCAGCGGCAGACCGGCCTCGACGCAGACCCGCAATTCACCCGTGTGAGTCCGCTCGCTGGCAGCGATCCGCGCCTCGATTTCGTGCAATGCATCGTCGCCAAGCGCACGGCGTGCGTCGGACGCGTCGAGCCATCGATGCTTGAGGATGCGAATCAGTCTGTTCATGTCGTCGCTCTTCAGTGGCGGCGCCGGCTACCAGTTGCCGGAGGCGCCGCCTCCGCCGAAATCGCCACCACCGCCCGAACTGAAGCCGCCGCCCCCGCCTCCGCCACCCCATCCCCCACCGCTGCTGCCACCGCCCCAGATGATCGGTGGCCCGTCCCGGCCGCGAGTGCTCCGGGACGAACCCACGCCGAAGATGCCGACCAGCACCAGCGCGACCAGTCCGGCGCCGCCTGCAATCAGCAGGCTCGTGCTGAGCCACCAGCCGACGGCACCCGCTACGCCGCCCGTGGCCAAAGAACCCAGCTTGCGTCCAAGCAGGCTGGTCAGCAAAGCGCCAACCATAGGCACCGCGACGAAGAAGAAGATCGCGAGCGCTTCCAGATTGACCCCAAATGGCCCTGAGTTGCCCCTGGCATTGGAATGCTTCGGTGCGGGCAATGCCTCACCCCGAATGCGTGAGGCGAGCTGGTCGACCGCCGCGTTCAGGCCTCCGGCGTAATCGCCGGCTCGAAAGGCTGGTGTGATCTGCCCGTCGATCACGCGTTTGGCTGCCAGGTCGGGAATCGCACCCTCGAGGGTCTTGGCCACCTCGATGCGAACGCGCCGATCGCCTTTGGCCACGACGATCAGGAGGCCGTCTCCGACGTCACGGCGGCCGATCTTCCAGGTGTCTGCCACACGCTGGCTGTATGCGGCGATGTCCTCGGGCAAGGTGCTGGGAACCAGCAGCACGACGATCTGGCTGCCCGTTTGCTGCTCGATGGCGGCGAGCTTTGCGACCAGCGAGGCCCGCTGGCCCTCGTCGAGCGTGGATGTCTGATCGATCACTCGCGCCGCGAGGGGCGGTACCGGCAGCACAACCTGGGCGCTTGCCGCAGCGCCTGTCATCAACTGCAGGATCGCGACCAGAAACAGCGTCGCCAGTCGGACCGCAGCCCCTGGTCGAACCGGAGGTTCCCGGCGCCAGGCAGACCGGGCGCTCATGAACGCATCAAAGGATGTCGCCACGCGCCACCGTGGCATGGGTTGACGTCACTTCGACGCGGGCTTGTCGAAATTCACTGCGGGCGGCCTGGAAATTTCGGCTTCGTTCTGCACCGTGAAGCTGGGCTTGACCGTGTAGCCGAACATCATCGCCGTCAGGTTGTTGGGGAAGCTCCGGGCCAGCACGTTGTACTCGGCGACCGCCTTGATGTAGCGATTGCGCGCCACGGTGACGCGGTTCTCGGTGCCCTCGAGTTGCACCCGCAGATCCTGGAAACCCTGATTGGCCTTCAGGTTCGGATACTGCTCCGCCACCACCATCAGGCGGCTCAGCGCTCCTGTCAGCTCGCCCTGCGCTGCCTGAAATTTCTGGAAGGCAGCCGGATCGTTGACCAGCTCCGGCGTGGCCTGGATGCTGGTCGCCTTCGAGCGCGCCTCGATCACCTTGGTCAGGGTCTCCTGCTCGAAGTTGGCTTCGCCCTTGACGGTGGCGACGATGTTGGGAATCAGGTCTGCGCGCCGCTGGTACTGATTCAGCACTTCGGCCCAGGCGGCCGTCACTTCTTCGTCGAGTTGCTGGAACTGGTTGTAGCCACAACCGCTCAGCGCGAGCGTCGCGGTCAAGGCCAGAGCGGCCAGCCAAAGTCTGCGCAACATGGGGGAGCTCCCGTTGAATGGAATTCCCCCATGCTACTGCCGCGGCATTGCGCGAGCCGCGCACTCGGGCTGCCCCGGCAGGGGTTACTCCACCGGAAGGAATCCCTCGATCGAGAGATATCGCTCGCCGGTGTCGTAGTTGAAGCCCAGCACGGTGGCGCCGGCCGGCAGCTCGGGCAGCTTCTGGGCGATGGCTGCCAGCGTTGCGCCTGACGAGATACCGACCAGCATGCCTTCCTCGCGGGCGCAGCGACGCGCCATCTCTCTTGCCGCTTCGGCCTCCACCTGGATCGTGCCATCCAGCAGGCCGGTGTGCAGGTTCTTCGGGATGAAGCCTGCGCCGATGCCCTGGATCGGGTGTGGCGAGGGCTTGCCCCCACTGATCACCGGGCTGGCCGCTGGCTCGACGGCATACACCTTGAGCTGGGGCCATTTCGCCTTCAGGACCTGCGCGCATCCAGTGAGGTGCCCGCCGGTCCCCACGCCAGTGATCAGCGCATCGATGCCATCGGGAAAGTCGTTGGCGATCTCGACTGCCGTGGTTCGCACATGCACATCGATGTTGGCGGGATTCTCGAACTGCTGAGGCATCCAGGCATTCGGCGTCGCGGCGACCAGCTCGGTCGCGCGGGCGATGGCGCCATTCATGCCTTTCTCGCGAGGTGTCAGCTCGAACGAGGCACCGTAAGCCAGCATGAGGCGCCGCCGTTCGATGCTCATGCTTTCCGGCATCACCAGGACCAGCTTGTAGCCCTTGACCGCTGCGACCATGGCGAGCCCGACGCCGGTGTTGCCCGAGGTCGGTTCGATGATCGTCGAGCCCGGCACGAGCGCACCGGAGGCTTCGGCCGCCTCGACCATCGCCAGCGCGATGCGGTCCTTGATCGACCCGCCTGGATTGGAGCGTTCGCTCTTGATGAAGATACGAGAACCGTCGCCGAACAACCGATTGATGCGGATGTGCGGCGTTTGGCCGATGGTCTGGAGGATGTTGTCAGCGCGCAAGGTCGGCTCCTGTGGTGCCCTGTGTTTTCCCGGGGCGGAATCGGTGGATGGGCGAAATTATGGGCGTGATAATTCCGCCATGTATGCACCTCTGCAAAACGACACCTTCCTGCGCGCCTGCTTGCGCCTGCCGACCGATCACACGCCCGTCTGGCTGATGAGGCAGGCGGGACGCTACCTGCCGGAGTACCGCGCGACGCGGGCGAAGGCTGGCAGTTTCATGGGTTTGGCGACCAACACGGATTACGCGACCGAGGTCACGCTGCAACCCCTGGATCGCTACGCACTCGACGCCGCGATACTGTTCAGCGACATCCTGACCGTGCCCGACGCGATGGGGCTGGGCCTGAGCTTCGCGCTCGGCGAGGGCCCCAAGTTCGAGCGTGCCGTGCGTGACGAAGCGGCCGTCGATCTGCTGGCTGTGCCCGACATGGACAAGCTGCGCTATGTGTTCGACGCCGTCACCTCGATCCGCAAGGCGCTGAAGGGGCGCGTGCCGCTGATCGGTTTCTCGGGCAGCCCCTGGACGCTCGCGTGCTACATGGTCGAGGGTGCGGGGTCTGACGACTACCGCCTGGTCAAGACGATGCTGTACAGCCGCCCCGACCTGATGCATCGGATCCTCGCGATCAACGCCGATGCGGTGGCGCTGTACCTCAACACCCAGATCGAGTCTGGTGCTCAGGCAGTGATGGTCTTCGACAGCTGGGGCGGCGTATTGGCCGACGGCGCGTTCCAGGAGTTCAGCCTGGCCTACACGAAGCGCGTGCTGCAGCAGTTGAAAAGGGAGCACGACGGTCAGCGCATCCCCCACATCGTGTTCACGAAGGGCGGCGGGCTGTGGCTCGAAGAAATGGCCGACCTGGGGCCTGACGTGCTCGGGCTCGACTGGACCGTCAACCTGAAATCGGCGCGTGCACGCGTTGGCGATCGGGTCGCGTTGCAGGGCAACCTCGATCCGAATGTCCTGTTTGCCCAGCCGGAAATCGTTGCGGCCGAAGCGAAAAAAGTGCTCGACAGCTTTGGCCCGGCCAATACCGGCCATGTTTTCAACCTCGGCCACGGTATTTCGCAATTCACGCCGCCGGAGAGCGTGACGGCGCTGGTTGAAGCGGTTCATACGCACAGCCGGG
>Ga0116157_10001320_pt1 | contig 25017 bp, 20 predicted proteins | sample AD_UKC048_MetaG_FD_89882 | JGI IMG/M metagenome (GOLD analysis project Ga0116157, IMG submission 89882) | Active sludge microbial communities of municipal wastewater-treating anaerobic digesters from USA - AD_UKC048_MetaG | ecosystem: Engineered > Bioreactor > Anaerobic > Digestate | place: USA... | reverse complement strand
TCTGTATCGGTCAGCTCTCTTTGCAATTCCAGAAAGTTTTGATTAGCTTTTAGATCTGGATAGCTTTCGGCTACGGCAAACAAACTCTTGAGAGCTCCGCTCAACATATTTTCGGCTTCAGCCTTTCCGGCTCCTGTTCCAGCTCCCATGGCTGCCGTTCTGGCTGCCGTTACTTTCTCAAAAACTTCTTTTTCATGCGCTGCATATCCCTTGACCGTGCTAATCAAATTTGGAATCAAGTCGTATCTTCTCTTGAGTTGTACATCAATATCACTCCAAGCTTCATCTACTCTGTTCTTGAGTCGGATAAGCCCGTTATAGACAGCAACGACCCAAGCCGCCAAAATAACGGCAACTATAATCAAAATTAATCCTACACTCATATTTTTTCACATAAAGAACTGCGGGCAGTTTTTATGCATTTAATTTGTTACCTTATTTAAATTATAGTATAATTTAGCTTTTCTTTCCAATTATGATAGAATAAGCATATAAAAAATATTTAACAAAAAATATGCATACTTTTTTAAATCTTATTTCTCCTTACTATGTTTTTATCATTCCAATAGCTGTTTGGATTTTTATTTCCGGAATTAAAATTTTAATTTTTTCGCTAAAACATGGCTGGAACATCAAGCACAATCTTTTTCATGTCAGTTATGGGCATATGCCTTCTGCTCATACTGCCTTTGTTGTTTCATTAGTTACTTCTGTAGGATATTATAAAAGCACCGTATCGGGTGCTTTCGCTGTGGCTGTGATTCTAGCTATTTTGACTATCGACGATTCAATTCGATTAAGAATGTACATCGGCGACCAAGGGATTCAACTGAACAGACTGGTTGAGCATCTTAACTTAAAAAGCAATGATTTTCCTCACCTAAAGGAAAGAATGGGACACAAAATTTCTGAAGTTATTGTTGGTGGAATTTTAGGCTTCACCGTTACTCTAATTCTAGCAAAAGTTCTCGGATAATTTTTTTATCGTTCCAAGGAATTCTTTTTTTACCGATAGCCATTGTTTCTTCCGCACCCTTGCCAGTCACAATAATAAAATCTCCAGGCCCCGCCAGAGCGAGGGCTTTTTTAATCGCTTCGCGTCTATCCAGAATTTTCCAAAAATTCTCACCTTCAATTTTATTTTTAATTCCAGAAGCTACTTCATCAATAATTTGCCGAGGATCTTCATCGTATGGATCTTCGTTGGTTAATATGACAAAATCAACATTTCGAGAGACGATCTCTCCCATCATTGGCCGCTTGCCGCGATCTCTTTCCCCGCAAGCACCAAAAACAGCAATAACTTTATTTTTATTTATATTTATTTCTTTTATCAATTCATACAGTTTTTCTAGAGAATCAGGCGTCAAAGCATAGTCAATGACAATGTTCAAACTCCTATTGTTTTCAATCTTCTCTATTCTCCCTGAAACAAGCTCTATTTTGCCCAAGGCAATTTTTATTGTTTCTATATCTATTTCCTCTGAAATACCCACGCAAGTCGCAGCTAGCGCATTTTCAACATTGAATTTCCCAAGCAAATTTAGTTTGTAGTTTGTAGTTTGCCCGTCTGTCGATGAGGTAGATAGTTTGTAGCTAGAATAATTAGCGCCTAGCTTAATATTTTCTGCTCTTAAAACTTGGTAATTGAAATTTGGAAATTTATTGGAAATTGGAAATTGGAAATTGGAAATTGAAGTTGTAAATCCAAATTTAAATTTTGATTTACAACTTAAGAACTCTTCTGGATTTTCCATATCCAAATTAACAACAACTGTTTTGGCTTTTTCAAAGAGCTTGAGCTTGGCTTTTCGATATTCTGCCATCGTCTCATGATAATCCAGATGTTCACGTGTAACATTGGTAATAACTGCCGTATCATACTTCACTCCCCAGACCCGATATTGATCCAGCGAATGAGAGGATGTTTCCAATACCAGATATTCACAGCCGTTTTTTACCGCTTTCCTAATAAATTTTTGTACTGCAAAACTGGAAAGAGTCGTAAATTTTGTTTTGTTTATTTCTTCCTCATCATTTATTTTGAAGTTTATAGTTGAGGCTACAGCCACTTTCTTTCCAGCTTCTTCCAAAATTTTGGCGATCATTTGCACAGTCGTTGTTTTGCCGTTGGTTCCGGTCACTCCGATGATTTTAATTTTCCCAGAAGGCCCGCCAGCAACGCTATGAGCGTAGCTCTTGCGGGCTGGAAATCCATACCAAACATTCGCCAAAATGGCTTGAAATAGGTGGTATATATTTTTAATAGCCTGTGGGATGATTTTTTTCATTAGAAAGCTGCTCTTATTTTTTGAATAATTTTATACAGGAGATATCTTCGTTGACTTAAGATAATATCATAACTCCCCGAAAATTCAACTGGCTTGGTTTGCGGAGAGAAACCAATTTTAAATTTTGTTATTCCCGCCCAATCTTTGCCTTCTTTGTCCTCTCCAGTTTTGACTCCTCCGAAGTCATAGAATTTACATCCTACCCTTTTAGCATCCAGAATGGCTTGCCACTGTAAAAGGTAGGGCGCCATAGCATTGCGGTATTCATCATCAGTCGCTCCGTGAAAATAGATAGCCGTATCACCATAAAATACAACTAGGTTAGCCGCAATAATTTTATCTTTGTATTTGGCAACGTAGAGTTTTATAATTCCATCTGGAATTGTTTCTAGCATTTTGCGGTAGTAATTTTCCGGATGAAAACTCACTCCTTTTCTCTCAGCCGTCGCTTTTACCAATTTCAAAAAGTCCTCGATATGCTTTCCCTCTTCTTCTATTTTAACTTCTTTTTTTTGTGAAAGTTTTATATTATATCTTGTTTTTTGGCTCATTTCAGACAAAATTTCTTCTTCTAATTTGGAAATATCAACAACAAAAATTTCTTTTGGCTGCATATCATGCGGTGCCTTTTGAATTTCATATTCAGTATTATTCTTTATCAGACTTAATATTTCTTCATTTTTTGGATCAATCCGAATCCATCCAATGTTTTCTTTCTTAGCTAAGCCAACAAGTTCATCAAAAAAATTCGACAATCGACAATCGTCATTCGACATTCGCACTGGTCCTCGCGGACAATAAAAATATTTACCAACTATTGGTAGCTTGTGCTCAATGATGCTCGCCTGAAAACTTCCGACCGAAATAAAAAAAGTCCTCCGCCCAACAGACTCTTGAAATTTCCGCCATTCTTCAGATTGAAGAAAATCCAAGTTGTTATTTTTTTGACTATCTAGCATAAAATTTTTGAGCGAGAAACGGGAATCGAACCCGCGTTTTAAGCTTGCCTGCCCGTAGTGCTTCGCTTGAGCGAGATACCAGAATCGAACTGGCGCTTTAACCTTGGGAAGGTCACGTACTACCACTATACTAATCTCGCACACACGAAGCAGGCGGGGGAAGCTTACACTATATTATTCTCGCAAAAGGCGAGAAAAACTCGCCCATTATTTATTCTTGTGCTCCGCCACCAACAGTTTCTGAATCAGAAGACGCACTATTTGCAGATACATCCTCTGACGTAATCACTCCGACTTGTGTTTTTCCCTTGCTTTCTTCATCCTCACTTGTTCCCATAGTCACCATAGCATCCAATTGGCCTTTTTTGAAATTAAGTATTTTCCCCTGTATTCCCATATCTGCTTCATTTTCTTTTTGCCAGCCATTCTTGGCCATTTCTTCTTTATATTTATTCATCGCTTCCTTCTGAGTAGCAGCTGTGAAATAGGAAATTGAATAACTTTTTTCAGAAGCACTGCCACTCATAGCAAAACTAATTTTAGCATCAGAGAATACGAAAATGTCTTTGGGAAAATTATCTGGAATTTTGACATTTTCTCCAGCTGAAAATGACCCGTCTTTGGTATTAACGTTCATCGTCCCGTTGTCCGCATCAACATCAACCTTTCCGCCTATTTGAGACTCAATAGCTTTTTCCATTATTGTTTGTCCAATTTTTTCACTTGATGGGAATGGCCAACAACCCGAAAGAATAACAACAGCACCAAGGGTTACTGTTATAAAAAACAATTTTTGTTTCATATATTTTTTTAATAATTATTAGAAAATACCAATCTCTCAAAAGCAAGCGATTATTTTTTCCCTAAATTTCTGAGAGCCAACTTTATTCTTTCGCTAACTTCTTTAATGTCTTTTGGAACCATTTTCAACGCTTCACGTGCTTCGGTTACAGAATAGCCCATACCCGCCAAAGCTTCGATGGAATCAACATCACTCACCGCGTCACCCTTTTCGCTTTCCGGCATATCGGCAATTTTATTTTTGAGTTCCAGAATAACCCTCTCGGCTGTTTTCTTACCTACGCCAGAAACTCTAGTCAAAATTGATGAATCTTCATTGAGAATAGCAGTTTTAATTGTTCGAGGAGTAGCCACTGTTAAAATACCGAGTCCCGCCTTGGGACCAATACCTGAAATAGAAATCAGCAATTCGAACATTTCCAACTCTTCTAAGGACAAAAATCCATACAGGACCAGGGTATCTTCTCTTACATAGGTATGAATAAAAAAATCAACCTCAGGTTTTCCAGCTACTTTGCCCAAAGAATAAGGTGTAGCAAAAACCTTATAGCCCACACCCTGAACATCCACTACTGCATAGTTATCTTTAATATATTCAATTTTACCTTTAATTTTAGCAATCATAAACTTGTTTTAGAGGTTCGACCTCTTGCGGCCGCTTTGGTCGAGAGAGGTCGAACATCTTTGATAATGTAAGTTTATTCTAGCATTTTCGATTATTCTTGCCAAAAAGCAAACATTATGCTAAAAATAATAATGCTCTCAACTATTAAGTAACTATTAATTAATTTCAATTATTTTTCATTTCATTTAAAATTGAAAATTTAAAATTGAAAATTGCCTAATTATGCCAATCAAAAAATCAGCTAAAAAGTATATGCGCGTAACTGAGCGCAAAACCGAAAAGAACAAAAAAATCAAAGGTCTTTTTAAGAGTACTATTAAAAAAACCCGCGAATCAGTTCATGCTGGAAAAACAGATGAAGCCAAAGAATGGCTCAAAAAATCCCTGCAAGCTCTTGATAAGGCCGCTCAAAAGAAAGTTATCCATAAAAATACCGCTGCCAGAAAAAAATCTAGACTCAACAAATTCGTCAAAGCAGCTGTAAAAAAATAGATTACTTCAAATCACTAAAAAAATCCTCACCAGAGGATTTTTTTACTACAAACTACGAACTAGGAGCTAAGAACTAGTTATAGTTCAGCTACGAATTTATCCAGTGCTAAACGAATATTTATTTTTCCGGTTTTGATTTGCGTATCCAAATCGGATAATTTTTGATAAATGATTTTTAATTTTTGCAGTGGAAAATTTCTGGTTTGTGCAAAACTTTTTCTGATCACAAAAGGATGTATTTTGGTGATTTTAGATATTTCATATTCATCTGCGTTGCAATTTTCCTTTAAGTCGGCCACTTTCAGCAGATTGCGAAATTGATAAATAAACATAGAAAAAATATAGAAAGGATCTTCACCTTTTTGCAGATGATTTTCCAAAAGCTTTATGGCTTCTTTTTTATTATTATTGGCCAAAGCATCAATGGTATTAAAAATATTAATATCCGTTTCAGCTTTAACTATTTCTTCAACATCTTTTTCACTAATTATTTTTCCGTCTGAAAAATTGACGAGTTTTTGGATTTCTTGATCCAAGCAAAACATATTACCTCCAGTAAAAAGAATCAACTTCCCCAATGCTCCTCTAGATATGCCGCATTTTTCATTAAGACTTTTTATTCTTTTGACAATCCAGGCATTCAGTTTTTCTCCGGTTAATTTTTCAAAGCTTTGTTTTTTCACTTCCTCACCCAAGGATTCCAAAAATTTATACAAAGCACTGCTTTTTTTGGGACTATCTTTTTCCCAAAAAATTATCACCAGGTCTTTGTCAGAAATCAATTCCTCTTTTTTCTTTTTCAAAAAATCCAACATTTCTTTCTGTTCACCAATTAGTCCTTGACCAATCAAATTTTTTACAATTACCAATCTTTTAGGTGCCAGCAGGTTAGCTGTTATGAAAGCCCCGAGGACGTCCTTGGTCTGTACATTTTCCGTAAAATCAAAAACGGACAATCCTGAAGAAGAACTGTCGCTTTTGAAAAATTTGTTTTTTATTTCAATTGTTTTTTGGCTAGATCTAAAGGAATCCGCACCAAATAGAAATATAATCATATCCTCGGAATTTCAAATGACAAATACTAAATCAATATCAAGGTCTCAAATCCAAACAAAAAAATTTGTCATTGTAAATTGATAATTGAACCTTACGAAGTAGGTGTCCACCTTAAAGCTTGTCCTGGATCTATAATTTCCACCCAAATTTGTCCTGGAACAAATTTAATTTCCGCTCCTGATTCATCATAGAAAAATAACTTACTATCAATCTTGCTCTTGTCTTTTTTCCATGTTCCTTTATATTGCTGTCCATTCATATAATAGAAAGCGGAACCTGAATCAGCTTGGTCGTACCATGGCTCGCCTATTTGAACATTAACATATTGTTCTCCAACTTTTATCGGCGCTGCATCGGCTATTAAGACAGCAACATTTTTCGGTGCAATTCTTTGCTTGGTATTTCTGTCAGTATCAGCCACACTTCCCCAGGTCCTGAAATATGAATTACTGGCCTTATCATAGTCATATTCCACATCATAGGGTTTGGCAAAAGCGACTCTCAAATTTCCACCATTTGGCCTTTGATCCAATGATACATCTCCTTGATGAGGATACCCAACAAATTTATTTTCCAAACTATATCCAAAATCTTTCGCTCCTTCCAAAATTGTAGCAAACTTGGTATAGCCCGAATCAACTCCGCGTGCCATACCCTCTTTTCGGAAACAATACTGTCCCGCTGATTTACCCGCATCATTATTGCAGTTCATATTATCTATAATGCCTTGATCTAAGAGAGCTTTAAATTCTTCGATATCAGCTCTGCCCCAATGCACAAAAATAGAACCCAAGCTCTTGGCAATATGCACAAAATCATGTCTAGCACTACGCATCGATCCAATTTCCTCTGGACTATTACAACCATAAACTCCCATCAGTCGAGTTATGCTACCGTAAACTGCGGGCATTTCAATTACCATATCCGCTTGGGAAAGTCCGGCAAGTGGTCGCGCAGCCACATCAGCTGGTTGCATAAAAGCAATTGTACGACGGTTCCAATTTTCGCAAGCTTGTCCAGTTATTGGACTGACATCGCCTTCATTGGCAATTAGATAGCTCTGGTCTGTTTTTTTGTTTTCCAAATTTATTTTCTTAACTGCTGCTTTTTTTCTGCTTTCATACAAATAGAAAGCGCCCGCGACGATAACCAAAGCCATAATTGCAATGATTACTTTTTGCTTTGTACTCATAGTTTATTTTTTATTCTTGTTAGTTTATTTTTGACATTTTGGACAATAGAAAACGCTTCTCTGTCCAAGTGTCATTCGCTTGATTATTGTACCACACCTTGAACATTTTTTTCCAGCTTTTCGATAAACTTTTAAAACTTTTTGAAAATTTCCAGGAGCACCATTAGTATCTCGATAATCACTGTCTGATGTTCCACGCATTTTTATGGCTTTATTAAGGACTTTTTTGATATTTTTATAGATGTTCTTTTTTTCCTCGAGACTCAAGCTGCTTATTTTTCTTTGTGGCAAAACCTCTGATTCAAATAAAATCTCACTGCGATAAATATTACCAATGCCACTTATTAATTCTTGCTCCATAAGCACCAGCCCAATGAGTTTGTCTTTCTTCTTATTTAATATTTCTGTAAATTTTTTGAAAGAAAATTCTGGACTCATAGCATCCACTCCCAGTTTTTCAATTTCCGGAAGCTTGGCTATTTTTTGCGTATCATCCAAAACTATCTTGGCAAATTTTCTGACATCAGAAAACTCTAAATTAGTTTGTAGTTTGTGGTTTTTAGTTTGTAGATACCAAATGTGATGAACATAACTATTCACCTTATCACCGAAATAGTTCTTGGTTTTTGGTTCGTGGTTCTTGGATTTTATCAATAAATGACCGGTCATCTTAAGATGGATGTATAAAGTTTTTTTGCCAGACAAATCAATAAAAATATTTTTGCCAATTCTTCTGACATTCAAAATTTTTCTATCTTGGATTTCTTTTTGAAAGTTCTTGAGACTTTTATTTTTAATGGCTTTCGGCCAGTCACTCCAAAAATCGATGACAGTATGGCCGACAATTTTTTCATTCAAGTCATTAACAACAGTTTGAACTTCGGGTAATTCAGGCATTTTATTGGTTTTTAGTTAGTAGTTAGTAGTTGGTGGTTGGTAGCTTATGCAAATTTCTATAAACCACAAACCAGTTTTAAATTTCTCCCCAGCTATCCCCAACTTTGACGTCTACAATCAATGGCACGTCGAGGGTATAAACTTTTTCCATAATATCTTTGACCTTCTGTGCCACTTCCGAAGCCAGGTTTTCTTTGACTTCTAAAATTATTTCATCATGCACTTGCAGCACCATTTTAACATCTGGGTTACCAGAATATTCTTCAGCTACTTTTATCATCGCTAGTTTCATAATGTCAGCCGCCAGCCCTTGAATGGGCATATTAATCGCCATTCGCTCAGCCGCATTAGCTACTTGAAAATTGGATGAGTTTATTTCCGGAATATAGCGGCGTCGGCCCATTTCTGTTTCCACATACAAATTTTCCTTGGCAAATTTTTTAGTTTTGATCATATATTTTGCAATACCGGAAAACTTCTGCATATATTCGTCAATGAATTTTTTGGCGTCTTCCCTACTGATGCCGGCTGATTCCGAAAAGCCAAAGACACTCATGCCATAAATCACTCCGAAGTTGAGAGCTTTGGCACTTCTTCTCATTTTTTCCGTAACTCCAGAAAGTGGAACTTTGTTTATTTCCGCTGCCGTCGCTTTGTGTACATCTTCTCCTTGCAAAAAAGTATTGGTCATTTTTTTATCCTTACTTACATGAGCGACAACCCGCAAATCAATTTGTGAATAATCCGCACTCACCAAGCGATATCCATCTTCAGCTACAAAAGCCGTGCGCAAAACTTGTCCCAGATCAGTACGAATGGGAATATTTTGCATATTCGGATTGGAAGAAGAAAGTCGCCCTGTACTGGTTACAGCTTGATTAAAATCACTGTGAATTCTGGATTTTTCATCGACTAAAAGTGGCAAGGTATCCAAATAAGTAGTTTTCAATTTGAAAATTTCCCGATACTCTTCGATTTTTTCAATTATTTTATGCTCTTTGCGAATTTTGGATAATTCTCCAGAAGCGGTTGAATAACCTGTTTTTATTTTTTTGATATTTTCTGTTGGAATTTTTAATTTTTCAAATAAAATTTCGGCTAGTTGCTTGGGAGAATTAAGATTAAATTCCGTGCCCGCGAGTTCGTGGCTACTTTTTTCCAAGTTTTTAATTTTCTTGGTTATTTTTTCTGAAATTCCTTTGAAAATAATTGTATTGAGTTTTATCCCATTGATTTCCATTTCGGCCAGAACTTTAACCAAAGGCATTTCTACGTCAGCAAAAATACTTTTTAAACTTCTGTCTTTCTTTTGCTCGGCTGAAATTTTTTCAATTTTTTCTGTATAAATATTTTTGAGCTTGAAAATATAGTCAGCTCGTCTCACATGTTTTTCGGCTTTTTTCTCTCCTGATTCTATTTCTAGGCCCAATTGTCCTGAAGCACTTTTTTCTTCCATTTCTTCGCCAATTTCATTCAGCACAATATTGACCAGATCAACTTTACTTCCAGGGTTTAGGACGTAGGCCATGAGCATCACGTCTTCTGCCAAGCCCTCATATCGAATTTTAAATCTACTAAAAACCTCGGAATCATGTTTCAAGTCATAGCCAATTTTTTTGATATCTTTATCTTCCAGAATCACTCTCAGTTTTTCGAAATTTTCCTTGGAATACTCAATGAAACTAACTCGCCCAGTTTTCCAACAAAAAGCTACTCCTTGAACTGAACTATCAAAATATTTAGTCCCGATTGTTTCAAGACTCACGGCCAGCTCTTCTTGCTGATTCAAAAATTTAATGTGTTCGTCAACTTTTTCTGGAGAAACATATTCAAATTTAAAATCGCTCACCTCTTTTACACTTTCTTTTCCATCGGCACTTTGCATTTCTATATTACCCGGAATTCTTTTAATTAGACTAAAAAAGGTAAGCTCTTGAAAAAGATCCACCAATTTTTTTCTTTCGAATTCATGCATGACGGCGGCCGAAAAATCCAAAGTAAGCGGAACGTCTTTTACAATCGTAGCTAATTTTTTGGACATAAAAGCTTTCATCTTATCTCTTTCTAATTTATCCTTAACTGCACCCTTAATGTCTGCTAGAGATGTATACACATTTTCCAGTGTCTCATATTTTTTTAATAGTTCGATGGCTGTTTTTTCTCCAATCCCTTTGACTCCAGGGATATTGTCTGACGGATCACCACGCAATCCTTTATAATCAATCATTTGGTTAGGGCTAAGACCATAACGCTCCCTCACAGCCTCTTCGTCGTAAAGAACCGTATCACCCATGCCTTTTCGCAAAGCGAAGACTTTGGTTTTTGAACTCACGAGCTGCAATGTATCCAAATCCCCTGTCACAATAATATTTTCAACTTCTTCTTTTGAATTTTCTGATTGAAAAACCATCGTGCCAATCACATCATCCGCCTCATAGCCTTCTTTTTCATAGATAGGAATATTAAACGCTCGCACAACTTCTTTGACTCTGCCAATTTGCGCGTACAGCTCATCCGGTGCTTTGACTCGCGTAGCTTTATATTCTTTGTATTCCGCGTGCCTAAAGGTCGGGGCTGCCAGATCAAAAGAAGCCAGAATATAGTCCGGTTTCAAGTCGCTAATAACTTTCAGCAAAACGCTGGAAAAACCATAAACCGCATTAACCAGTTCTCCAGTTTTAGTGGTTAGAGGTGGCAAGGCATGATAAGCCCTGTGAATCAGGGCATTTCCATCGATTAAAATTAGTCTTTTTCTTTCTTTGCTCATATGCCTATTATACAGCCAAAAACAGCGTTTTACAAACAAAAAAAGGGCGGCAAGATTCACTCACTTAGCCCGTTTTAAATTTCCTAAAAAAATTTTTTATTTCTCCAAAAGCTCAACACTTTGAATGATGACATCGTCCACTGGACGATCATTGGAAGATGTCTCTACTTTTTCAATCTTGAGAGCAATGTCCATGCCAGTAATAACCTGCCCAAAAACAGTATAGCTTGCGGGCAGAGGTGCTTCAGGGCTAGCCGTAACAATAAAGAACTGGCTGCCGTTGGTATTTGGTCCGGAGTTAGCCATCGCCAATGTTCCCTGAGGATATTTTTCTGTTCCTTTGAGTTCGTCATTAAATTTGTATCCTGGGCCTCCAGTTCCCCATCTATCTTTCATTAATTCATCCTTGGAAAGCGGATCACCACCTTGAATCATAAAGCCCTTGATGACTCGGTGAAATTTCGTGCCGGCATAAAATCCATCACGAGAAAGTTTTAAAAAATTTCCGACGGTTATTGGGGCATCGACATTGAAAAATTTAACCTTAATGTCTCCGAGGCTGGTTTTAATTAAAGCCACGCTATATTTTTTTGTTAATTCTGAATTATCCATTTGATTATTTTGTGAATTATTTATTTGAGAATTCTTTATTGGCGTAGTGTTTTCTTGAGTTTCATTTGTCGCTTCACTCATTTTTTTGTTTTGCATATCAGCTGCATTCTGAATATTTTGTTTGGCTTTTTGACTTATTTCACCCATCTGGGCCAAATATCCCTCACTGCCTGGTGCAGAAGTTTTATTAGTTTGACCCACATTGTCCAATATTTCTTGAGACAAGGTACAACCTGAAAGAAATAAAATAAAAAATACGGCGATGACTATGTTTATTTTCATAGATTATCTATTTAAAAATTATTTCTCTTTCATTTTCATTTATCCATTTGAAATTTATCCAGAAACAATTTGGGGGAATTATTTTTTTGATACGCTCGGCCCATTCAATCAAAATAATATTCCCTTCATCTTGAATCATTTCCTCCCAACCTAAATTTATGATGTCCTTGGCATTTACCCTATAGGCATCCAGATGATACACATTTCTAAATTTTGGAAATTGGAAATTGGAAATTGGAAATTCCTTACTTTTGTAATGTTTAAGCACTACAAAAGTAGGGCTGGTATATGGTCCTTTGATTTTGAGTCCTTGCAAAAAGCCTTGAATAAAAGTAGTTTTTCCCGATCCTAGTTCACCAGAAAGACAAATGACCAAACCGCTTCTAATTTCCTGTGCTAACATTTTACCCAACGCTTTTGTTTCTTTTGAATTTTTAGTTTTTACAATCATAGAATAGCTGCTATTTTTTAGTGAAACATAATCTTAGAGACTTATTACAAAAAATATAAATAAAGTCTTCTTTATATCAATTCGGCTCTAAAATTATGTTTCACTAAAAATGCTACTGCCAAATTTCAACATAAGCATTATACAATGATTTATCCATATTTCCCAAAAGTCGCCTCTTTTGGCTCAACAATTGACATTTAAAGGGAGTTTTGCTATCCTACACTACCATTCAATTTTAACTATTTTTATGAGCCTAGAACCCATTGAACAATTTGAACAATTTTTGGAAAAATCAAAAGATGTTTTAATCCTAATTCCAGAAAATTCCAGCGGAGATGCAATTGGCTCAGCCTGGGCTTTGTATTTTTTTCTGCAAAAGAAAAACATAGAAGCTACTATCGCAATCTCCGGAATCGTTCCGGAAAAATATTCTTTCTTGCCGCGTCCAGAAAAAATTCTGAACGAAATTTCTGGTGCTCGTGATTTTGTCCTTTCTTTCAACACAACTTTCAATAAAATTGTTAATCTGCGTTCAGAAAAAACTGATGATAAATTTAATATTTATCTGACCCCAGAAAAAGGTGCTGTTGATCCGCGTGATTTTTCTTTTATCCTAGCTAAATTCAAATATGACTTGCTGGTTGTTTTGGATGCTTCTGATTTGGAGAGACTGGGAAAAATATATGAAACTAATCCTGATTTGTTTTTTGAAGTTCCGATTGTGAATATTGATCATAAAAGCAACAATGAAAATTTTGGCCAAATAAATTTGACTAACGTAACTGCTTCTTCTTCCAGTGAAATCTTGGCTGGAATTTTACAAAAAATTGATGCCCTAGCCATTGATAAAAATATTGCCGAATGTCTTTTGACTGGAATAATGAGTTCCACCGAAAGCTTCCAAAGAAAAAACACCACCCCAAAGACTCTTTTGACAGCCGCCACACTCATGGATCAAGGCGCTGATCAGCAAGCGATTGTCAGATGGCTCTACAAAACTCATCCTTTGCACATTTTGAAACTGTGGGGTCGCTCCATGGCAAAATTAAACTGGGATAACACTACCAAATTAGCTTGGACAACCCTAACGGTCGAGGATTTCATTCAAAGCCGTTCCAAGCCTGAGGATCTTTCTTTGATTTTGGAAAAACTACAGGAAAATTATAATGATGGAAAATTTTTTGCTGCCATCTATAACGACACTCCGGAAACTAGCATCGCTCTCATTAAAGGTGTTTCTCAGGAAAATCTAGTTCAACTTAATCAACTTTTACAAGGCAATCTAGATCAAGATTATTTAAAAATCAATGTAGCTTTGGGTAATCTGGAAGAAGCCGGCAAAGCCTTGAATGAGAAAATAAAAGAACTGGTCATATTATAAATTTGCCATAAAAACCAAAGCTACCGTAGGGTAGTTTTTTTGTTTTTTGAAAAAGAAAAAAGGCAGGTATCGTTGATACACTGCCTTGAGGTTTACTTATTTCCCTTTATTGTAAATTCCGTTGAAAAACCGGGATTTAAGGGATCTTCTAGTCTATTTGGATTTTTAGGATCCAATACAACCAGACACACAGCTTCAAATTTATAATAATCTATTTTTTTTATTTTTATTTGAAACTCGGGAAAGCTGTTTGAATATCTTTTCACTAATTCTTCTTTGCATTCTTCAATGAGAAGATCAAACTTTTTCTCTTCTTCATTTTTTTCGTTTTCATTCCCCGCTATTTCAAACCGGAGAATGGAGCTGCTGTCATCTTTGGCATAGGCTTTGAGAATAACTCGCTCATAACAACTGGAGTCTACATCAAGCTTTTTAAATTGCCTTTTGTAGTTATCTTTGCGTGCATCAAATTGGTCTATAAATTGAAACTCTTGTTTCGCGACTTTCCCATTTCTATACATGCCCACCACTGTCTTTTTTCCCAAACCACCGCGAGATTCCCAGCGACTTTCTTCAGCGATGAACAAGCCTATTTCACCAACCACTTTGGCATAAACAACTTCGCTCGTGTGGCCAGATGTAAAAGTTACATCGTTGAAACTTTCTCTAGCTAAACAATCGACAAAACCTTCCAGATTTTCAATTTCTTTCCCAAATTTTTCAATCAATTTTTCTCTCATTTTTCATTTCTCCTTTTTTGTTTTATTTTATGATTATTAAATTTTTAAATAACTTTTTTCTGCCTCTGAATCCACTTTTGCAAATGGACTCGGAGATAGAGCGGAGAGATTTATTTTAAAACCTCTCCGCCTAGTTTTTTTGTTGTTCCCACTTGCGTGTGGGCGATGGATTTCGGCACATGCGCCATGGACACCATCTCCGCCCAAACCCGCCTGGATCCATTTCTATCCCGCCTGTCCGTGTTCACTTATTGGTCGTGCCTAGGCCCCTAATAAGTGGCGGCATTTAGAAAACTTCATTTACTTCATCCTCCCTCATTTATTTTTCTAAAGGATATTTTTTGGTTATTTTTGGCAATGGGTATATGCGTACCCACCCTTCTTTGTGGGTGGCTTTTTCCCATCTTTCGGTGGGAAAAGTTTTGAAACACCCCGGGTGCTGACACACCCGATACTTGTAGGCCCACCACTTCTGAGCCTCTTTCTCTGCTTCGGGTCCGAAAACCCAGTTCTCTTCCCCCCAATTAGGGAAATGAGGTAATATGCCCTGCCAGTGCAGAGTCTTAAAAAAAGCGATGATTTTTTTCATGACACCCTCCTTTGTTTTTTTAGTTTTTAATGTACTTTGTTAAGATACCTGTCTTTTTGAGCTTTTTATCTTAACAGCGTAGTATACCAGATTTACAAGAAAATAGTATAAAAGCTGTCAAATTAAATTTAGCAAGATATGCATATCCACTAAAAATGGCTTATATATTGACAATTAATCCACAAAATGCTATTATTAAACTGATGACATAAATAATATCATTTCAATGAAAACACTCTATAGCGAACTAAAAGAAGTAGGATTAAAGGAGAAAGAGGCTAAGGTGTACATGTCTATTTTGGAACTGGGTGAGGCTAATATCGCTCAAATAAGCCTAAAATCAGAAATAAACAGAAGCACGGTTTACCTTGCCCTTAAAACTCTGAAAGAAAAAGGGCTTATTCGAACGGTAAAAAAGAACCGAACACTTTTTTATGCTGAAGATCCCAGAAAAATGCTGGATGACCTCGAAAAGAAAAAGACAATACTGGAAAAAGCGATGCCTAACCTTTTGGCCAGTTTCGCTTTTATTGATAAAAAACCGGAAATAAAGTACTTTGAGGGCGAAAAAGGCATAAAAGAGGTTTTTGAAGACATTCTGAAAACTTCCGACCAAGAAATGCTTAGCTGGTATTCCAATAAATATAAGGAGTTTTTTGATGAGAAATTCTTTTTTGATTATTTTATTCCTGAAAGAAAAAGAAAAAAAATCTGGCTAAGAACTATTTATCCAGAAGATGCCTCTATGCGCGAACTGGCTGCCAATAATACTGAGCAGCTCCGCCAATCAAAGTTTGTGTCCAGTGAAAAATTCGAATTGGAAAGCGAAATCTGTCTTTATGAAAAAAATAAAATAGGTATTATTTCCTATAAAGATAAGTTTGGAGTTATCATTTCCAGCCAAAGCACCTTCAATACGCTCAGATCAATTTTTGAAGTGATGTGGGACGGTGCCAAAGATTAAAAAATCTTTGTACGATTATAAAATATTTTTTATAATTTTTCTTTAGCTTTTTGGGATTTTTTATGCTAAAATAGTCTCATTAAAGAAACCAAAACAAAAAAATGGTTAGAGTCGCCAAAACAGATCCTGCTCAGGCTACTACTCAGGCTTGGCAAGATGAAAAAACAAAACAAACTCAAATTGTAATCACTAAGCTTCGTCATAAATCAGAGGAAGAAGAGGCTTCTGTTTTTGCTGCCAAGCTTGGTCTTCCCTACGTTGATACTAATCTCATTCCTGTTAGCAATGAGAGCATCAGAACAATTCTTGAAGAAGATTCCAAGAATTTCGACGTGGTCGCCATTCAAAAAGATGGCAAGCATGTTGCACTGGCATCAACCGACCCGACCAAAAAAGAAACAGCCGACTTCATTGAGAGCCTACAAAAAGAAAATCACTGGGATTTGAAAATTTTTGTTATTTCTCATTACAACCTCAAAAAAATTCAGGAGAAATACAAAACAATCTCCTTTGCGGATATTCTTTCCGAGCTGAGCGTTAACCTTTCTGATGAAGAATTGGAAAAATCCGGACAATATTTGAAAGATTTGGTTTCACTTAAGGATAAGATTTTTACTCTTTCCACTACCGAAATACTTAATATCATAATGGGTGGATCATATAAACTGGATGCGAGCGATATCCATCTTGAACCACAAGAGCAAGACCTGCGCTTACGCTATCGAATTGATGGTGTACTGCATGATGTGATGAATCTTCCTCTTGAATTTCATCGCTCAGTTATCTCCCGCATCAAAATGATGTCCGGCATGAAACTGAACCTGCGAGATATTGCTCAAGATGGAACTTTTGAAATTCGTATGAAAGACAAAAGGGTAGCTATTCGTGTCTCCATTATTCCGGGAAATTTTGGCGAGAGCGTGGTTATGCGTCTTTTGGATCCATCTTCCATTCAAGTAGCTTTGGAAAATTTGGGTGTCCGCGGACTGGCCTACGAAGAAATAGATAAAAAAATTCATGCGCCTAATGGAGTAATTCTCACAACTGGACCAACCGGATCAGGAAAAACCACCACCCTTTACGCTATTATCAACAAACTAAATAATCCGGAAACTAAAATAATCACTATTGAAGATCCAATCGAATATGAGGTAAAAGGCATTTCGCAAACTCAAATCGAAAAATCCCGTGGCTATGACTTTGCAGGTGGTCTTCGCGCCATTGTTCGTCAAGATCCTGATGTTATCCTAGTTGGTGAAATTCGTGATGATGAAACAGCCGACATTGCTGTTCAATCAGCATTAACTGGTCATCTTGTACTTTCCACTATTCACACCAACAGTGCCATCGGAACCATTCCACGTTTAATTGAAATGGGAATTAAACCAACTCTCATCCCACCATCCATCAATTCTATTATCGGCCAACGTCTCGTGCGAAAACTTTGCCCACATTGCAAAGAAGAATATGTCCCAGCCAAGGAATCAATTGAGTCACTCAAAAAAATGCTGTCGATCATTTCTCCAAAAGCTAAAGTTGAAATTCCCAAAGATATCACCAAACTTTATCGACCCAAGGGTTGCCACAAATGTAACAATCTTGGATACAAAGGACGAATTGGTATCTTTGAAGTCTTTACCATAAACGAAGAAATTGAAAAAATAATTTTGGAAATGGGCAGTGAAACTGACATCTCTTTGGCAGCTCTTGAGGCCGGCATGATTACCATGTTGCAAGATGGAATTCTAAAATCCATCGAAGGCATCACTTCCATTGAAGAGGTGAAAGAAGTCACCGGTGAAGGAGAATATCTGCAAGATTTGTATGAAAAATTGATGTCACAAACTTTGGGCAAGGGCATCTTGGTCAATAAAGAAAGTTATCAAAAAGCTCAGGAAAACATGAGTGATTTTAAAAAGCTTCAGGAAGTTATTGATAAATCTGATATTAAAGAAATAAATAAAATTATTTTTTCAGCCGCATCGCTTCTCGGCACTGGAGATATCCACATTGAACCGGGTGCAGAAAGTGTCCACATTCGTTTTCGTATTGATGGTATTTTACAAACAGTAGTTAACATTCCTCTCACCGACTATCCCAATCTTTTAGGAGAAATAAAAATACTCAGCAACGTCAAAACCGAAGTGCGTCAAGGTGTCGTGGATAGTCGTTTTTCTATTAAATTTGATGATAGCATTGAAAATGTCAAAGAGAAGTCCGTCGATGTGCGTGTTTCCATCATTCTCGGTGGTTATGGAGAAACTGTTGTAATGCGACTTCTCAGTAAAGCTACTCAGGAATTAAATATTGAAAAGCTTGGCATTCGCAAACAAAATCTGGATAAAATTATTCACGAAGTGGGAAAGCCTAATGGAGTCTTTCTTAATACTGGTCCAACTGGATCTGGAAAAACTACGACTCTTTACAGTATTATCAATTTCATCAATAAACCGGAAATTAAAATCATCACCGTTGAAGATCCAATTGAATATCAAATTGAAGGTATCCTGCAAACACCCGTTAATGATAAAGAAGGTTACACTTTTGCGACAGCCCTACGATCACTTTTACGTCAAAATCCAGATATTATGATGATTGGAGAAATTCGTGATGATGAAACCGCGCAAATTGCCGTTCAATCTGCTTTGACAGGACATCTTGTGCTTTCAACTATTCATACCAACAATGCGGCTGGTGCCGTACAAAGAATGCTCAATATGGGAGTTTCTGGAGCCGATATTGCCTCTTCAGTTAATGCCTTTATGGCTCAACGTTTAGTGCGAAAACTTTGTGATTGTAAAAAAGAAATCGCAATGACGCTGGAAGAAAAAAATAAGATAGAAGAAGTCCTGAAAACCATTTCACCCAAAAGTGGAGTGGAAATTCCGAAGATAGGAAAGATTTGGAAACCACAAGGTTGCGAAAAGTGCAATCACATTGGTTACAAAGGACGCACAACTGTGAGTGAAGTTTTTGTTATCGACAAAGAAATTCAACAGCTAGTTAATCAACAAGCCATTACTTCCGAACTCACTGAAAAAGCTGTCGAAAATGGCATGATTACAATGGTTCAAGATGGAATCCTAAAAGTTTTGGAAGGCGAAACCTCCTTGGAAGAAGTGGAAAGAGTAACTGAGTTATAAAAATAGTTTTTGGTTTGTAGCTTGTAATTTTTAGTAACTTAAAAACCCCTCCAAATAATTGGAAGGGTTTTTTCTTTTTCTTATTTCTATGTTTCACGCTTATGTCAATAATCTGTAGACAAATCCTAAAGCTATGAGCCATAGGGAAGGAACAGTGTCGAGGAGTAGTTCAGTCGAAACCAAACAGTCCGTATCTGGGCAAAAAAGTTCCCAAAATTGAGGATAAAAGATAGTAACCCCCAATTGCCTACAGTTTACTGCTAATCATCGAAAAAGCACTATAAATAGGCTTTTTTAGGATGACTAGCTATAGTAGCACAGCTTTGAACATTTGTCAAATGGTGTTAGACTAACTTTATGATTACGAATTCCAGCGAACAAACTGAAGATCTGAATTTGGACAATACTCTTAGACCTCAAAATTTCAATGAGTATATTGGCCAAAAAAAAGTCAAAACTAATTTAGACATCCTTCTTCAGGCTGCCAAAAAAAGAAAAGATCCCGTGGAACATATTTTGCTTTACGGACCCGCTGGCTTGGGCAAAACCACACTGGCTAATATCATCGCCAAGGAAATGGGTGTTAATATTAAAACAACTTCTGGGCCAGCTATCGAAAGAGTCGGAGATTTCGGATCAATTTTGACTAATTTGCAAGATGGAGATGTTTTATTTATAGATGAAATACATCGCTTAAATAAATTGATTGAAGAAGTTCTTTATCCGGCTATGGAAGATTACAAATTAGACATAATCATTGGCAAAGGTCCTTCCGCCAGAACTATTCAACTTGATCTGCCCAAATTTACTCTTATCGGAGCTACTACCAAGCTTGGTTCTCTTTCTAACCCCCTGCGTAATCGTTTTGGCGCCACTTATCGTCTGGATTTTTATCAGCAAGAAGAAATCAAAAAAATATTGGAACGTTCCAGCCGTATTTTAAATGTAAATATTGAAGAAACTGGCCTTGATAAAATCGCCAGTTGTTCCAGATTTACACCGCGCGTAGCTAATCGACTCTTGAAACGAGTGCGTGATTTTTCAGAAATTAAAAATCATCCTTCCATTGATAGTGCTGTCGCTAGCGCCGCTCTCAAAATGATTGATGTTGATCATGTTGGGTTGGAAGATATTGATAGGCAAATTCTCAGAACTATTATTGAAAAGTTTGGCGGTGGCCCAGTCGGGCTAGGAACTCTTGCTGCCGCCACTTCTGAAGAAATAAAAACTATTGAAGATGTCTATGAACCCTACTTAATTCAAATTGGTTTTCTGGCCAGAACTCCGCGCGGACGAGTGGTAACTAAAAATGGATATGAACACTTGGGCCTCCCCTATCCAAAACAAGCCAGTTTGTTATAATAAAGAAAATAACCTTCTAACTAATTAATTTTCATGACATCTTTAATTATTTTAGTCTTGTATTCTCTTGTTGTTCTTACCTATCTTGTTCTTTCTTTTTTTATTGTTTATCATCTGGCAAATTTTTCTATAAAATCAGGCATTACAACTATTGTGCTGTTTTTTTTCATTATCCTTTCACTCGGACTTTTGATTACCAACGCCGCTTTATTTTTTTCTGTAAATTGGAACTACCTTTTATCAAATCTTTTATCCTAACCTAAAAACAAATGAAACTACGAAATTTTTTTAGTTATTGTTTCAGAGGTCAAGAAAGAGGCGAAGCCATCCTGATGCTTTTAAGACGTCACTGGTTCAATGTTCTTGTTCAATTTATTCCGATCCTGTTTTTAGTCGGAGTTCTTCTGGCTAGTGTTTTTTATTCATCCTCCATTCTTAGCATTCTTAACAATCCTGTTTTTCAAGATTTTTTTTATTTCTTGCAAAGTCTTTTGGCCATGTATCTCTGTGTCTTTTCTTTTTTGATTTGGGTTGATTTTTATCTGGACACTTGGATAATCACAGATAAAAGAATTATAAACATCGAACAAAAGGGGCTTTTTTCTCGCGTGAATAGCGAGTTAGCATTAGATAAAATTCAAGATGTTACTACAGATGTAACCGGATTATTTCCAACTCTTCTAAACTATGGCGATGTTTTTGTACAAACAGCCGCCGAGAAGGAGCGATTTGTTTTTCGTAAAATTCCCAATCCGAACAAAATCAAGGATTTGCTTATGAAGCTGGAAAAGGAAAAAGAAAAGGAAAAAGATCAAAAGCTTGGACATATGTTGCATAAAGAATTAAGCTAAGTTTTAAATTTTTTTATAGAACTTTGGAAATAAGGAGGGCAGTAAAAAGCAACAGTAAAAAGTTGTGTTTCTTTTTGGCATTGCCAATTTTTTTGGTAGTGTTTTTTATTTTTTCTTTTGCCAACGCAGAAGTAATAATAAACGAAGTCATGACTGAAAATAAAGATTCTTCAAAAAATGAATTTATAGAGCTATACAACACTGGACATGAACCCGTAACTTTAAATGGCTACAAGCTCACAAAAAAGACAGCCAGTGGAAGCGAAAGCAATTTGGTGAGTAGTTCAAAATTTTTAGGTACAATTACGCCAAAAGGATACTTTCTAATTGCACACCCGGATTATGTAGAAAAAATAAGTGCAAGTCTCGCCTATTCTGGGGCATCTTATTCAATAGCCAGCAACAACTCTATTTTACTATACGATAACTCTGGAAAAATTATTGATCTTGTTGGATACGGAGAGGCCACAACCTTTGAAACCTCGGCAACTCAAAATCCAGAAGAGGGTGGGAGCACAGGTAGGTTGAACGGAAAAGACACTGGCGATAATAGCAAGGATTTTACATCACAAAATCCAACACCAGGCAGTGAAAATAAAAAAATCGAAGAAGAAGATTCTGCTCCAAAAGTATATTCAGACAAAATTCAAATCACCGAATTGCTGCCCAACCCTGATAGCGCCGATACTGAATATATTGAACTCTATAATAATTCCGATGAAAAAATAGCACTGGAAAACTGGTCATTGCATGATGCCTCTAAATCCGGAGAATATATTTTTTCTTCCAAAGATGAGCTAGAAGCAAGAGAATATTCGGCAATCTATAAAGAAACGTTTAAATTTGCGCTTAATAATGGTGGCAATGAAAAAATTACACTCTATGATCCAGACAAAAAAAGTGTTTTCGAGGTCGAATATAACGGCAGCAAAAAGGGCCTGTCCTATAATTTTAACGGCACGGATTGGCATTGGAGTCAGTTTCTTACTCCCGATAGAGAAAATATTTTTGAAAAAATTCCTCTGGGAAAATTAAAAATCGATAAGACTATCTATAAAGATGTTTATGCTACTTTTGAAATTACCGGTCTTTCAAAAAAGGCTAAAGTAAAGTGGGACTTTGGAGATGAACACGGAAGTTCTCTGGCCAAAACACGTCACAAATACTTAGAAACAGGCACCTATGATGCTAGCGTAAAATATTCCGAAGGCAGCGAAGATGTAATTAAAAATTTCAAGATTGTCGTCAAAAAAATCAAACATCCAAAAGTCGACATTATTGCAGTTAATGCCAACCCCTTTGGTAGCGATACGGACAATGAAACTCTAACCCTAAAAAATAAGTCAAAGAATAAAATTGATTTGCTTGGCTGGAGTATTGCTACTGGCTGGGAAAAACTGACCAATCACCCAATCACAGAAAGCTTTGAAATAAAAAAGAACCAAGAAAGAGAAATTACTCGTGAATTTTCAAAATTCACCTTGAATAATAAAAAATCTGAGATAGAACTGCGCTATCCCGACGGAGAAGTCGCCAACAATCTAAAATACAATAAAAAGAAGTCTTCTATCGCTGAAGGAGAAATTTATCAAAAAGCCAAGGGAAAGAAATGGGAATGGATATTACAAAAAAATAATAAAAAACCAGTTACCCAATCGTCGGCTGAAAATATTTCTCTAGTTGAAACTGAAGAACCAAAAGAAATAGATACTGCCATAGAAGCTTATGTCCAAGAAAAGGCGTCTCAGCCTGAGGAAAATTTAGATAATCTGGTTGGAAAATTTTCTCCAAGAAAAAACTTGAAGCAAGACATTGAATCAAAAATTTTAGGATTTAGGGATTCAAAGAGCAGTTCTGGATTTACTCGAAAATTTGCCTCTCTGAATCAAAGTTTTGTTTTGGGAATCCCTACTTCCAAAGCTACTCGCCTTGCAATCAAAGAAGATACCTTCCTAAATAAATATTTGCATAAAATAAATCAATACTTAAATCAATTTATTTTAAAACTCCAAAGATAACCAGAAAAAGCCCAACTAAACTCAACAGATAAACAGCAAAAATATATCCTTCTTGATATGTTTTTTTATTTACCAAATAAAATTGAACTACACCAAGAAAAATTGAAAGCCACAAAATACTTTGGCTTCCAATTAAAACACCAGCCAAAAGATAGGCTGCCAAAAAACCAAAACCAATTAATATTTTGCTTATTTTAAGGCCAAAGATTACTGACAAAGTCTTAACGCCCCCTCTTTTGTCTCCTTCATAGTCCTTAATGTCTATAAAATTAATGGCCAAGAGACACGCAAGCAAAAATAGGCCAAATAACACGGGAAAGTTGTTGATATTTTCTCCAAAGTCTTGAATGAATTTAAAAAAATAGAGGATATTTAGGTTATTAAGACCATTAAAACCCACAACAATCAACGCCACTGAATTTAACAAAATAACCGCTTTTGAAAAAAATGGGATTCTTTTAATTCGCAGTGGCGGCATTGAATAAATAAAATAATTGCCAACGCAGAAAAGAATCAGGAAAAAAACCTTGAAATTTACAGCCGCGGCATAAGTTAGGGCCATCGCCAGAGCCAACCAAGCTATCTTTTTGTAATCCTCTAGTGGAATTTCTGATTTGACCAAGGGCCTATCTTCGTTACAGACCTTATCGATTTCAACATCGGCAATATTATTGGTGATGATGGAAAAAATGCCAGCGAATAGTATGCTAATAAAAATAAAGGGTAGATAAAAAACACTTTCCTCGTTCAAAATAGGCTGGTTTTTTACGCTCATAACCAGGATAAAACCCAGAATAAACGTCAGCCAATAATGCAAGAGCCTTGTGAGCCTGATGTCTTTCACTATACTCCAAAAGAATTTTTTGTTTTCCAAAAAAGCCAGAGCCATCAGCAAAAAAAGGGCAATCAGCAAGAAAAAGTTAATAAAAAGTGTTTCTGAATATTGAAAAGATATCTGAAGTCCGTCAAAAACCGTCTTCATTATGTAAGGGCTAAAGGAATAAATAAATATGATGGCATAGATGGATATGGTTCCCAAAATAATTTTTAGCCAGCTTAGCTTCTTTATATAAAAATACAAAGCTACGCCTATGAGCGCCAAGAAAATCTCAATTTTCAGTCCCGGTGAAACGCCGAATTCCTGAAATTTTCCAAAGAAAGTAAAAAACCTTTCGATTAGGCTTGTATAGCTACCATGGAATTCAGGCATCAAGTAGGTTATGTGATTTCCCTTGCCTCCGGTAATTAGTAAGTCAATTGAAGGCCCCACGATCAAAATAATGAAGCTGGAAAAAATAAGCTTGAATAATTTTTCAATTTTTTCTTTAGTCCAAAGATGAAAAGCCAAAAGCAAAGTCAGCCCCAGAACAAAGTAAGAAGCATAGAAATGCAAAAGCATATCACTTTTGATCCAGGTATTGTTGGAAAAAAATTCCACAAAATTTCTGAGAGTCACCGAGGCCAAAAAGGTAAAAACTACACACCAAAAAGGAAGACTTGGGCTTTCCAAGGAGCCTATGATATTTCTCGACATATTCAAAAAT
>Ga0116157_10001317_pt1 | contig 25028 bp, 16 predicted proteins | sample AD_UKC048_MetaG_FD_89882 | JGI IMG/M metagenome (GOLD analysis project Ga0116157, IMG submission 89882) | Active sludge microbial communities of municipal wastewater-treating anaerobic digesters from USA - AD_UKC048_MetaG | ecosystem: Engineered > Bioreactor > Anaerobic > Digestate | place: USA... | reverse complement strand
CTTCGTCCCATACCGCTTATAACAGAGCCGGGAAGGATCGTTAATCCGGCAGCAACAGCACCTGTTGTACCGATAAATGAACGACGTGTAATGTTTTTAGATTCTTCTTTCATTTTCAGATAGATTTAATTATTTATTATTTAAGCCTCTTTGATCTTAATTGAACATAAAAGTAATAATTTCAATATTATTTTCACCTGTACTTAATTTATTTTCTCTGCTTACAATTCCCTGATCCAGATGTTTCTGTATGCAACAGGATTACCATGGTCCTGGAGTACAAGTGGTTCTGCTCCGTGTTTTTTGACGGAGTATTCCGGCATACCTATATAAAGTGTAGGTCCTCTCAGGCTTACATTATTCTGGATAAGAACGCCATTATGCAGAACGGTTACCCGCGGGGGTGTGAAGTATGTTGTTGTATCGTTCGCAAAACGCGGTGCAGTATAAATTATATCATAAGATTGCCATTCACCGGGTTTCCTGCTGGCATTAACAAGCGGGGCATATTGTTTATAAAGGCTTCCCGCCTGGCCATTCCTGTAGGTCTTATTGTTGTAACTGTCGAGAACCTGAACTTCATATAAACCCTGGAGATAGACTCCGCTGTTACCTCTCCCCTGTCCGTCGCCGATCACTTCTGCCGGAGCTTTCCATTCGATATGCAACTGGAAATCATTGAATTTACGCTTTGTCTGTATCACTCCCGATCCTTTCACGCAGACAAGGGCACCATCCTGAAGTATCCATTTTGTCGGATTTCCCCTGCTGTCCTGCCATTCGCGTTCGATGATACCGGCAGATCCGTCAAAAAGAACTATTGCATCCGAGGGAGCCATGCCAGGTTGCTCACCCGGTGAAATAATCGTTACTTCAGGTTCCATAATTTCTGTCATCTGAGGAGTCATCCGGGCAGGATATTCCTGCTTCTGTGCTCCGCCCGCAGGCGGTCCGGGTCTTTGTGGCTGCCCAAAGGCTGAAGCTCCGGTCAGCAGCGCAAGGCTGAGGATCATTAATTTCTTCATATAATTCTGATTAATAAACATTTATAAATATTAATAATAGTCAGGTCAAATTACAAATGGTTTCAGGAAACGAACTTCTCAAATGTAATCAGGTTTCCCTCAATCTTTAAAGTTTTTAAGTTTTATTTAACTTTTTTTAATACTCCCTGTCTCCCGGGATATTTTATTGGGAACCTTTATTTTGATGACGTCAGACAATTCGGATCTGAGTTCATTCGTGAAACAAAACAAAAGGGTGTCATGATCTGTGGAATTACTGATCACTGACACCCTGTTGGATTCCTCACAGAAACGAGCGACAATTGTGATGTCTTCTAGTATCCCGGATTCTGTGTAAGTTTAGGATTTGCGTCGATTGCTGTCTGCGGAATAGGGAACAGCAGCCGATAATTATCAAGTGCTTTAGGTCTCCAGACCGGGATCGGATTAAGGAATGTACCGAACCTTATCATATCCTGTCTGCCCCAGTTTTCCCAGGCAAGTTCAAACCTGCGTTCCATTCTGATATCATCCAGCGTAACGCTTGATTTTAGTTTTGCCGGATCAGTGAAAGCCCTTTTTCTGAGCTCATTAACGAGCCTCGTTGCTTCTGTATTATCCTGATTAAGCCTTACAAGGCATTCTGCTTTCATAAGGTATACATCCGCGAGTCTGTAAATAGCATTATCATTTTCCATTGCAGTAACACCTTTCTTGAACTCCCACTTACCGCACCGGAAACCATCTTCCTGTTCCACCTGTCCCCAGCCGTCTGCATCAATGGCGTATTTCATGGTAACATCTGCAGTATGGATCAGTTCCCGTCCGTGGGCGGTAATGATTACTTTGCCGGTAGCAGGATCCAGCATCGGACCCATCAGAAAACTTCCGGCATACCGTTTATCGTCCGGGTCGAAGGACTTAACGTAATCAGGCATAGCACAGATCCCATTATTTGCACTTCCCGGAAGTCCCAGAGCTTTCGGATCAAGATAATGAAGGGTATAACCACGGGCAGGATGCCCATAGGATATGCTGTTTACAGCCGATAATATCTGCTCTTTGGAATTCTCATTGCTGGCACTGAACTGGCTTTTCCAATCAAGCTCCAGAGAATAAGGAAGACCCATAATGACATTGCATGCATCGATGCACTCCTGCCATTTGGTACCTCCTGCCGGGTTCCATACCGATGCGTTCAGATACATTTTAGCAAGCATAAAATAAACTGCTCCCTTGGTAAACTTCCCGTAGCTCGCTGCACTTACATCTGACCTTATCTTATCTTTTATATCGTTCAGTTCAGTCATGATCCACGCATAAACCTCCGCACGGGGTTTTGTACTTGGCTTGGTCAGATCCGTGAAATCAGTTACAAGCGGTACATTACCATAGCAGTCGACCAGCTCGATATATCTCATTGCTCTTGCAGCTCTTACCTGTGTCAGGTAGAGGTCTTTATCAGCTTCAGGAATCGCAGGACTGGTATTGATCAGATAAATGATCTGATTGAAGTTAGTTATCCTGGAATAACTGGTATTATAAATATTAATTGCAGCACTGGTCTTTGGAGTCCACATCCCCATTGTCATCTCTTTATAAGCGCCTCCATCCCACCAGTCACCTCCTCTTCTGGTCGGAGTTACGGACATATCCGTGCAATTTTCTTTCGGTGCAGGGCTTCCGACACAGTTAAAATCTCTCAGCCTAAGGTAAATAGGGGCAAGAATCGAGTTTATCTCAGATGGAGTTGTACCATATGAATCCATCGGTAATTGGGAATATACTTCTTCATCAAGGTTTGTACATCCAACGGCCAATAATCCAATGAGCATTATTAATGCCAAGTATATTGTTAACTTTTTCATTGTAAATCAGTTTTAAAGTTAAAAAGTAACATTTACACCTAAAATATAGGTCCTTGATTTAGGATAATATTCTCTTCCCTCAATACCGGGATCAAGTCCGCTCATTGATACTTCCGGGTCGACTCCCTTGTATTTCGTAAAGGTAATCAGATTATGAGTTGTAGCATAAACTCTTATCCTGCTGACCCCCAGCAAGTCTTTTGGCAGTAATGAATATCCAAGGGTCAGGTTATCCAATCTTAAGAAGTCTCCTTTTTCGATGTAATAGCTGTTATAAAACGGACTTTGTTTTAATCCCATGTCTAAAGCCACCTTCAGACAATTTGCCCCGGGCAGCCACTGTAAATTAGCATATGACATTTTCGAAAAATTCAAAACATCATTACCCATTACTCCTCTGAAAAAGAATGAAAGCTCTAAATTCTTATAGGTAAGTAAATTATTAATACCATAGGTTAATTTAGGCTGCGCTTTCCCGATATAGGTATAGTCAGAAACCGTAAAACCGGCTACTCCGTCTACCATGTCATCTATTATATATTTTCCGGCATCATCGATTCCGAGACATCGGGGTCCATAAAACTGGCCTACCTGGTATCCTTCCTGAACTATATGAGTGGTATTGGAAGAACCTCCCCTTACCCATGCACTTCCTGTCTTGATAACTGAGGTTGTAAACTCATCATTTGAAAGTTTAAGTATCTGGTTTTCATTATGGGCAGCGTTCACAGAAACAGTCCATCTGAAATTAGATTTTCTTATGATATCTCCATTCAGTGTAATTTCCAGACCTTTATTTTCCATGGAACCAACATTTGCAACCATTGTCGTATACATATAAGGAGGCGATGGGACCGGATAACTATACAGCAGATCCTTTGTTTTTCTGTTGTAATATTCAATTGTTCCGTTAATCCTTGCCTCGAAAAGACTGAAATCAACACCTATATTGAACTGTCCTGTGGATTCCCATTTCAGGTTCGGATTTGGATTCTGGCTGACAGAATAAGCTGAGTGCCATGCTCCGTTATCATAGTACAATCCGGTTGAACCATACAGTGATAATGACTGGTAAGGATTCAGACCGCTCTGGTTACCCGAGATACCATAACCTACACGTAATTTCAGTTCATCGATCACATTGGTTAAACTGCTCATAAATGGTTCGTCAATAATTCGCCATGCTGCAGAAACTGATGGGAAGGTACCCCATTTATTGTTGGGTCCGAATTTTGAGGAACCATCCCGCCGCAATGCAGCAGAAATAATATAACGATCGGCAAATGAATAATTTATTCTTCCAAAGAACGAAATAAGCTTATACATGTTTGCTTCAGAAGAAACATCACCGGTCAGCAGCTGTTCTCCGGCAGCAAGGTTATTAAAACCGAAAAGATTCGTAACAAAATACCGGTTTTGTGCGAAAGCCTGCTGGTAATGAAAATCTTCATAGGAATAACCGCCAAGAATGTTAAAATCATTCTTTCCAAATCTCCTTGCATAATTCACAGTAGCTTCAAAAAGACTTTTATCATAAGTCCTAGCTTCACGCGACGCAGTCCCGTTGGAAGCTCTTCCGGCACGAGTACGTGAATCATAGTATATACCATAATCGCGTGATTCACGCTCTTTGTAATAATTAATTCCCGCAGATAAGTCCTTTGTAATTTTCAAAGTTGCTTTCCCATTTACAAAAAACATGCCTGTCTTTCGGGGTCTCATGTTGTATTCAATATTTCTTAGTGGATTTCCCTGGTCATATTCATCTGAATCCCACCATGATCCGTCAGCATTATACACAGGAATTGTAGGCACCACATTGTATGCAAGGACAAAATTATATGTATAGGTTTCCTGATAATCTCTTTGATTCAGGCCACCTGACAATGTCAGGTCCAGATGATCTTTAAGAGCCTTTTGATTTACAGAAAACCTGGTATTGATCCTTTTCAGATAGTTGTCTTTCATGACACCTTCCTGGTCTAGATACGAAACGGAGACCCTGTAACTGTTGCTTTTCCCGGCTCCTGAAACCGACAGATCATGGTTCTGGGAAAGACCTGTCCGCATGATCTCATCAAACCAGCTTGTATTGGCACCTTTGTCGAAAACAGAAATATCAACATCGTTATCCTCAGCCCACTGCCTGTATTCAGCAGCAGTAAGAACATCCGGTTTATTGCTCACAATATCAACAGCGCCATATACATTATAGTCAACAGTGGTTCTGTCCTGGGTTCCTTTTTTTGTTGTTATCAGAATTACCCCGCTGGCTGACCGCGATCCATAAATGGCAGCAGCTGAAGCATCCTTCAGTATACTGATGGATTCAATATCCTGTGGGGCGACTGAGTTAAGACTAAGACCGGGTACTCCGTCAATAACAACAAAGGGTTCACTGCTTCCTGTCAATGAAGAAGTACCTCTCAATCTCATTGATTGTTCGGCTGTTACATCACCGGTTGATGTTGTAATTGTCAATCCGGCAACTTTACCCTGAATATAATCAGCCGCGGTCCTTGTGATACCGCTATTAAAGCTTTTTTCAGTAACATTGGTAACTGAGCCGGATATTGCCCTCCTTTGCTGGGTTCCATAACCGACTACCACTATTTCGTCGAGTCCGACAGCACTCTCAACCAGTGTCACATTTATAGCAGCCTGAGATCCGACGGTTATTTCCTGGGAAGTATAACCGATAAACGAAAATACGAGAACGGAACTGGCAGAAGCAACATTCAGACTAAATCGTCCGTCAACATCTGAAACTGCCCCGTTGGTGGTTCCTTTCTCAACAACATTTACACCGACCAATGCCTGACCGTTGTTGTCAACTATCCGCCCTGCAACTGCCCTTTGCTGCAATGATCCGGCAGAAAGCTGAAAAGATACGGACAACAACAGTACAGTCGTAAGTTTCATCACTGTTTTCATTTTCATTGAATGAAACAGAAATGAAACAAATCGTTCAATTTTTTTTGTCATACAAATTAAGTTTAGGTTTGATTAGTTATTACTAAAGGTAAAAAGTGAAAAAATCCCGCCGGTAAAGTAGCTATACTTTTCCCGACCATTCATAAATCAGGTCTTAATCATAGGCAATCGGGTTATTAGATTATTATTTATTTTATCCTTTTCTCAGACTCCACTGTATCAGTGCAGTACTGAAAAGTTATCATGATTTGTAGCGAGGATTAAAATAAAATTAAAATCTGATAAAAACAAATCGTGGATGAAATAAATTTTTATTAGTAAAAATTGTTAAAGAGATAAGTTCACAATAAGCTGTTCTTTAAATATATATGTTCATTGAAATTACCGATCACCAGCTTAAGGGATGTAGTTTTTTAAACTCATTAATTGTATTAAATTTGGCCCGGGATGACAGATAATGAAAAATCAATTTCTGATTATTATTTTTTTTCTGACGGTTATTTCCTGTAAACACAGGGAAGAATCCGTTAAAGATGAATTATTTTCATTGCTGCCTCCTTCTTCGACAAATGTTGACTTTGTCAATACCCTGACCGAGACTGAGCAGTTCAACATGGTAAAATACCTTTACTTCAATAACGGTGCCGGTGTTGCTGCAGGTGATATTAACAACGATGGTCTGGCCGATCTGTATTTCACTTCAAATCAGAATCCGAACAGGTTATATCTGAACAAAGGGGGCCTCATTTTTGAGGATATAACAGAAAAGGCAGGCGTTGCTGGTACCGGCAACTGGAAAACCGGTGTTACAATGGCAGATGTTAACGGTGACGGGGTTCTGGATATTTATGTCTGCCAGCTTGGAGATTATAAGGGCATTCTTGGCAGGAACCAGTTGTTCATCAATCAGGGGGACCTTACTTTTGAAGATGAAGCACATGAATACGGACTTGATTTTCAGGGTTTCTCAACACAAGCAGCATTTTTCGACTTTGATCTGGACGGAGACCTTGATATGTATCTTCTGAACCATTCATTTCATACGTCAAGGAGCTATGGCGATGTTTCCCTTCGCTTCCAGCATGATTCACTGGCCGGTGACAGGCTCTACCGGAATGATGAAGTGAACGGAAAGCGGATCTTCCGGGATGTAACTCTTAAGGCAGGAATTTATAACAGCCAGATTGGTTACGGACTTGGAGTAAACATTTCCGACATAACCAATGATGGTTTTCCTGATATTTATATTTCCAATGATTTTCATGAAAATGATTATCTGTATATAAATAATGGTAACGGCACGTTTAAGGAACGACTGAATGAATTCATAAAACACACGAGCAGATCATCGATGGGCAACGATGTGGGAGATTTCAACAACGACGGGCTTCTTGATATTGTTGTGCTTGACATGGTCCCTGAGGAAGAGAATATCCGCAAACAATCGGGAGGTGAAGATGATTATGAATTGTTTTCACTGAAGCTTAGCCATGGCTACAGCTACCAGTTCGTCCGCAATGTATTGCAGCTCAATCTTGGCGATGGCATGTTCAGTGAAATAGGGTTGCTGGCAGGCATTACAATGACTGACTGGAGCTGGTCACCGCTTTTTTGTGATGTTGACAATGACGGATGGAAGGATCTTTTCATTTCAAACGGAATTTACCGGAGAGCAAACGATCTCGACTATGTTAAGTTTCTGGCTGATAATGATTTTTTTGAATCAAAAAGCGAGGCAGAGGTCCCTGATAAAATGATCTATGAAAAGATGCCCCTCTATCCATACTTCAATTATATTTTTAAGAATAACCGCGATCTCACATTTACGAATATGGCCCGGGAATGGGGAATCAATACCAGATCGTATTCCAACGGGGCTACTTATGCAGATCTCGATAATGACGGAGATCTGGAGCTGATAACCAACAATATAAATGATTATGCCTATATATACAGGAATAATTCAAATGAACTTTCAGGCAATCATTTCCTCGCTGTTATTCTGAAGGGAGAAGGATTGAATACAAGAGGTGTCGGCACACGGGTAAAAATATTTTGCAACGGACAAATGCAGATTGCGGAACAATTCTCAACGAGGGGGTTTTCGTCGGCAACCTCAGATGTACTGCATTTTGGTCTGGGTTCGGACAATAAGATTGATTCTCTTGTGGTAAGATGGCCGGACCTGTCTGAAGAGGTCATAAAGGACCTGGCTTCTGACCAGACAATAGTCCTTGAAAAGAAAAATGCTTCCGTACCTGAAAAGAGAGAGAAACATATAAAAGGGGATTCAAGATTGTTTGTAAAGACAACTATTCCGGGAATTAATTTCAGGCATACGGAAAACAAGCTTGAAGATTTCAGCCGGGAACGCCTGATACCACACAGCCTCTTCGCTGAGGGTCCTGCACTTGCAACCGGTGATCTGAACGGTGATGGTCTGGATGATATTTTTGCAGGCGGTGCCAGAGGTCAGGAATCCGTTATTTTTATTCAGCAGGCTGACGGGAGTTTCATACAGCAGGATGTTCCGGCGCTTAAACCGGACATAAAGTATGAAGATGTGGATGCAGCAATTTTTGATGCAGACGGGGATAATGATAATGACATTTATATTGTAAGGGGTGGGAATGATGTAACACTGGGAAACACATTGCTGGAAGACTGCCTTCTTATAAATAATGGAACCGGATTCTTCAATGAATCAGTAAAGGGCACATTACCTTTTACCGCGAATAACGGTTCATGCGTAAGTCCCTGTGATTTTGACGGGGACGGAGACATCGACCTGTTTGTAGGATCCAGGTCCATTCCCGGTGCATACGGATTATCTCCGAATCAATTATTACTTGAGAACACCGGACGCGGTCATTTTAAAGATGTTACCGATGAGCGGATGAATCGGCTCAAAAAGATTGGAATGGTTACGGATGCATGCTGGATTGACTATGACAACGACGGTGACTTTGATCTTGTTATGGCAGGAGAATGGATGAGGATCTATATTTGCCGTAACGACAACGGGAAGTTCACTGATGTGACCAAACAATCCGGACTTCTGTCTACATCAGGATGGTGGAACTGTATACATTCAGCCGACATTGACGGAGACGGGGATCAGGACCTGATCGGTGGCAATCTGGGCCTCAATTCCCTGCTGAAACCATCGCCTGAAGAACCGGTCGAAATGTATATAAATGATTTTGACAACAACGGCATTCTTGATCAGGTAATTTGTTCATACCAGGAAGGGATCAGCTATCCGCTTGCATCACTTGACGAACTGGTCCTGCAGATCCCTGATCTGGCTAAGAAATTTCCAAACTATTATGACTTCGGAGGGAAGACTGTAAAAGACATGTTTGACCGGAGTATACTGAAACGCTCCATAATGAAAGATGCAGTAATGTCTGAAAGTTCTGTTTTCCTTAACAATGGCGACGGTACATTTAAAATTGTGATACTTCCTGTTGAAGCTCAGTTCTCTCCTGTCCGCGATATCCTTGTAAAAGATCTGACGGGAAATGGCAAAATGGATCTCATCCTTGTCGGGAACGATTATACTATCAGGCCTTCAATGGGCCGTTACGATGCAAGTTACGGATTGTATTTACAGGGTGACGGAAAAGGTGGCTTCAAAGCGTTGATGCCCTATCAGAGCGGATTAAAGATCGACGGTGATGCAAGGAAAATCCTTTACCTCAGGATCAGGGGAAAAAACATCCTGGTGGCTGCCATCAATAATGATAACCTACAGATGATTGAATGTTCAACATCATTTTAACGGACTAAAAGTGACTTATTAATGGAAGGGAAAAAAATCGACCTTGATCCGGACAGTAAAACAAAGTTTGTAAAGCTTTTACAGATCATTTTCGGAATATTCTGCATTATAGCTTCAATCTATTTTTTAATTTCCGGTCGTCATCCGGACACATCAATAGCTTCTCTCCTTGTGGCAGCCGTTTTCCTTCTTTTATTCGGTATCTATCAGATAATGGCCGGGCTGGGTAAAACAAAAAAATATTTCCAGGTGACACAAAGCACTATCTCGTTCAAAGAACATTCAGTACTGCCTGTAAAAGAAATACCTTCAGATAAAATAGAAAAAATTGAACTTTATCCGTTAAGCATCAAATTCCTTCTAAAAGATTCCAAAAAGATCAGGTTCCGCTTTGGGATCAGTTATCCGGAAATTATTGACCCTGTGAAGCAGGAGGTTATAGGCTTTGCTGAAGAACATGGTATTCAATGGAATGAGGTTCCGGAGGAGATATAACTCAGGGCGAAGGGCGGACGAGGAGATGGGGAGATGGGGAGATGAGGAGACTCTGTGAAAACTCCGGGATACAATGTAAACTCCATAATGAAAAACAGACTTATAAATTAGTTATCTGATCCCAGAGTTCTTTATTTACAGGTATTCCTGCTTTCAGGTTATGTTCACGGACTTTTACGATATTTTCTCCGGGATAACGTATCGTTGTATCATCACTGACGGGCAGTGATTTCTTAAGATCGGATATTATTCCCCTGATTGAGTTCTCAATTGATGGATTATTATTCAAACTCCGGGGATTTATTGCAATGAAAACCTGTGATACACTATATTCCGTTTTACTTCTGGTAATCTCATAAGTGGAAAGACCTCCTGACAAAACAGTTGCCAGGATATCCAGTAAAAGTGACAGGCCTGAACCTTTCCAGAAACCTATCGAAAGAGCTCTCCGGGTTTGCAGTATTTCAGCAGGATCATCAGTCAGTTCTCCTTTATCGCTGAAGCCTCCGGTGTAAGGGAGTTTTCTTCCTTCCCTGCGGTATGTTTCCATTTTGCCGTATGAGAACTGGGTCATTGCGAAATCCAGGACAATGGCTTCATTCTCATATGGCAAGGCCATAACAAAAGGATTGTTCCCGAGTCTGACATCAGAAGCTCCCCATGCCGGCATATTTGCTTCAGTATTTGTCCAGCATAACATAACAAATCCTTTTCTTGCAGCATACCAGCCGTATGTTCCTCCGCGCTGCCAGTGATTCGTGTTTGCCAGAGCAGCCATCCCAATTCCGGATTTTAATGCCAGATCCATAGCCCTGTCAGAAGCAAAAAGAGCATTCAGCGGTCCCGGTCCCAGGTTGCCGTCCCACTGTTCAAGTGCACCGCTGCTGTGGATCAATGTTGGTTCTGCATCCGGTTTTACATAACCGTCCCGTACATTTCCCACAAATCTCGGAAACCTGTTTGCTCCGTGCGAGTAAACTCCTTCAAGGCTGTTAACCGCAAATATCCCGGCACATTCTTCTGCCTTTCTTTGAGAAAATCCTGAACGCATTAGGATCCCGGTAAATACTGACCTCATTTCCTCAAATGGAATTCTGATGGTTTCAATAATATTCTGCATATTCATATTTTCTTTTATCCCAAAAGCTGCGTGGATAATGCGTTAAAACCTTGCAGTTATATGATAAGGTCTTTGTGCTCTTTGCGTAATCTTTGCGATCTTTGCGGTTTATTCTTTCTTTCTTTTTATTCTCAATAATTCTATTTTAGCACCATATCTGCAAAGTCCATGAACCAGTTCCAGTCCTTAAGGAGCATATTATGTACTCCATCCCTGATATGGTATCCTGTTTTGCCGCTTGTTACAGGTTTGTTCAACGGAGGCATTTCAGGAGGCAGGGATGATTTTATTTTCAGTAGCCGGAAAACCTGCAATGAATTATACAACGACAGATAGGAGCCGCGGGGATCGGCCCAGAGATCGTCGGCAGCTGATGCCACATATAATGCCCGGGGTGCAATAAGCGCCATAAGCATGTGCATATCAACCGGCATCTCTGGTTCATTATTGTTGTATTTCCTGTAGTTAGTACAGAACCAGTGTGGGAATGATTTGTTTATTACAGAAATCGTTTCGCCATATTTTCTCCTCGCGAGAGCTGCTCCGCCGCAACCCGATTCATTGCTGATTACAAGAGCGAACCTCTGGTCTTCGGCTCCGGCCCATAAAGCCGTCTTCCCGCCTCTCGAATGACCCAGAACCGCTACTTTCTTTCTGTCTATGTCTTTATCGGTTTCGAAATAATCCATGCAACGGCTTGCGCCCCATGCCCAAGCTGCTATTGTTCCCCATGAATCAGCCTGTCTTCCGCGATCAAGTAAACCATGGATACCGTTTTTAAAATCATCAAAATTATCAGGATCAACATCCGCATTATAAAATACTGCAATGGCATAACCCCTGGCAACAACTTCCTCAGCAGGCCAGAATTCACTTCTTACTTTTCGTGTCGGATCGGTATTTGCCGGGCCCCTGTTGTCAATTAGCAGAAAAGCAGGTACTGGCTTCTGAACCTTGTTAGGAACAAACATAGTCAGATGAATGACAAGAGATCTGCCCTCAGATCTTATCGTGATATCTACCTGCTTCAAAGTGGCATTGCCGTTCATGGCATTTTCGTCCTCATTGATCACTTTAAACTCTTTTGAATATTGTGTCGAAGGCACTCTCCCGTAAACATTTTCCCTGAAGAGTTCCAACACCTCCTGACGACGATATTTTTTCCATCTAGTGGCTGAAGTTACCGGTTTTCCTGAAGAACCGGTCAATACATCGGGAAGTATGTATTGAGGTACCTTTTCTTCGAAGTAATTTATGTCGGGGCGGGATTTCGATAGTTTTTCCACCAGTTCAGGGGAAGCTTTCCAGCCATTCCCTCCCTGGGCACATATCATAGTGGCTGTCAGTATAATACTAACTGACATGGCAGCAATTATTTTCGAAATTTTCATACTTTTAATGTTATGTGTAAATTTAACTTTTATAATTCACATCCTTTGTGGAATCCTTTGAGCGACTTTGTGGTTAATTTTTTTTTACCACGAAGGGACACAAAGGTTATCACAAAGTAACACAAAGGAATACAATAAATTAAAAATATTCACGAATTATTCACATTAACGACTTTAATGAATAAACGAATTCCCGGCATCCTTCTTAGCAGACAGGATACCCTTCGCCTTAATCTTTATACTATTACTAGCTTCTCGTGTTTTATGTGTATTTTTACAGAACATATTTAGTTTTATGGCCACTCTGTTCAAAATAGCCGGAGATAAGATCCAGTGCGTACTTTGTCCGCATAATTGCATGATAGGAGATGGCAACTCAGGAATATGTAAAGCAAGGAAAAACAACAGCGGATCATCAGAGCTTACTACATACGGCGTAATATCAGGTTGTGCTCTGGATCCTATAGAAAAAAAGCCGCTGTACCATTTTTATCCCGGCACAAATATCTTTTCGATAGGATCATATGGATGCAATATGAGATGCGATTTCTGCCAGAACTACAGTATTTCGCAGCGGACCATAGCGGGTTTTGTCAACCGTACCGATCCGGAGCAGATAGTAAAAAATGCGCTTGACTCACTTCACAACATAGGAATAGCATTTACATATAATGAGCCAGTCATCTGGTTCGAATATATTAAGGATGTTGCATTACTGGCAAAGAACAATGACCTCCGTACTGTGATTGTAAGCAACGGATATGTTAACAGGGAACCGCTTGAAGAGTTTATTTCATTTACTGATGCTTTCAATATTGATCTCAAAGCATTTAACAATACATTCTACAGGCGCCTGACCGGAGCTGACATTGAACCGGTAAAGGAAGCACTGAAACTAATAGCCGGTTCAGGCAGGCATCTCGAGATAACGACTCTTATAATACCCGGGCACAACGACAGTGAAGAGGAAATGGCTGAGGAAACAGAGTGGATAGCAAAAGAACTTGGATGTGATGTTCCTTTTCATCTCAGCCGGTACTTTCCGATGTACAAAAGGGAAGATCCTGCAACCAACAGCCAGAAACTAATAAGACTCTCGGAAATAGCTTCAAAAAACCTCAGGTATGTTTATGTCGGGAACATGGTATCGGAGACCGGCCAGAATACAATTTGTCCCCAATGCGGTAAAACTGTAACCAGGAGATCGGGATACAACATAAAAATTATGAATCTCGATCAGAAGGGCAATTGTAAAAACTGCGGAAAACAGATATACAAAAATTTCACTTCTTTTCCTCATTCGAGCAGGAACTGAAACTCAAAATGTTTGAGGGTAAAAGCCCCACCCGGGGGGTTGGGGGTAAAAACAGGGACTTCCCGGATTACAAATGCCCGATCCCTGAAGTTTCATTCCGATCTGAACTCCTTTATACTTTTTTCCGCTTTTAATATGTAAAGTCTTCTCAGTTCACTTATCAGCGGGATATTCACATTGAACACTTTATCATCGATTTGGGAAAACGGAAGAACCATCGGGGATGTTCCTGTCATAAAAACGGCATCATAATCTGACAGCCGGTCAGCTCTGACACATCCCATTTTAACCTTGATATTGTTTTCAGAACAGATATCGAGGATATGCTTTCTTGTAATGCCGCAAAGTATTACATCATCAGGGGCGGTGACGAGATAATCCTTTCCCACAAAGAAAATATTTGACCGGCTCCCTTCTGTCACCTGCCCCTTTTCATTTACAAGAAGCGCTTCATAACCGCCATCAAGTATAAGCTTATGAAAAATTGATGATCTCAGCTTATGATTAATGATCTTTGATCCCGGGTCTTTTCTTTCAGCATAGAATAATATGCCTTTAACACCATCTTTATATTGTTTTTCAGTAGGATATATCGGTTCAATATAATAGATCAGATAAGAGGATGAATCTTTATTGTAATTGAAGACTATTTTCAGGTTCACCTCTTTCTTACGGTCTGATTTTGTCAGGCTTATTATATCCTTTTTAAGCGTTTCCGTTTCAGCCAGCATCTTCTTTTTCTGGTTCTTTACGCTGGTTTCAAGGCGTTCCATGTGATCATAGAAGAAGACAGGACTGTTCCTGACCATCCTGATTACTTCATATACCGAATCGCCCTCATAAACCAGCGAGTTATCGAAGGAATCTGCATTTTCAAGCTTACCGTTAAGAATAAATCTTTTCCCGAAACACTCATTCATCTTAATATCATTTGTCGACAAATTTACTAACTATTAACCACTCTGCCCGCTTTTCTGATTATATTCGTGATCGTTTAGCCGATGTATATTTCCTGATGTTCGCAATTATCGATATTGAAACGACCGGTGGAAGTGCAAAGCTGGAAAAGATAACAGAAATTGCCGTTTATCTCCATGATGGGGAGAAAATTACCGGAGAATACAACACTCTGGTCAATCCCGAAAGGAACATCCCGTATTATATTACAAATCTGACCGGGATAACGAATGAAATGGTTGAAAATGCACCCAGATTCTACGAAATTGCGAAGCAGATTGTAGAGCTTACTGAAGGAAGGATTTTTGTAGCACACAATGCCAGGTTCGATTATTCATTTATAAGGCAGGAGTTTAAATCGCTGGGATATAATTTCAAAAGAAGTATCCTTGATACTGTGTCCCTTAGCAGAAGATTATTTCCGGGATACCGGTCATATAGCCTTGGTAATATCTGCAGGGAATTAAAGATTGAAATCAACGACCGTCACAGAGCAGCCGGAGATGCCTTAGCTACTGTAAAACTCTTCGAGCTTCTCACTGAAAGGGACAGAGAGCTAAGCTTTGGAAATTCAGGTCTGATAAGAAACACAAGGCTCTCAAAGCTTAATCCTCATCTTGATCTTTCAAAGATTGAATCGATCCCGGATGAACCGGGCATATACTATTTTTATAATGACCGTGGTGATCTTATTTATATCGGGAAAAGCAGGAATCTTCAGCAAAGGATAAGCACACATCTTTCAAACAACACGACAAACAGGGCAATGGAAATGAGAGACCTGATAGCTGACATAAGCTGGGAGCTTACCGGGAGCGAGCTGATAGCCCTTTTAAGGGAATCATATGAGATCAAGGATAATAAGCCTGTATATAACAGGGCACAGAGAAGATCCTCCTTCCAGTGGGGAATTTATACTTCAACAGATAAAAATGGCTATATCAACTTCTGCCTTCTTCCCGTTTCAACAGAAGAAACACCTCTTTCAGTCTTCTCATCCAGGGAAAGAGCCAGATCAAAGCTGGAATCACTTACCGGGAAATATGATCTCTGCCAGAAGCTTGCCGGACTATACAAATGTGACGGCCCCTGCTTTCAGCATCATGTAGGTATCTGCAGGGGAGCCTGCTGCGGGAAAGAGACAGCTGCTGATTATAATTTACGGGCAACCAAAGCCATCGAGGAGTTCGTTTTTTCGCGCCGGAACTTTTTTATTATAGACCGGGGAAGAAATGATGAAGAAAAAAGTGCAGTCAGGATAATAAACGGTAAGTATTCCGGATACGGGTATTTCAATATTAATGACATCGGCTTCGGACTGACTGCTGTTCACGATTGTATAAAGACATCACCGGACAACAGGGATATCCAGGTCATTCTTAAACAGTATCTGCGTACCAATAAGGTGGAGAAAATAATTGAATTCTGATCTAAGAATGATAAACTTTTACTTATACTTTTGTTAATAACCTAAGATAACCCCATATGGCTCTTTTTACAAGAACAACGAAGAACCTTATCATCAAGATTGAGGAATTTTTTGACAATGTTGAGATTGGCATACTTGTTTTCAGGGAAGGAATAAAATCATATCTCATCAATAACAGGGAAGATTTTGTCCGGCATCTTCAGAAGGTAGATGCTCTTGAAAGCAATGCTGACAAACTGCAGAGGGAAATTGAGAACGATATGATAACCAATTCGATTCTGCCGCAGCATCGTGAAGAAGTAACGAAGCTTATAGACCAGCTTGACGAGATAATAGATTCTGTGAAGAGCTCGCTTAATGATTTCAATATTGAGTTGCCTGAAATACCTTCGGCACTTAATAACGACATCTTAGACCTTACCGAGGTATCGTCAAATGCGGCGGAGGAGCTTATTCCTGCAGCCCGTGCATATTTCAGGGCACCATATACAGTAAGGGAAAAACTCCTGAAAGTATATTATTTTGAGACTGAAACGGATAAGATATCGAAGGGGATAAAGAAGCAGATATTCCAGCAGATACCTGAGCTGGATCTTGCGCATAAAGCACATCTGAGATATATACTCCATCATATTGAAAACATTTCCGATATTGCCCAGAAAGCTGCGGATCTGCTTTCGGCAATGGCGATAAAAGTTATCACATGATACTGTTGTTTCTTACAAGCGGATTATTCCTTGGGTGGTCGCTTGGTGCGAATGATGCATCCAATGCATTCGGATCAGCTGTCGGATCAAAGATGGTCTCGTTCCGCACTGCAGCAATAATTGCATCAATCGCTGTGATTCTGGGAGCGGTAATGCAGGGTTCGGGAACATCCCAGACCCTTGGAAAACTCGGTTCGGTTAATGCAATCGGAGGATCTTTCACCCTTGCGCTTGCTTCGGCCGTAACAGTTTATCTAATGACAAAGCTATCCATTCCCGTATCCACCACACAGGCTATAGTTGGTGCAATTATCGGCTGGAATCTTTTCACAGGTAACCGTACTGATGCCGCCACACTTTCAACCATTGTTATCAGCTGGATTTCAGGCCCGGTTCTCGGAGCTTTGTTTGCAATTCCCTTGTTCATATTCATCACCGCTGTAAAAAAGAGATCCGGAATTCATCTGATAAGGTTTGAATCATACATCAGAACCGGGCTCATAATTACAGGTGCTTTCGCAGCTTACAGCTTAGGTGCGAATAATATTGCAAATGTAATGGGGGTATTTCTGCCGGCTTTTAACCTTCAGGAACTGAACCTTGGAATAATTTCCCTTAACTCTTCACAACAGCTTTTCCTGCTTGGAGGTATAGCCATCGCAACAGGTATAATCACCTATTCAAAAAAGGTTATGCAGACTGTCGGGGCAAGTATCGTGGAACTAAGTCCCGAAGCCGCAATGGTTGTAGTGCTTGCCCAATCTCTTGTTCTGTTTGTATTTTCATCGTCATCACTGTCTTCATTTCTGAAAGGAGCCGGCCTTCCATCCATCCCGCTTGTACCAATATCGAGCTCACAGGTTATAATAGGATGTGTCCTTGGAATAGGCATCTACAGGGGAGTGAGGAATATCAATTTCAGACTGCTTGGGCAGATAGGTGCAGGATGGATCGCCACACCGGTCATTACATGTATTCTTACCTATCTTTCCCTTTTCTTCTTCAAGAACATGTTCAACATCGATGTCGGTCACAGGATAACTGAGGGCGCTGTTTCTCCAGGGGCCGCACAGACTGTAACGGATCCCGTGATATCGGATCTGATGAGATATCTTCTTCTGGGAATCCTTGCTGCAGGATTCTTCGTCATACTATATTATTATATTCTTGAAAGAAACAAAAGGAAGGAACTTCAGCGGTCGGAAATTAAGTTCTGGAAAAATATTAAATAATCTGTAAAATATTAACTAAAAACCTGATACACATTTAAAGAAAAGCTACTATGGTAACAAATAAGAATCAAAAGAATCCACAGAATCTGTCGCGGAGAGAATTTATCGGGCAGGCGGTTGCAGGAAGTGCAGTTATTATGATTGGTCCGGTCAATCCATTTGCCGGCGGACCTGTTCAGGATGCAACAAGCTGGCCGCAGGGAGCCGCAGATTTCCGTGTCCATATGATAGGTCATGCACATATTGATCCGGTATGGCTCTGGCCATGGCCGGAAGGGATGTCTGTAGCTTACAGTACCTTCCGATCGGCGCTTGACCGTATGAATGAAACTCCCGATTTCACATTTACTGCCAGCTCGGCACAGTTCTACCAGTGGATCGCGGATAATGACCCCGCCATGCTTAAAGAGATCAAGAAAAGGGTTGATGAAGGGCGATGGAATATCGTCGGAGGCTGGTGGATAGAGCCTGATGTCAATATCCCGTCAGGTGAAGCTCTTGTAAGACAGGGCCTTTATGGTCAGCTTACATTCCAGCGTCTTCTGGGTCAAAGGGCAAAAGTTGCATGTAATCCCGATTCTTTCGGACATACCGGAACATTACCACAGATCATCAGGGGCCAGGGAATGGAGAATTATATTTTCATGCGGCCGGGTATCAGGGAAAAAACGCTTCCCGCCGACCTGTTCTGGTGGGAAGGACCGGACGGATCCCGCGTACTTACCTACAGGATACCGATTAGCTACAATGATACAGGATCTGTAAGAAAAAGGATAAATGATACACTTGCCCAGTTCAGGGATCAGCCGGTGAAGAAATTCATGGCATATTATGGTGCGGGAGATCACGGAGGTGGCGCTACAAAAGAGAATATCCGCTCAATCAATGAACTGAAGACCGAAAAAGGAGCTCCGGCAGTATTCTATAGTACGACAGACAGATATTTCAGGGAGATAAGGGAAGATAAGAATATAAACCTCCCGGTTGTAAAAGACGATCTTCAGCATCATGCTACAGGATGTTACACTGCGGAATCTGAGATAAAAAAAGGTAACCGGCAATCCGAGGCTGCTCTTGTTACTGCAGAAAAGATCACAGCTGTTGGTTCCATGGCCTGGGGTGCAAAATATCCGAAGAAGGAATTTACATCAGCCTGGCAAAAAGTATTATTCCTGCAGTTCCACGACAGCCTCGCCGGAACGTCAGTACCCGAACACAGTCTGCATGCCCGTGAAGGATATGGATTTGCACTCGATACTGCACATCAGGCAACATATTACAGTGTTCAGAAGCTTGAAAGCCAGGTGCCCTCCGAAGATCCTGAATCCCAGTATATGCTTGCATTCAACCCGAATGCATGGGAACTTGCCGCAAATGTTGAATATGATTTTTCGTGGAATACAAAAACCCCGTCGAAGGTGGAAGATGGATCAGGCAGGTCCCTGGCTCACCAGTGGATTGCCGGATCAACTGAAACCGGTAACCGTACCAGGCTGGTAACGAAAGTCAGTCTGCCTCCTCTGGGTTATCAGCAGATACGGATATCCAAGGGAGATCCCCTGCAAATTAACGATCCGGTCATCGTTAAGGAAAAACTGCTTGAAAATGAATTTCTCCGGGTAACCTTTTCATATTCCGGAACAATATCAATATTCGACAAGAAAAAAGAAAAAGAAATATTTGCCGGAAAAGATACAGGTTGCAGGGCATTGATCATTAACGACCCCAGTGATACCTGGAGCCATAACATCAAGACCTTTTCAGACGAGATCGGCGCCTTCGGAAATGCAACTTTCAAAATACTGGAAAACGGACCTTTACGCGGAGCAATACGGGTAATAACAACCTATGGCAATTCATCGCTCACAATCGACTGGCTTCTGACATCTGGTTGCGCAATGCTTGAAGCAAGAGTCTCCCTGAACTGGCATGAACGTCTTAAGATGCTTAAATTCTCATTCCCGGTAAATGTTGAATCGCCTGTTGCCACATACGAAACATCATACGGTAATATCGAAAGACAGACAAACGGAGATGAAGATCCGGGGCAAAGATGGATAGATATCAGCGGAAACAACAACGGGAACACCTGCGGATTCACTCTCCTGAACGACGCAAAGTATGGTTACAGTGTCCACGGGAACGACCTCAGGCTTTCAGTAGCAAGATCTGCTGTCTATGCACATCACGATCCGAAAGTCCTGGATATGAAAGCCGAACACATATGGATGGATCAGGGTATCCAGACATTCAGGATGGTCCTTCTCCCCCATCAGGGTACCTGGAAGAATAACAATATTGTCAAAGCGGCTGAAGAACTGCTTTCGCCGCCTGTGGCAATCTATCAGGGCATCCATGGAGGTAAGCTTCCAAAAACAAATTCATTCCTGACTGTGGATTCAAAGAATATATTAGTGGCTTCGATAAAGCTGGCCGAAAGCGATGATGATCTTATTTTCCGCTGTGTCGAAACTGAAGGTCTGATGACAGATGCATCTTTGGATCTGAAATTTGCAGGAAGAAAATGGCAGGGGAGATTCAAACCATACGAAATAAAAACATTAAGGCTGAACCGTAAATCGGCGCAAATCAGGGAAGTAAATCTACTGGAAGAATAACATATTCTATGAAGAAAATTATTGATGAAGTTAAGGCTGAACTAATAAGGAACGCCGATGAAAAGACAAAGTCATCCGGTGAAAGATACTTTAAGGAGCCGGTAAAACTTCATGGACTTAAATCATCTCAGATTAATCTGATAGCCCGTGAACTATTTAAAAGATTACCCTGGAATAAAGCTTATGTTCTGGATCTTTGTGAAGAATTATGGAAATCAGGTTACCTTGAGGAAACAGGTATAGCCTGTATATGGTCATACAATATGAGGAAAGAATATGTTCCTGAAGATTTCAGTGTATTTGAAAGATGGGTGAATAAATATGTAACGAACTGGGCATCCTGTGATACTTTGTGTAATCATACCATCGGAACTTTTATTGAAATGTATCCTACCTTTCTGGCTGATCTTAAAAAATGGGCTCTGACAGAAAACCGCTGGGTAAAACGTGCTTCCGCCGTAACCCTGATTATTCCTGCAAGAAATGGCAAATTCCTGAAAGACATATTTGAAATTGCTGATCTGCTTCATTCTGACCCTGATGACATGGTTCAGAAAGGTTATGGCTGGATGCTTAAGGCTGCAAGTCAGGCTCATCGGGATGAAGTTTTCAATTATGTCATGAAGAAAAAAGCCACGATGCCGAGAACAGCGCTGAGGTATGCAATTGAAAAGATGCCGGCTGATTTGAGGGCGAAGGCGATGGCGAGGTGAGGCAACCGGCATCCGGCTTGCGGCGCCAGGTGTGAGGGGTGAGGGGTGAGGCGTGAGGGGTGAGGGGTGAGTGGTGAGTGGTGAGATTGCCAACTGCCAACTGCCAACTGCCAACTTGAACTTGAGTTGTAAGTGCGTTGAAATGGTTTTATTAACTTTGCAAACAAATTCAGAAAGATGAAAGGATTTTTTACCTTATTCCTGATATTGGTTATGACAGCAGTTTCATATTCACAGAACAGAATCACGGGACGTGATTTTGCGACCAGGTCGGAGGTTATTGCAAAGAACGGAATGGCTGCGACAAGCCAGCCGCTGGCTACCCAGGTTGCTCTGGATATACTAAAGAAAGGCGGTAATGCGATTGATGCTGCAATAGCGGCAAATGCTGTACTAGGACTGGTTGAACCCACAGGTTGCGGAGTTGGTGGTGATCTGTTTGCAATAATATGGAGTTCAGACAAAAAAAAGCTCTTCGGGCTCAATGCCAGCGGGCGTTCCCCGCGATCGTTAAAACTGGAATATTTCAAAAAGAACGGCTTCGAATTCATACCCTCATACGGGCCTTTGCCGGTATCTGTTCCCGGATGTGTAGATGGCTGGTTCGAGATGCATGATATGTTCGGCCGGCTTTCGATGAGAGATATACTCCAGCCGGCCATTACCTATGCAACTGAAGGATTCCCGGTGACTGAGGTCATAGCTTATTATCTGGACAGGAATACCAGAGCTTTGCAGGAATATCCGAATATAAAAGATGTTTACATGCCCGGAGGGAAAGCTCCGGCAAAAGGAGAGATATTTAAGAATCCGCTGCTTGCAAATACACTTGAGAAGATTGTTAAAGGTGGCCGCAATGAGTTTTACAGGGGAAGTATAGCAAGGGATATTGCAGCATTTATGAAAAAACAGGGTGGATTTCTTACATATGATGACATGTCGAGGCATCATTCTGAATGGATAGAACCTGTAAGCACGGTTTACAGGGGATATGAAGTATGGGAGCTTCCACCAAACGGACAGGGCATAGCAGCACTTCAGATGCTGAACATCCTCGAAGGATTTAATATCGCTGAGATGGATTTCGGTTCAGCGGAATATATTCATCATCTTACTGAAGCCAAGAAACTTGCTTTCGAGGACAGGGCGAAATTCTATACGGATCCTTTATTCAGTTCAGTACCTGTTGAACAGCTTATATCGAAAAGATATGCAGCCGAAAGGCGGAAATTAATAAATCCCGATAAGGCTGCAAAAGTTTTTGATGCCGGTGTGATTGAAGCGGGGAATACAATCTATCTGACAGTTGCCGACAGGTTCGGGAACATGGTATCTCTGATACAAAGTAACTACAGGGGTATGGGTTCAGGAATGTGTCCGACCGGTCTGGGATTTGTTTTGCAGGACAGGGGTGAAATGTTCAGTCTGGCGGAAGGGCATGCAAATGTTTATGCTCCGGGGAAAAGACCTTTCCACACAATTATTCCTGCCTTTATTACACGTAACGGGAAGCCATGGATCAGCTTTGGAGTGATGGGCGGTGATATGCAGCCCCAGGGCCATGTGCAGATCGTTGTGAACCTCATTGATTTTAAAATGAATCTCCAGGAAGCCGGCGACGCTCCCCGTATTTATCATACAGGTTCATCCGAACCGACAGGACAGCAAATGACCGACGGGGGAATCCTTATGCTCGAGAGCGGTTTTAAACCGGAAGTTGTTCATCAGCTGTTGTCAATGGGCCATAAGATCCAGTGGAACCTTGGCGGATTCGGGGGTTATCAGGCAATAATGTGGGACGAAAAGCATAAAGTATACTTCGGAGCCTCGGAATCGAGGAAGGATGGACAGGCGGCGGGTTACTAAGGCGTGAGTGATGAGGCGTGAGGCGTGAGGCGTGAGCGATGAGAGGTGAGCGATGAGAGAGAATATTTACTTAATTCCGAGCAGATCCATTATCCCGTTGATGAATGTAAGCGGATGGCATGGGTTACCCGGAACATAGAGATCAATATGATGTTCGTCGATAAATCTCCTTCTGACAGCCGGTGAGTCAGTAAACATTCCGCCGCTGATGGCGTCGGTTCCTGCAAGAATTATGATTTTAGGTTCAGGGACAGCATCCCAGGTTATCTGAAGAGCTTCGGCCATATTCTCAGATACAGGACCTGTTATTACGATTCCGTCGGCATGACGTGGAGATGCGACAAATTCAATACCGTAACGTCCCATGTCAAAATTCACATTCCCGGCGGCATTCAGTTCCATCTCACAGGAATTGTCACCTCCGGCAGAAACCTGTCTGAGTTTCAGTGATCTTTTAAACATCCTCCTTACCTCAGTGCGAATAATTTCCTCATTCAATCTCAGATGTTCTTCATTACCGGGATGGATTATCAATCCGTTCCGCGTGTTTGCAGCTATCCTGTAATCGTCTGTAAATACTATCTTTTCCGGGCATGCAAAAGAACACTCACGGCAAAATACGCATCTTCCGAGATCAATTGATCCTGATTCCGGATCTATCGCACCTGACGGACATAAATTCGATACCATCCGGATATCGTCCCTGCTGATATTGCTTTTAATTACAGGCCTTCCCCTGAATAAGGGGGATACCGGCTGGGTACGAAGGTTTTTCACATATTGAATCCCGTGGCTTTTTATGACTTTTATTCCTTTAAACATCAGAAGGTTCTTAAGAATTACAAATCGTTGCCGCAATATGACAGATTAAAGCTTTTGTTGCAAACAGGGAAGTCGGAAATTTCCTGGTTACGTACAGCCAGAGCCAGGGCCAACCAGTTGTGAAGGGATGTATCCTTGATCTTATAATTTACAATCCTCCCTTTGTTATCTGTAAGGGCAATATGACAGATCTCACCTCTCCAGCCTTCCACAAGAGCAACGGCAAGTGATCCCGGTTTTAAAACAGTATCATAGACAGGTTTTCCTGATTCTTTATTTCTCTTTTTCCTTATATTAATGAGATCCCTGACAATCCGTACCGATTCGCGGAATTCAAGATCGCGCATCTTCGCCCGTGCAAGGACATCTCCGGAGTCAAGTATGACCGGAGCAACCGGGAATTTTGTGTAATACTGGAACGGATGTGAAGACCGGATATCCCTGCTTATACCACAGGTACGTGCTGCCATTCCGACAGCTCCTATGGACCGGGCCTGATCCTCTGTAACATGGCCGATATCTTCGAACCGGGCCATGACACTGGGCAGGCTAAAGATCAGGTCGCTTATCTCACCAAACCTTTTTTCAGTCTGATCCAGAACTTTCAGGACCGCATCTTCCACATTGTCAGTCATCGGATAATTACTTCCGCCGGGTCGGATCAGACCTTTTCCAAACCTGTTACCGCACCATAACTGTGTAGTGTTGATTATCAATGTTCTGAGGGCCTCACAGACCACCTGTCCCAGCTGATAGGCTACATCACCACAGAG
>Ga0116157_10001316_pt1 | contig 25041 bp, 15 predicted proteins | sample AD_UKC048_MetaG_FD_89882 | JGI IMG/M metagenome (GOLD analysis project Ga0116157, IMG submission 89882) | Active sludge microbial communities of municipal wastewater-treating anaerobic digesters from USA - AD_UKC048_MetaG | ecosystem: Engineered > Bioreactor > Anaerobic > Digestate | place: USA... | reverse complement strand
TGGCGATGCAGGCCACGCGCTCGAAGTAGAAGCGCAGCCCGCACGCCAGGTAGCCGCGCGCCGCGGTGGCCGAGATGTGCGCCGGCAATCCGCCGTTGCCCGTCGTGGTCGCTGTCGGCGGCGCCAATGTCGAGGGGGCGATCATGCCGCCCCCCGCGCATAGGCGTTGCGCCGGGGACGGCGGTTGCCGTTGGCCCTTCCGCCGTTGCCGCCGTGTTTCTCCAGCAGCTCGTCGATGAGGCCGCTGGCCTCCAGTTTCGAGAGCAGCTTCACGCCCTTGCCGAACCGCTCACGGGACAGCTGCTCGATCTCGCCCTTGTCCAGGTTGTGCTCGTCGACCAGCTTAAGGATGAGATCCCGCTGCTTGTCGCTGCACTTCCAGGGTGCCTCCGCCGGCTCGTGGCCATTGGGCTCGTTGCCGCTCTCGCCGTTGAGACCGTAGCCGTGGGGCGGGACGAATCCCGTCGCCACGATCTGGCTGTCGACGGACTGCTGGAGCAGCCGATAGAGCCGCTCTGATTCCCCGGCCGCATCGGCCACGTTCGCGATCTCTGTCTCGACGGCGACGCTGAACTGGTGGCTCGAGTAGCCGGGCAATCCCAGGCGCTTGCTGTAATTCGCGATCAGCTTCACTGCCATGATTGGATTCCTTTCTGTTGATGGTTGTCGCGGGCAAGCGGCGCGGCCCCGGCCCGCCACATGGGCAGACCGGGGCCGTGATGCCGACGCCCGCGGATTACGAGAGGGACCGAGCGGTCCCCTCCATCAATATTTAACGCTGGGGCGGGGTGTGTTGCGGCGACAGTTTGATGGACGTGACCTCAATGAATCGCCTTTCGTGGCCATGCTGTGCAAGATTTTACCCATAGGAACAGAGGGACAGCTAAACGATGAAGGCCGAGAACTCGGTTGAGGCAATCAGTGCTTCCCTGCTTATGGCAGAAGATCGTGCAGGGCAGCCTTTGCTGACCCCTGGCGAAGCGACAGCGCGAGCAGCCTTAATTTGGGAGGAGGTCAATGAACTGGGGCTCGCCCTCGAAATATTCACGTGGACGGGGCGCGGGTTCTGTGGAGAGCCACTGCGCTATCCTGCCTACCGTATCGATGATCAGCGCTACGATCTGAACTCGGTTGGGCCGGGCCAGTGCGCTCCTTTCGCCGCAAATGGGCCGGGCATCAGCTGCGGAGACCTGCTGCGGTTGGGACGCGTGTGCCAGATCAAGCAGCAGTTGTTGCCTCGGAGATGGCCTAAAGACCTTCGCGATCGCTTGTGTGACCCGCAGTCACACCTCGATGGAATCGAGGAGATTTGGTGGCTTGGACGTTGGTACGCGGTGACAGACGTGAAGGGCAAAGTGCCTACTGGGGTGGGTGGTAAAGATATTGATTGGGAGATCAGGGCATGCACGTTTCCGTTGCGTCTCGAGGTAGAGAACTGGCGTAGGGAATGGAGCGGAATGGTGCACGGCTTCCATCGGGGGCGCGAGTTCCCTTCATGTTTTGAGCGGTTTCGAGGGCGGTTTGCCCGGGCGGATGCTGGCGACGCCCTTAACGTGGCATGCGTCACGACACTTCTGGAACCGGACGAAAAACTGGAGCAGCGATCCAGCGACTTCCTCGCCACAAATCCGGAAGTGGATGCCATTGTCGTCTGGTCACGGCATTCTTTATCCGGAAGGATGCCCCCGGCGGTCTACGGCAAAACACCTGTACGCGGACAGTTGCGCGCACTATTGATGCCGCCGCAGCGGGAGGACCTGGAACACGTTGTCCCCGTGGAATTCCTGCCTATCAATCCCGATACGGGAAAGACGCTCTTGCCCGATGAGTACGGCAGGTTGTTCTAACGGGCCAGGGGATGAGCCCTGAACAGATAGCGTCATCTCGTCGCGCAAAGCAACGCCCCGGCATGAATCAGCGCATTGAAATAGTCGGCCAGTCTAACGGCAAGTGCCGGGCTTTTCAGGATTACCCCAGCTTCGATATTCCGGTGATGCGCGGCCTCGGTAAAGTTGGCCGACGTGACGATCGCCTCACGGCGGTCGACTATCACGCACTTCGCGTGGAGGCTGGCGCGGTCCGCGGGCTTCTCGGTCAAGGCCCTCGGATCATAATAGATGGCCGGCAGAGCATCACCCGGCCACTCGCGTTTTCGGAAATCCATCACGAACCTGCGGACGATCTCGGAATCCAAGGAAGTGTCGTTCTGGGACCGGGCAATATTGAGGATCAAGGAGACGCGCAGGTCGGGATTGGCCACCATGCGGTCGGCGAGGCGCTGGAATAGCGCACGACCCTTTCGCACGACGTATCCGACGATGAGGATCTCGCTTGCCGCAGCTTGGATTAGGGTCTGCACGGCCGCCGCGGTGTCGGCTGTCGGGACACCGGGAACCTCGGGGCCCGACATGATCAGGCTCACTTCGTCGGACGCGACCCTGGACTGGGCCCGATCATCGGCGACGGCGTCGATCAGGGTCGCAGTCTGCTGGCTGGAGAACCCCTGGGTCGCCAACTCCTCGAAGAGTGCTTTTGCCTGCGGCGACTGCACCCCGACGAGCTGCTCCAAAGCGCTACGAGTGATGCCATGGGACAGCGAACCCTGCCGGAGCGAAGCCGCCAGGGATCGCAAGGAGGCCTCGGACAGCAGACGGAGTGGCGATGCGCTCATGACACGGCATCGAAGAAGCCCGCGCCAAGTGCCTCGACGGTAGGTACGACGAGAGCGCGGTCGAGGAACTCGTTCCTCTGTTCGCAGGAGGTCTCGGAGACAAGCAGGCACCCGTGGCACGCGCTGCCAAGGAGCTGTTGGTGGTCGTGCTTGGCCGGCGCATGGTGGGCGCAGACTGGGTCATTCGAGCAAAGGAGCCCCATTTCGAGGGCGCGCCGCACGTGCCGCCGGATATCCCTGGTGGCCTGAATGAGTCCCCCAAGCGTCCCCTCCGCATCCGAGGAACCGGTGTAGATCAGGATGCCGTAGGTGCCCTCGGCAGCGTAGACCCTCTCCCGCAGGGATGAGGCGGGGTAGCCGCATTCCAGCGCCATGGCCGTCAGGAGAAGGTGGGAAAACGAATGCAGCATGTAGTAGGGCAACCCAGGAAACTCTCTCCGGCTATCCTCGTGCTCGGCCTTCCATCGCTCGAAACCGCCAAGCAAAGTCTTGCCGCGCGCGATGACTTCCGGTCGTTTCAGCCAAGCACGGATCGCATCGGTTCGGAACTTCAGGAACACACCCTCTCCCCGGTTTTCCACCGCCGGCAGCCACGTCGCATCCGTGGCCAACGCGGCCGGTTGGACATCCAACTCGAGTTCCCCTTGGATGTCCGGTCCGATGGCCTCGAACCGCGTAAAGCCCAATTGGGCGACTACTTCCCGCAGGCGGTGGACCAATACCACGCGCCCCACATTCGCCATCCATGCAGCCTGCCATTTCTCCTGCGGCAGAGTCCGCGCAAAAAATGCCCCCTCGGGCACGTCCGAACCCAACTCTTCCTTGGCGTCAGAAAGAGCCTCGAACTCGGCCTCTTTCACGGGTTTGTCCAAGAAGCCGCTTCCGCTCCTGACCCGTTCAATCGAGGCCATGAGAACATCGTCATCCAGCCCCTGGATCCGGACCGCGACGGCAGGGATCTGGCGGACCAACACCAGTTTCTCGGGCGAATCCACGATGGACAGCCCGGCCTCCCATGCGGCCCGCACCACGTCATCCACCGGCGTCTTTGGGTCCGGTATCGAGATCACCGACATCAGTTGCGGGAAGTACGCGTTGCTGGCGCTCCGGATCAGGAGGCGATTCAACTCACCGCAGGACTCCCTGGTTCCGGCCCCAAGCCACGGGCGCGAACCATTGCAATGGCCCAGCGCCTTGAGCTCCAGCCGCGCCGCTTGGCTCATGGCCCGGTCCTTACCGCAGTCGCAAACGATCCACACCTCGTCAAGGTCCCCGCTGGTGCCCCTCTCCTCAATCCACAGGTCCCTCGGGCAGGGATCCCCGGCCCCATGGACAAAGGCCTGCCAGTCGATGTCCCCGACGTGGCCCCGCTTGCACGCGCGGACAAAGCGAACGGGCACCACGGGATGCTTCTTCTTATCCACGTCCTGGTACCGCTTCCCCTCGAGGGCGACCAGCTGAACCAGGCGCCTCCTCCGAAAACCGCGGCCCGTCGTCACGGTATTCTGTACGATGAACCACTCGGGAAACGTCCAGCCGGTTACATCCGGATGGAACTCCTGAGGGTTCTCGTTGGCCGGCGGCGGGGCGCGGAGCGTCAGCGTCGGTTTGTCCAGAATGTGCCGCAACTTCGCCAGGAGCCGGGGCTCGTCGATGGCGAAGAATCTCCCCGCCTCATAGTGCCAATGGTCCAATCCGCCGACGATAATGGACCCCTCCGGAAGATCGACCATGGCGCCGGGACCGAACGTGGTCACTAGCTGGCTGGCGCGGATTTGGGGACGATTCATTTCTTGTCTCCCCAGTCATTGAGGTTCTTGATCGCGATGTCCACGGATGGCTCGACATCCCGCATGGACCGATTGGCCCTGAATTGGCGCTGTTGCGGTGGCAGGGTTTCGAGATCGGGATGGAGCGGTTCGTAAAGCAGGCGTTTCGCGCCACCGACCTCATGCGGCTGGTACTGGAGCAGGGCGCTCGACTGGCGGAAGTGCTCGGCGATATTGAACCAATCGTCAAGCAACTGGACGCAGCGATGCGACACCTTGTCCTGCAGTTCCTCGGCCGCAGTTGCCGTCATGAGATTGCTGTGGTTGGCGGCGCGCTCGGCGAAGCGCGTCGCGAACTCAGTCAATGCGGCGCGGAGCGCGAGAATCTCATTGGCGCCTTTTGGGGGCGTCATCTGCGGGTGACCGTGCCGGCACAGGGCAACCAGCGCTCCGGCCAGCGCGCGGTCAAGGGCGCGCGGCGAGAAAGGAGTCACGCTCGTGGCCTCCACCGCCCGGTAAAAGGTGGCGTGGTACGTGTCGAAGCGCTCGTAGTGTGACCGGTCCCGAGGTTTGTGGACGTTGAGCAGTGTGACGACCAGGCCGGGCCTCTTCGGATCACGTCCCACCCGGCTGGTCGCCTGGATGTATTCCGCGCTGGTCTTCGGTTGACCGAGGACCACCATCAGGCCGAGCCGAATGATGTCGAGGCCCACCGAAATCATGTTGGTCGCGAGGGCCACATCGACGCGATCATCGGCGCAGAAGGGTTGCGCCAGACGCCGCTTGTTGACGGCCACCTCGGAAGTGGACACCCGCGATGTCAGCTCGAGCACTTCATACGAGATCTGGCGATCGCGAAACATCGTGTCTTCCGGGTCGCGGCGTCGGCGGCGACCGTACTGCGCGGCCCTCGTGCGGACCTCGTCCTCGATGATCCGGCGGCTGCCGCCCAGCTCCCTCAGGCTGTTGAAGTATCCGAGCAGGGTCATGTACGGGTCCGCGGGATTTGCCTTGTTCGACCTCCCGCCCTCGCGCACGTAGGCCGTCTGGGCCGCGCTGAGCAGCGCCAAAGACGTTCGCAGGAGAACGACCTTCAGGCTGCGCCCTTGGGCCGCCACACCCACGTAGAGCCGGGCGGGTGTCTGGCTCGACGGTTCCGTGATCGCAAAGAACGAATCCCGCCGATCGGGACCCGGCGGGGGGAAGACTGCGACCTGCGGCCGCTCGAAGAGGGCCCGGATCTGGGAATCGGCCCTCCGCACCGTGGCCGTGCTGGCGATGATTTTCGGCCGGATCAGGGTCTCGCCCACCTTGCGGCTGGCGAGTGCGTCGATGGCCGTCTCATAGACACCCGCAATCGTTCCGAGCGGGCCCGAGATCAGGTGCAATTCGTCCTGGATGACCAACTCCGGTGGCGGCAACGGGCCACCCAAGGACGTTCCCTTGCCGGGATCGCACGGCCCATAGAACCCTTGCTGGTCATGGCGATCCACTAGGCCGAACAGCGTTCCGGTCTCCCCGGTCCATGTAAGGGCCGCAAACTTGTCGACCGTGGCGATCAGGAAAGCTGGCAGCCTGCGGTAGATGGGTTCGTCCACGCCCAGGACCGGCAGCGGGCGGTCCCCGGAAAAGGCGCAGTTATGGTTCGCGCAGTGGACCCGGAGATCCAGCGGCCTCTTCGGGTTCGGGACGAGCCTAAACGAATTCTTGCTAAACTTCTCCCCGCACCAGGGGCAGTTCTCGATCGGGATCGGTGCCGGGTTGCGGGTGTCGTGTGCAAAGCGGTTCGTCTTCCTGTACGCGGTCTTGTCGGCGCCTGGCCCATCGTATCCCTGATGGCCCATGCGATTGGGTGTGGCCGCAGACCCCACCCAGAGGCCGATCTCAAATGGCCATTCCCCAAGCTTTGCCCGGTCCTTTTCGCGCTCCAATTCGAGGGCGCACATGAGGCCCGCCGCGCGCCCCAGCTGATCCAATGTGAGCAACCGCAGCGTGTACCGCATCAGGACCGCCAGCCCAGCCGACCGGATGCCGGGGTGCCGAAGACGGCGCAGCACCATGGTGAAAGCCGCCAAGCCCAGATAGGCCTCGGTCTTGCCGCCACCGGTCGGGAAGAACAGCAGGTCGACGATATCCCGGTCTGCGTGTTTCGGGTCTATGATGCCCGGCAGCGCCATCAGGATGAAGGCGATCTGGAATGGCCTCCAGCTCAGGCCGGGAACCTGATCGGGTGGAACCCCCCGCTGGATCGCCTCGCGTTGTCGGGCCGCGGCCGCCATCGCCCGATTGGCGATGCGAAACGCGCCCAGAATCTGCGGGTCGCCCAAACAGGCAATGCCGGCCTCGATTCGGGCCGCGGCATGACGCGCGTGCGTGAACAGTTCCTCGGCCGTCTCCCTTCTGGCATCGTCCAGCCCGGTCAGCCCTTCCTTCTGTTTGGAAATCCAGGCCCGATATTGGGTCACAAGCGGCGCGAGTGCCGCCTGCGCCGCCGCCCCATCGGCGAGGGCGCCCAATGCCTCCATGCCAAGCTCGACGCCCGGAATCTGAGCCGGTGCCACCCGCTCGACCTCCGCGCTGGGAACCCAGGCGGTCCTGACCTCGTGGCATGGGTCGGAGGGCGGGTGTGCTTCGGCGGAGACGCCATGGCCCACGGCAAACTCGCACACATCGCGATACTGGAGGTCTGCGAGGCGCTCGTCCCACTCATCGGTCAGCCCGTCACCGAGGCTTCCGCGCAAGTCGGGTCGCGGAACAAAACGCTCGGGGCAACCGACGATCAGGCGCGTCTGAAAGGCAAAGGACCGGTAACGCCGCTCGGGATCGGCGGTCCGATGGTTCACCAGGAAGACCGAGACCGAGCGCGTGCCTGCGGGCAAGCGGCTCGAGCCGGAGACCGTGCGCACCGTGACTGTCAGGACCAGTCCCGCACCGTTCGGCACCGGAAAGTCCGTCGGTTTCTCGCCCGGACCCGGCAAGCGCACCGCAACCACTTCCTCCCGGGGTTCCCTCCGGTATCCCCTCGCGGGCTTGGCACCCTCACCCGGCGCGCCCTTGTTCTCCTCCTCGGCCGCTTCCGCCAGCGAGTCCGCCGCCGAATCCGTACACGCCGGGTCATCCGCTGGCTCCGCATCCTTGTCGGCCCCCTCGTAGTGGTAGTCACCCCATTGGACCACGGCCTTGAGATCCTTCACCCCCGGCCGCACGAGGACGCTCAGGCCCATGGACGACGGCAAAAGGCTCCGCCGGGCCGCCGGCTTCTCGGGCGCCACGGCGTCTTCGGTGCCGCCGGCATCGTCCGCGCCGTCCAACTCATCGAGCGCGGTCGCATCCGTCTTCTGCGCGATGGGCGCATCCGTCGGAACCAGGAAGCCCGCCAGATACCACCTCGAGGGTGTGTCCCGCAGCAGTTCGTGCGCGAAGGCGTGGTCGTTGTCCGGACCCACGAGATCCAGCTTGATCGCCTCGACCAATTCTGCCCGGACTGCCTGCGAATCCGCCATAATCCCTTCCTTCGATCCACCCATGCCCTTTAGGGCTAGGGCAGGCTACTATTTTCCTAAGCCATAGACACCGAGAAAACCCTCGGGCAACCACGCCAGAGAGCGTTGCAGCCACCTGCGAACGGAAGGCGACTCCAAAACCCGATTCAAAACCCAATCAGCACCCAAGACTTCCTCTCCATTTCTCTCGCCGCAGATCACCACGTCCGCTCCCTGCGGTCGCCATCCTTCCCTCAGCTTGAGTTTCACCTGGCAGGATAAGCTCCTGCGGGGGCGAATCCCCACATCTCCCAGGGAGATCATCCGACGCGTTGGATTGTGGGCGAAGATGTCAACTTCCGGGATGCACCCACCGCGGTATGCCGGAACATGGCAGCCGGCAGCCTCGAAGATACGCGCGACAAGGGTCTCAAACTCGACGCTCGAGAGACATTGAATCAAGCGCTCCGGTTGTCCTCTGTCACACTCCCATAAAGCCCCGCGCGGAGGATTGCCGAGCACCACGTCAATCGCCCGCAAATTCCCCGGATGTCCGATCTTGCGGAATGTCCCCGAACTCAGATATCGATTCGTGGGCATCGTGGCCAACACAAACGGAACTTCTCTTGTGGAGACTCTCTTGAAGATCTCAACGGGCATCGCCTTTGGTAAGATTCGTCTTCGGCCGTGCCATATTGCCCGGAGGAACTGAATTGGCCCGGCTGGCCGAAGGAACCAGACTTCACCGGCGAAGATGACGATGAATACCGCCTGCCGGTCTGCATGCTCGCGTCCGCATTGCCAAAACGCGCGTGCCTGTGCCTCGCCTTCTCCCTCGAAGTACACTTCTTCGGGGCGATCATCGAAATATATGACGGCGGCCGGACAGCCCAGTGGATTCCTTCCGGCGAGCCATGCGTCGGCATCGCCGTTGCCCCTGCCAATTTTGAGGTAATAGTACGTCATTGTTGCTTTCAGATCTCACCTCCGCTGCAACGACGGACACGTTTCACGACACGGGACGCCTTGACTTTGCTCAATCCATTGCGTCGAGTCAGCCAACAGCGCGGAATCAAGCCGCTCGCTTCCTCGTGGTTCAGGTAGCGGTACCCTTGGGGTGGTTCGATCCGTTTGCGTCGCAATCGGCTAAGATCGACGCTCGATCTCAACCTCCACGTCTTCCCAATTCTGATCGCATAGCCCCGCCTGGCAGTGGCGAAATACTCCGTAAATTCTGATCGGTCGAGGCCGCAATGCTCTTTGACACGTGCCCAAAGCCGGTCGGGCGGTTTCGCCAGCACCTCTTCCACTACAAATGCCCCCTCAAGGACGCCCCGTGGCGATGTCACGTAGACAAGGACGAGGTCGCCGCCAGAGACGCGGGGACGAATGCGCCGCAATTCAAACTTTTTCGCCCCCCCGAAGATCGCATCGGCAAAACGAGGTTTGATCGACAATAATAATGCACTGTGCTTCATGACAGATCATCTCCAAAGCCGTACCGGTAGACCGCCGCGAATACTTCCTCTGGGACAGCGATGGGACTTTGGAGGAACCTCGCAGCACCAAGACGCCGAAGGATCGTTAGCGGCACGGGGCGAGGAAAGTTCTCGGTATCAGTGAAGTGCAGCGCCATGACCGGTCCAAACGGGTCGCCCTTGGTGATCCCCATCAGGTCCTTCCATTCGTAGATCCCCAGACGGCGATATTTCCGAAAAATGTCTTTGGCGGGCGCGACCTCTTTGCCAATGAGTCTCGAGCACGCCCGCACGCATCCGGTCCCCGGAACCTCCGCGTCATGCTTCACATACCAAAGCAACCTTGCCGGCGGGGACGGACCCCAAGTTCTGCTGGACCGGTAATACACGTTCTCGCGCTTCAATACCCTTTCCGGATCGGTGTCGAGCAGATCCTGCGCGGCCAATCCCACATCGAACAATTGTCGGGCCCATTCCGGCTCGATCGGCAGCACGCAGGATTCGATCCCGGCGCCGGCAACCTTAACGGGCCAGAATCGTGCCTCCCATGTGGCTGCCACCTCGGCGACGGCCCTATGTCGTGTGACGTCGCCTGTTCGTTCTGTTGCGCTGGGAAAGGCGGCTGGCGGCATTCCAGCATCGCGCAGTCGTCCCGCCAACGCCCCGAACTCGTGGATGCCAAACATCACGGTTCGCTCCCAACCCCTGTCCGATGGGCTGAAGTAAAGTTCCGACAGGGCATGCTCGATGATGGGCTGAAGTGACCCATCGCAGATGCGGATGCGTCGCGCCTGTTGTGCGACCGCTCCACCCACGAGTGACAGGATCACATGTCGGGCAACCGTCGGTGCGAGCCGATGTTCCGCAACTCTCAGCAAGGGGGCCGCAAGCACACCATCGGCCATGAATTGCGCCCCAACGAGGGCCAGAGGGCCACCAGCCCTTTCCTGTAGGAGGTCGAAGCGCGCGCTGTCGCCGCCCGTGGATGCAGCCAGATGAGTCCTCGCCTTGGCCAAAAACTGAGCCTTTGTTTCCCCCTGGCGATGCGATTGAAAGCAGGATGCGACTCTCTCCAATGCCTCGGAAGTGCATCGCTGCGATCGAATCCCCGTTCCGCAGAGTCTTGCGGGAGCGTATAGATGGTCGCGCTCCTGCTGATCAATGGAGCAAATCAAATCGATGGGTCTTAAGACTCGGATGCTCAGTTTCGCCTCGATCGCGTCGGATGCTTCGAGTAGTTCCCCGTCGCGAGTCAGGAACAGGTGGGCGGATGCCGCCGCGGCCTTCGCGATCTGCCTCAAGTCCGACTCCTGTTGCGGCTTTCGGCCGGTCCATCCCAAGATTTCCCGAAGGCGCTCGGCAAGGGGGTCGGCCTTGCCTGGCTCAGAACGCAATTCTCGAAAAGCTTCCGCCTTTGCGAGGCACACCTGCCGGACGGCGCGAAACGCAGCACGGTTGATCTCGTTCAACAGCTCGTCCACCCGGCAGAGCTCGACCGCATCTTGAATCCAAGGCTCTCGCAACGCCAACGTTTCCTCGGTGCACTGATCCTCCTTCCCAGTCAATTCGAAGAAGATGTTTGCGTCGATGACCGCCAGAAGGCGGTCGGGATCCCTTATATGCGATGTCGAAAACAGATCAGGGCGGTTGTGGTCTTGGACCCATATCGTCAGTTCAGACGGTTCGGACCCCCGGCCGGTGGTTTCTCCTCGCGCGACGAAACCCACTTTCGGCCAGAACTCGTTCGCTGGAAAATCGCGCCGGCATTTCAGCCGAACGCCAAGTTGGTTCGTGTCCAGAGAAACCCTCAAAACCAGTTCCACCAGGCGTCGGCCGACCGACTGCCGTTTCGCCGATTCCTGCACGCACAGATGGGCGACCCGTGTCCATCCCTGCGAATGGCGAAAGGCGACGTATCCCACGACCCCCTTGCCAGGCACCTCCGCCACCCAGAGACCACCCCTCATCGCGTAATCCGCAAAGGCTCCTTCGGGGAAGAGTCCGAGCCATTTTCGGTTTGCTTCCCAAAGGGCAATGACCTCACGGAATTCCGGCGATTCCGCAGAAACGGAGGTAACGGCCAAGCCAGCACCGTCCACCTCAGCCATCGGTCCCTCCCGCTGCGTGCTGACACCAAGTCAAACTCCGCCTCGTCTGGCGATTTCGAGGTCCGCTTCTTGCCCATCCCAGTCGGCCATACCTCGCCACAGACTGAATCGATTCCTCAGGTTTCATCGAAGCGAAATCCAGTACAAATCAGGAATAGGTTCGCAGCAGTTCACTGTCGAACACCATGCTCTCGTCAACATCGAAAGCCGTGGCCAGCATCGCGGCATGGCGGGTCGGCATTGCTCTTCCGTGAAGGTCTGAAAGTTCGCGAAAATACTCGCCGCTTGTTGGGCCGTCTGATTTGCAGTGGCTGGCAGCTCGTACGAATCCGAGAATCGGGACGTCGGGCGGAGGTGATGCTCTCCCCAAATTCAAATCCACTCCGTTCATCAGCAGGACCGCGAGCGCTTCGACAGATGCAGCCGCCCAATCCTTGTTCACATGAGCACATGTGATTGTTTCACGAATCGCTTTGAGTGGTTGGGCAGCAGCTTGGGCAATTCGAGCGCCGTATGGCAGCATCGGGCCGACATCACGAGACTCGAGTGCCCGGAAAAGAGCCTCGAATTCCTTCGCCTCGGGCACCTTTGCCAACGCCTCGCGGATCCGTCGTAAATCCCCGGACGAAGCGAGGTAGATGAGACGCGAGCAAGCGAAACGGAGCCGTTGAAGCGATCGTTTGCGCCGAAAACCTGCTGCTCCATCCAACTGGTCGCACGCGGCCTCGAATTCGCGCAACATGATGGGGCGGAGTGCCAGTCCCTCTGCAACGATTGTCGCGGGCGATATCTGCCGCAGCTTGCGGCGAAACCAGCGCTGCTTGAGTCGTTCAAACAGTGACGCTTGGTAGTCCCGCTCTCTCGCGGCAGAGGCGTAATCAAAAGGCACGATCCTGAGGCCGGCGTCAGCGAGGCGCCCCTCCAGTTCCGCCCGGTACTCTGGAGCAAGGATTAGCAGTGTCCTCATGCGCCCAATGAAGGACGCCCAAGATCGCGGCCGGGTTTTGTTGGCGAAACCGTCCTCCATGTCGAACCATTCGCTGGCTGGAACATCAAATTGCTTCTCGGAATGCAGCGTAAACCTCAAGCGTGCGACTGCCTCTTCCAATACCTGAGCGGCGCTATTTGCCTCATCGCTCTTCACGGCGACGACCAGGTCATCGACGTAGCGAAAATACCTATTCGGGAACCGCCGCTGCATTTCTTCATCGAGTTCAGCAAGCACTAGATTTCCAATCAGGTGGCTGAACATTGGGCCGGTCACCACGCTGCGATGGTCGCCTGGGAGCTGACCGTAATGCCGAATGAATTCCGTGCCCAATCGCGCCAGTGGACGGTTCAAATTCACGGCCGAGGCGGATTCTTCCCATGCCTTCGCCGCTTGTTCCTGGGTGATCGACGGATAGAACCGCCGCAAATCACGATAGATGATCACAGCATTGGGAACTTCTCGGCAGGCCTGCGCAATGGCTTCGTGCCGTGCGCGATATCCGATGAAATAGGGCTCGAAGACGCCCCGTCGCTCCGCACCGGTGGCCAATCGGTAGCTGAAGACGGAATCCCGGGCTGCAAACGGCCCCCCAAGTCTCGCACACTCTCCCAACAGAGCGGTTTCCGCCAAGGCATCGTTCGGATTCGGGGTGTATAGCTCCCGGTACTCGAGTTTGCCGTTGGGCGTGGTCTCTTTGTAGAAGCTGGACCGGTGATAGACGGGCGATTTCCGATGCGCGGCAATATCCACGGCCACGTCGCGGGACCAGGGGTCCGGACGTGCACAGGCGGCCTGTAGATAGTAGCGGAGCCCAAGATAAGTCACGATGTCTCGGGTCCGATACTGGTTGACGCAACGGAGCGCCAAGGTGCCCGGCCTCATCTGTCACCCCCCTCGTTGTGTTCGAACCTCACGAGACTCAGATGGACTCGGAACTCCCCAGGCTTCAGGGGATGCGCGCACTTCGCTTCCGCCAGAAGGCCGGGGTTGGCTTCACCGCCGGCGAGGATGCGGAACAAGCCAGGGAAAACGCGTCGGAACCACCGCATCAAGCGAGGTAAAAAGTTAAACCGCGCCTTGTTTGTCTGGGGCTCCACCCAAACGACATCCGAACGGCGCGCTTTAGCCCATCGGAACACCTGCTCCAACTGTGGGCTGGCAGCCTCAAACTTTCCCTCCCGCTGCAAAAAACCGGAGCAATTCGCAGCGACGACGAGGTAACGCTGACAATCGCGTGCGTGCTCCATCCAGGCATGCAGCAATTCCGTAGTGCTCTGGGCGTCGCAAACATCCCACGGAACAAATTGGGAATGCAACCGAATGCCTTGGTCCTCAAGGGCTGTTACAAGCTCGGCCTGCACCGCGCTGGCAAGGTTGCGCGCCGTATCAGAGTTGTCCCCCCCGACCAAAAAGACATCAAGCGGTTGTCGCGGAAGCCGGTCCTCGCTGCGCAACACGGTCATTACACACAATAGCGACACGGCGGCCGCCCCGGCCCCGCACGGAATATCCAAGATGCCCAGACGTCCTCCGGCGCATGCGCTCACCATCCGGTCGGAAGCCTGGTCCAGTGTCTCGAGGGGATCGAGCGCGACTAATTCCACTCGTGCGCAGGAACCCGCGAAGCTCTCCACGAAGTGCTGCTTCGTCGCGTCCGGTCCCTCCCCACCAATCGCGCCTCCGGCTCGTTCCTCCAAAGCCTCCTGTAGCCAGTTTCGAGTAGTGAGAACTTGCCGATAAGCGCCTGCCAAAGCTGGGGGCAGCGACAGCTCACAGGTCGGGCTTCGCCACAATTCCGTGGGAATTTGATTGGGTGGCAGAAGGCGGCTGGCCATGGCGTTGGAGTAGAAGGTTCAGGTGAAAAGGTCAGCATGGGCTGGCGGGGAAGATCCCTCATTTGCTGACCCTGCGCTCCCTTGCCGGTTCACCAATTTCCGCTTTCGTCCCTTCGGTGGCCTAGCCGGGCTGGCACCCATCCCCGCCAGTTGTTCTTCTTTGGCTCGCTCGGCATTCAGCTTCAACAGGCGGGCGAGGACTTCGTCGCGGACCTCATCGGGCCAGCGGTAGCGCCAGGGCTTCTTGCGCTTGCGGGCTCGCCCCTCGGTCTCGTCGTCGTCCTCGTCCTCGTCCTCGTCCTCGTAATCGAGGAGGAATTCGCAGTTCAGGGAAAGGGGCTCGCCCACTCCACCCTCTGCTGGTTTCAACGTCTTGCCGTCATCCCCCAGCCAGCCATAGGCGGCGAGGACGGCGGCATCCATCCGGGCGTGCAAGTCGCGCAAGGTCTGGATCTCTGAGGAACGCTCCTCGGGGTCGTGGAATCGGTTGTAGGTCTTGGTCAGGCCCTCGTTGTTCCGCACCATCAGCGCGGCGCGGAACTCGTAATACTCCCGCCCCGCCTCCTCCAGCGCCGCGTTCGTTTCCCACTCCGCCGGGAACGGGAACGTCTCGAAGCAGTCACTCGGAGTGTAGCGAAATCGCTCTTCCAAAGAGGAGGCGAAGAATCGAGACCAGCCCTCATGCGGGCGGCTTTGAAGCAAGGCAAAGGCCGCAGATCGGTCTGTGGCGGTAACCACGAGTTGCTCCGAAAGAACGGTGCCTGCCGGAAGGAACGTGAAGCCCACATGCTGTGTGACACGCGGAATGGCGATAACCCGGCGCAATGCAGTGGCGGCAGCAGCTAGATCCGATGCAGGCCGCGCAAATCGATACCAGCGAGCCGGGTTCACGATTGAGCCTTGGCCCATCCGTTCCGGCTTCACCTTGTGTTCGACTATGCGCAGTAGCTCTGGCCAATCAGCAGCAACCGGTTCCGGGTAATCGAGTGGGACAACACCGGATCGTAGCCACTGGTCACGCTGTTTGGTCTCCGCATCGGCCCAAGCAACTCCAAAATCGGCTCGGCGCAACGGAAAATCCGAAAAGTTGATGACATAGCGATGGTGGGCGTGGGTAGGACTATCATTTACTTCTTCACCTCCAAGATATGGGAATATCCTCTCGGCGTTGCGCGGGTCTTTGGCGATGAGCTCATGCATGAGCGCTAGCGGGTTTGCCACACCGGTCTTGTCCGTGTCATCGAAAGTGAAACCCATGCCGAGCACGTAGCTTCCCACGAAGACTCTTCCAGCGTTCGCGTGCAACGCAGCAGGATTCTCGTGGCCGCCCGCATGGAACAGATATGCGGTGATCATTGGCACCGAGTCATTGTCGAGATCGAACGGCGGAGATGCCGATTGCTTCGTGAGGTGGATCACACTGACTGTGACTGCTGCTGCGCCAGGCCATTTGTAGCGTCTGCGAGCTGTATAAATGGTCCCGCCGTGTGTGCATATCCATCGAAGGCCCGTTGCGCGCGTGTCGCCCTGACCAATTGTCTTGGTCGCAATCAAACCGAAACAGCCGTGTTGGCGTAGCATGTTGAAGGCACGGCGAAAGAAATGGGCAACAAGGTCGGAGTTGCCGTGGGATTTGTCGTGGAGACTCTTTAGCCAGTCGAGATAACCGTCGGGGTTGCCGTCTGCAATCGTGTTCTTGCCGGCGTAAGGCGGATTCCCCACAAACGCATCAAAGCCCGGATTCTCCCGCTCGAAGACTTCCGGAAATTCAACTTCCCAGTGGAACGGCGTGACCGCGAATTCGCCGCTACGCAGCGAGGCCACTTCGGCGGTCGGGCGTTGGGTGATGTCGCCTTTGTTGAGGTAGGCGGCAATCCGTTCTGCCAGCTCGTCGCGCTTCTGCTCACGGGCCTTGTCCTTATCGGCGCTGAAGTAGGCGGCGATGGCGGCGTCGCCGATGAAGCGCACGAGGTCGAGGAGTTCGTCGGCCTTTTCGAGTTTCTCGTGCTTGAGTTGCGGAGTGCCGTAGTCATCGCCCATGCCCAACAGGTTTTGGCGCTCGCGCAAGGCCGCCGCAGTGCGTTTGCGGATTTCCGGTTCCCACAGGTATCCCGTAACCAACTTCCTCTGAGATTCTTCGTTAGGCTCGAGTTTCCACGTGAAGCGTTCGATTTGCCATCGTGTGAGGCCGACGAGCGAGTCGCCGGGGCGGATGGCGTGATCGAGGAAGGTGAATGGGTGGTCCTTGGCGAGCGTGGCGAGCCAGAGGGAGAGCTTGGCGAGGTCCACGGCCATCGGATTGCGGTCCACACCGTAGAGGCAGCGTTGCGCGATCAGGCGCATGGCGAAGAGTTCCTCGGTTTCGTCGGGTGGGACGGACGGGCGCCCTCCGTGGTGCCGCCAGGCACTTAGGAGTGCTTCGGCAAGTTGGCGGCAGGTCTCGACGAGGAAAGCGGCAGAGCCGACCGCGAGGTCGCAGATCTTGAGGGCGAGGATCTGTTCGGGCGTCGGGCGCTCACCCAGGCGCTGAAGGATGCGCTCGAGTGTCTTGCGAACGATGGGCTGCGTGAACGAGCGCGGCGTGTAGTGCGAGCCGCTGCGGCGGCGTTCGTCGGTGGGCTGGAGGACGAGTCCGCCCTTGGCCACGGGCGACGGGGTGGCGTTGCGGGCGATCTTCCGTTCGAGCGCGGCGAGCACGTCGTCAATGCTGGCGGCGGCTTTGAGGGCTTTTTCGGGATCACCGGAGAGTTCCTGATCGGTGCGCTCGGCGAGCCATTTGGGGCGGTCTTTGCCGGGGACCGCGAGGAGTGTGTCGAGATTGATGATGGTGGCGGCGGGAACGCTGCCCTTCTTGGGCTTGCCCTTGATGGCGATGGATGTGCCTGCGGCGACCTCGAGGCGGAATCCCATCACGGTCTGATACACGCTGCCGATTTCCTCCACGTCCAGCGTGCGGTAGCTGAGGCGTTCACCATCGAGGATGAGCAGCTTCGAGAGAACCCGGAAAACCACCCCATCTGGAACTAGTGGCACGGTCGGTTCCTTAAGCGTCCGCCCATCGAGGAAGCGGTAGCGCTCCGGATCGAAAAGGTGGCCGCTCCGGGCGGGCATCTTCAGGTCCTTGTGGCGGCAGCCGCGATGGACAGAGCCGAACAGGGCGAGCAACTGGGCCCACGCGCCAAAGCGGTGATCCATGGTGTCGGGATGTCGCTCGTTGTCCTCCCGCAGTCGCTCGAACAGGCCGTGAAGGGAATAGTGCCGCACGTACAGGGTCGAGCCGGGCATGAGCCCCCGATCCTCGGCGAAGAGAAGGAAGACCAGCCGCATCAGGGTCGTGAGGAGGCCGCCGTAGATCTGGTCAGGGTGCTCGGCGAGTGTATCGCGAAGCAGTTCGTCCCGAGTCCGCTCGTCCGCGGCCTGAAACCCACGGAGCAGTTCGTACAGGGCGTCGAGGACCTGTTGAGCCAGGGTCTCCGAGACCGAACTCTGATATTGCCGACTTTTCTGGAGCAGGGCAGGCAGGCGGGCCTCGGAAGGCACGGAGAGCAGCCGCTCGCGATCCAGCAGCATGTGGAGCGCCGCCAAGATTGGTCGGCCCGCGATCTCCGCCATGGCGGGTACCGGGAACGTGATACTCCCCGAATTCTCACCGCGTGGGGCGTACAGGAGCCGGAACGATGTGCCATTGAACAGGAGGCCTGTCGGCACGCGCGTCTCGCGGAGAAGGCGCTCGAACTTGCGCGTGGCCGAGGCCGACCAGCCGCGGTCGTCGGTACTGGTCTTGGCATCCAAGTCGGCCCCGATGGGCAGCGTCTGGATCAGCAAGAGCCAGGGGCTGTCCGGGTCCTTGGGCCGCGGATCGCGAAACGCGAAATTCGCAGCCAGGGTCTCGCCGAACTCCTGCAAGGGAATGCTCAGCGCGTCCGGAATGGGTCGCTCCGGGTCCGCGCCGAAAAGGCAATCGTCCGGCCAGCCGAGGAATCCGCGCGCGAACGCGACGAAGTCGGCGATAGCCTGGACAGAATCTTGGTCGCCTTGGGCGACTTCGGTGACAAAGGGCAGGAAGCGTTCCTGGAGAGGCCGCGTGTTGTGATCCAAGACCGCCTGGGCGTCAGCGAGGGCCGCCGGTGACACGACCAGCCCGTCCGGCTGGAGGTAACCCAGCCAGGCCTGATGGTCGCGGACGATGGAGGCGTCTGGCATGATAGTCGTTACGAGACTTGGAATAGAGTCTTCATTGGAGGATGAGAAAATGGGGCATCTCTTCGCGCAGTTGTGAAATTGAAATCGGCATTTCGATGCCCACGCCGCTTTGGTCAGGGTGCCACAGGGTCAGAGTGATGGCGTCCCACTTAAGCAGCAGGCGATAGTGATATATCTCATGTAGGCTGCCATCCCGGTTCTTGGCGCGATCCGTGGATACAATGATCCCGCAGACGCCAGTTCCATTGAAGAGTTTCCGCACAGGTTCCGGGTTAACGCGAGTGCTAAGGGTCGAACAGAGCCCAAGATCGCGTGCGATCTCAAAGAGAATAGACGTTGGAGCGATGCCGCAGTGAGTTGACCACATGGCGAACCTGGGCGCAAACCTGTCACTCAGAGCGTCTTTGGAAATCGGTGTCCCACGAATTTCGGCAAGTCTCATCAGACAGAGTGGGCCGCACCCAAACAGATTGAACTGGGATTCTTGCTCTGGCGTCACTTCAAGACCCTCTCGTGTTTGGTTTGGAATGTGTAAGGCATACTCAAAAGCAATCATCCTGTGACCGGCCATAGGTACGCGAGGCCGACCGGCTCGACGCGCGTTGAGGCGACACGGTAGAAGTCGAGGATGCGGGCCGGTTCGCGCTTGAGGTCGCCGTCGACGTTCTCCAGCCAGCGCTCCCAGTAGCGGCGATTCGAGTCGAGCTGTTTCTTTTCAATATCCAGATCGAGCAGGAGCTGGATCTCCTTGAAGCGGCCCAGCTCGTTCTGGACCCGCTTCCGTTGATCCTCGAGCACCTTCCTCATCGCCTCCGATTCGATCCGACCCCGTTCCGCCAACCGTTTTTCGGCGTCTGCCTTCGCCGCCTCCCCCCGCTGCTCGAGGTGGGGCAGAAGCTCTCCGATGTCGCCAGCGATGGCGGCCTGCAGTTTCGCCCGCACCGGGTCGGGCACCTTGGGGTGGGCACCGGGCGCGAGGGACTCTTCAAGGAGGTCGAGCGTCTTTGCCTCCGCCTCGCGGGCGTAGGGGGCCAGTTTGCCACGTCGGGTCCCGGATTCGATCCAGCGAGCGGTCACGGTGATCACTTCCTCGTGGAGGCGGATGGCGCCCGGTCCGTACAGCGACAGTCTCCCGAGGAGGACGACGCGGGGGATGGCGTCGCCGGTGTGGGCCAGACAGGCGCGGGACAGGTCGTGGTGGATGAAGCCCTGCGCCTGGAATCGCCCCAACAGGCGCTGCGCGACCCTGTGCTCAAGGTGGAGATGGACGGTGTCCTGATCGATGCCCTCGGGCGCCTCGAAAATGACGGGACGAACCGGCGCGGCTCGCCGCCACTGGAAGGAACGCTGGCCGTCCTCCGGCGGCACGCGCAGGGTATCCAGTGTGACCGACCACGACGGGTCGGCACCGTGGCGTGTGTCCAGGTCGGGAAATGCATAGCACGGGGGGGCGCCGTTTTTGGCTGGAAGCGCCCGCAGTGGCGCAGCGCCGAGGAGCTCGAGGGAGCAAGACAGGGCGTCGCGGAAGTGCTCGATATCGAGGCCGATCCATTTCCGGGATTCGTTGATGCGGTTGCGGAGGGCGTCGATCTGTCTCTCGAGCGCTTCCTGTCGCTCGCGCGTCGCCTCCAGCTCCTCCTCGGCAACCTGTCGCTTCTCGGGGTCGAGGCCCGCGTCGTCGATCTCTCGCTCGATGCGATCCACCTGATCGTGAGCGATGCCGAGGCGGATGGACTCCGAAAGGCGGCTTTCAAGCACTTCAGCTAGGCTGCCCAACTCCTCTCGGATTCGCTCGGTCTTGAGCACGAGGGTGCGCAGCACGCGGTCCTCCGGGCGCTGGACGTACACGAAGTAATGGCAGAAGACCTCGGGGGCCGGCTGGAGTTTGCGGTCGATGCGACCGTTGCGCTGCTCGAGGCGGCTGGGGTTCCACGGCACGTCGAAATGGAACAGGTTGTGGCAGTGGGCCTGCAGGTTGATGCCCTCTCGGGCGGCGTCCGTGGCCACGAGGATGCGGATGGGGTGCTCGTGCGGCGGGAGGTTGAAGGCGCGCTTGATGGCCTCGCGCTTATCGGGGGGGGTGGGACCATGGAACACCTCGATGCGATGCTCGGCCATATCCGTGTCGGCTATCGCCGCCCGAAGCATGCCGACCAGGTAGCGCTTGGTGTCGTCGTATTCTGTGAAGATCAGCAGGCGCAGATCGTTCCACGCGGCACCGGGCTTGGGACAAGCTTCGCCCGGCATGCGGACTCCGGGGCACATCTTCTCATGGATCCACTGGATGAGCTTTCGGACTCTGGCGTCGGGCAGACCGCGCGCCGACTCGGCCACGTTCTGCATCTCCGTGAGGAGCGCCTTCTCCTTGCTGAAGTCCGACCCGCCCCCCGCCGTGGCCGCGGTCACCGCCTCGACTTGCTCGGCCATGAGGGCCTCCTGCTCTTCCTCGTCCAAGAGCGAGCGGTCGTCTTCTCGGTCGGGCGCGTCCTGGAGGAGGTCGAGGCGGGGGACGGTGGACGGTGGTTGTCCGGTCGGGGCATTCCAGATACGTTCCATTGTACGCCTGTGGACGGCCAGGGTCCGTGCGAAGGCCTCGATGGAGGACAGGAGGCGCTGCTGGAGGTGGGAGACGAGGAGCGCGGCCTGGGCCTGCTGGCGTTTGGTGGCATCAGCCAAGCGCGATGACCGGGCCTGGCGGTACTTCTCGAGGAGCTGGGACAGTTTCAGTTCGGGGGCGTTCTCGGGAAGACCGGCGATGTCGATCTGCTGGACCTTCCGCTTTGGGAAACCGCCGGCGATCTGGCGGATGTCTTCTTTGAGGCGCCGGACCATGACACTGTCCAGGTTGCTCTTCAGGACCTTGACGCCGCGGGTGAAACGCTGCGGGTCGAGGAGCTCGAGCAGGGCGCTGAAGCTGTTCGAGTGGCCATTGTGTGGGGTGGCCGAGAGGAAAAGGCGATGCTCGAACCGGAATCCCAGGTCGCGGATCGCGCGGGTGATCCGGGAGTCGATCGCGTACTTGGCACCGCTGGCGGGCGCCACGTGGTGCGCCTCGTCGAAGATCAGGAGGGAACCGGGGCGGATATTGTCCAACCAGTCCCGGAGCGGCGTCGTGTATGTCTCGTCGATCAGCAGCCGATGTGAGATGAGGAATCGCGGATACGTGGTCCAGGGATTCACCCCGTAGCCTCGCTCGCGCCGGACCCGTTCGATGTAGTGCCGGTCCAGAATCTCGAACACCAGCCCGAATCGCGTCTCGAGCTCATCCTTCCACTGCATCAGCATCGAGGGGGGGCAGGCCACGACGATTTCGCGGACGCGCCGTCGCAGCAGCAGCTCGCGGGCGATCAGGCCCGCCTCGATGGTCTTGCCAAGACCGACATCATCCGCGATGAACAAGTTCACGCGGGGGAGGAGCAGGGCCTTACGGAGGGGCTCCAACTGATAGGCGTCGATCCGGATTCCGGCCCGAAAGGGAGCCTGAAAGAGGCGAGGATCGGTCGCCGTCACGCAGTTCCAGCGGAGGGTGTGCATGTAGGCGCTGAAGAACCGGGGCTCGTCGAACCCCTTGCGGCCGATCGTCTGCCACGCCTCGGAATTCAGGATCTCCGCATCCAACTCCAGCTCCCAGACCACCTCGAGGTGCTGCCCCTGGGCGTCGTCATCCAGGCAGGCCAGCCGCACAACCGTCGTCCCCGAGGTGTCCGGCTCGACGGCCTCCACAAGGTACGTCCGCGTCCGCACCCGGATGGCATCACCAACGCTGGGGAATTTCGGTGTCATACGTCACCGGTCGGGTGAACACCGTAGCTTCCCCTCATTTTCGCATTCGATATCAGACTGCAGGCCGGTTGCGCTCTCATATCCAGCAGAGCATGTGGACGGCAATGGGACGCACGCGGTACCACCCCACCATGGCCTCCATGGGTCCCGAAAACCATGCGGTGACTGTAAGCAGGACGTTCTTGGGGGTGAAGAGAAAGGTTTACCCCTACCTATGGTTGGGAGTTTAATGAGGCAAACGCCATGTTTTCGGGATTAAGGGCAGAGGAAAGCTGCGGCACCAGCCCTCCGGCATCCTCGGTGGCAGGTCGGCGGCTCTGAAAGCGGCGCGCCTCATGCGGTCGACGGTCTTCTGGTCGAAGTGGGCGGTCTCCATTTGGAGACTCTGCATTTGGGCCTGGGACATCCGCGGTACCAGCCGCGCGAAAAGAAAGGCGGGCCGCGCGGGTGGGTTTTGGGATAGGGGAAAGAACGGCCCGCGCGGCCCTGGCGCATGGGAGGCACGGGCCATGGCTGGCCGCGCGCGAACAATCCCAAGCGTCGGGGCGATGGTGGGTCGCCGGGTTGAGGGCGACAAGGGTAAATCGGCGCGTAATGGAACTGCCAGTGTCCTGCTCGCCGACATAGATTGTTCCATGCCAGAACTCTTGATCGCGAGATTCGCCTCCGGCGGCTAGACCGGCGCCACCGCGCAGCGCCTCAACCTGCACGCAGCTCAACGCTGTGGGGTCGCACAATCCTGCCGACCGCCACTACCTCCCTGACGGAGGACTTCATAGCCCCTGGGTGAGGCCGGTTCGTCCTGGTGCCGCACTGCGTCGAACAGAAGTTACTAAACTTGATTGGGCCAGTGCCCGGCGCATTCCTGTAGAGGCCCAGGTCGATGACCCGGGGTTTTTCGGGTCGCTCAAGGGCGAGCAGCAGCAGGGCGCGACCGTATGAGCCGACCTGGAGGGGACGCGGGACGTTCTTCCACGATCCGCTTGAGGGATCTTGCCACTGGACCCGCTGGCCATGCGCGGTTCGCAGGCCCCGCCGTTGGCCCGAACCCGGGTGGGGATCGCGCGCGCCGGGGGAACCGACGAAGATCACGTAGGCCGGTTCGTGCCCGAAGAGCCGCCGCAATCTGTCCGGGGTCACCGCACTGGATTGCAGTCGCCACGGCACCCCCGGGATCTGCGCGCGCAGCCTGGGGTCCCGGCTAAAGAGCGCGATGTCGCGGATCTTGCGGCGCAGGATCTGTTGGGGCGTCTCGCCGGCGTAGGCCCTGGGAGTACGGATGCGACTTCTTCTGTCAGGCAAAGATTGTGTCTTTTCTCGGGTCGGCGCCTGACGTGATAGGGGGCTGATCGCGCGGGATTGGGGGCCGCCGTGAATCTTCCACGTGAAAAGAATCCGAGTAATTTCAAATCTGTCAGGCGTGACCGATTTGGCGAGCCGGTCAGGCGGGCGCGTGGACGTTCCAGTGGGCAGAGAAGCGCGCGTCGGCCAGCCAGAATTTTCTCGGCTTGGGTACGACGTGGCGGCATAAATCTGCGCATGGAGGAGGGCGGCTGAGCCATGGAGGGCGCCGGGCATCCGGGGATCCAGCCCACCGATCCGCTGGCCGGCACGCGGCTGGGGGATTTCTTGATCGAGGGTCTATTGGGCAAGGGGGCGATGGGCGCGGTGTATCGGGCGCGGCAGATCAGCCTGGACCGGGAGGTGGCGCTGAAGGTGATGCGGCCGGAGTTCGCCGCGGAGGAGGACATGGTGGCGCGCTTCCGGCGGGAGGCGCGGGCGGCCGGGGCGATATCGCACCCGCACCTGATCGGGATCTACTCCTTCGGGCAGGAGGGCGAGACCTGCTTCTTCGCGATGGAGCTGGTGGAGGGCCAGAGCCTGCGGGCGCACCTCAAGAGGGGGGAGCGCTTCACGGAGGCAGAGTGCCTGGAGATCGGCCGGCAGGTCCTGGCCGGGCTGAGGGAGGCGCACCGCGCGGGCATCGTTCACCGGGACATCAAGCCCGACAACCTGATGCTGGACGGCCGGCGGCAGGTGCGGGTGGCGGACCTGGGGCTGGCTCGGGTGGCGGGTCCGGAGTCGGGGCTGGCGGTGACGATGACGGGGATGATGATGGGCACGCCGCTCTACATCGCCCCGGAGCAGGCCGAGGGCCGGCGGGAGGTGGACTACCGCGCGGACTTCTACGCGCTGGGGGCCACGCTCTACCACCTGGCCACGGGGAAACCGCCCTACGACGGATCCTCGGGGGTGGAGGTGATCGGCAAGCACCTCCACGCGCCGGTGCCCGACGCGCGGGCGATCAACCCGGAGCTGAGCAGGCCTTTCGCCGAGCTGCTGAAGAGGCTGATGGCCAAGAGGGCGGAGGACCGGCCGCAGAAACACTCGGAGATCGAGAAGGAACTGGACCGGTGCGGGGCGCTCCTGGCCGAGGAGTTCAAGGAGCAGTCGCGGATCGCGCACAGCGCGGCGCTCAAGGTGGTGCAGCGCTCGTGGGTGGACGAGCCGGTGACGTGGATCGCCGCAGCGGTGGTGGCGGCGGTGCTGGTGGCTGGCGCGTTCCTCTACGCGCGCTTCTCGAAGGGGCCGGATGCAGACGCGGTGCTGGGGATGGGATCTACGATGGCCGATGGAAGATTGCCGACCGGGGATGGAACCACGAAGGGCACGAAGGACACGACCCCTGAAAGTTCAAGCTCGAGATTCTCTAGCCCCGCG